>Ga0206686_1000328_pt1 | contig 14136 bp, 14 predicted proteins | sample M250012015metaG_FD_155447 | JGI IMG/M metagenome (GOLD analysis project Ga0206686, IMG submission 155447) | Ammonia-oxidizing marine archaeal communities from Monterey Bay, California, United States - M2 500m 12015 | ecosystem: Environmental > Aquatic > Marine > Intertidal zone | place: USA... | reverse complement strand
TACAAATGATGAATTATTATTTTATGAATATCATTTATAGAAGTGGTAAAAGATAATCCATCTACAAATCTACATTTTGAAGTTAGTTCAGAATTTAATTCATCATAAAATTCTGTTTTTGCATGACCATTTCCACCTAACAATATTAATTCAGAATTAGAATTCATGAGACGTACTTTATTTGCAACTTTTTTAAAGAAAACATGAATTTTTGTTTGTCTAGCACGTAAAAAACGTCCTTGACTTTGACCACCTTTTTTATGCCTACCTTGTAAATCAATTTTAAGTTTAGATTCTTGAATGATTTGATTGCCATGAAATTTTTGTATTCGTGCAGTTTTTTGATCAAGAGTTACTAACAAAATATTATAATTAGTTTTTAAAATATCAGAAAAAGGTTTGATGTACGGTTTTTTATTTGCCATATAGATATAAGGTAATTTTTGAGATGTGCCTATTTCTTTGATCTGAACTTTACCATTTTTTATCCATCCAAAGATACACAAAGTCTGGGTGAATTTTCCTACAGATACAGGTTTCTTCTTAAGTTCCATTATTCTTTTTTGAATTTTTAATTCAATTCTTTCTAATGATTCAGATTTCTTTGTATCATGAAATAATCTAATTATTTCTTGACCTTTGCCATAGGGATAATATACTGAGATACAGGGTAAATCAATTTTTTTTATTTCTTGTGAGAATTGATTCAAAGAGATCCATTCAGAAGAAGAAATTTCAGATAAAGTTAGATCACTTTTCATAAAGTTATGCTAAATGACTTTTCTAATAAGATTTGGAATTGAAAATGAAAATGAAAGATCTAAATCAAATAAACAAAAAAATTAGTCATAAAAGTACGTCTAAAATTCAACAAATTTGCAAAAATTTGGAAAAAAAAATAGCTTATATAGTTACAATGTTGTGATAAACTGTATTATTTTGGTTCAAGAAATTACAAACGCGGATGCATTATGTGGTCGTTGTGGAAAAAAAGGCATGCTCACAGATAATGTCACAGGGGAAAGATTCTGTGGAAAATGTGGTTTTGTAATTTCAGAGACTTTACAAGATGCAGGTCCAGAATGGAGATCATTTTCAAAAGAAGGGGGAGCAGACCCAACAAGAACAGGTGCACCAACATCATTGACAATGCATGATAGAGGACTTGCAACAATTATCAATCCATTAAACAAAGATGCATCTGGAAAACCATTATCCACATCAATGAAAAGTACAATTGAACGTCTTAGAACTTGGGATAGTAGAAGTAAAGTTAATGCATCATCAGATAAAAATTTGAGACAAGCATTAAGTGAACTAGCAACATTAAAAGACAAACTTTCACTTTCAGATTCAGTTATAGAAAAAGCAGCTTATATTTACAGAAAGGCATTAGAAAAAGGATTAGTAAAAGGTCGCTCTATTTCTGCATTAATTGCATCAGCCTTGTATGCAGCTTGTAGAGATACAGAAACTCCAAGAACATTAAAGGATGTTGCAGATGCAGGAAACATTAAGAAAAAAGATATTGCAAGATGTTACAGATTATTACATAGAGAATTAGAATTAAAAATGCCAGTTGTTGATCCAACACAATGTGTTGCAAAAATTGCAAGTAAATTACAGATATCAGAAAAAACAAAACGTTACGGAATTAAAGTACTAAGAGAAGCACAAGAGCATGAAGAATCTGCAGGAAAAGATCCTATGGGACTTGCAGCAGCTGCATTATACTTATCATGTGTCAAAAATGGAGAAGATAGAACTCAAAGAGACATAGCAGAAGCTGCAAATGTAACAGAAGTAACAATTAGAAATAGATACAAAGGACTGAGATTAGATCAGAGCATACAAAGGTAGAATGAAAAAGAATGGCACAAACTAAACCAATAATTGCAATTGTAAATGTAGTAGCTTCTGCAACAATTGAACAAAAATTAGACCTTGTTGATATTACAAAAAAATTTCCAGATGTAGAATATCATCCAGAACAATTCCCAGGAGCAGTATTTAGACTACAAAATCCAAAAACAGCCACTCTATTATTTAGTTCAGGAAAGATGGTGTGTACGGGTGCAAAATCACAAGAATTAGCAGAAACTGCAGTATCCAACGTAGTAAAAATTTTAAGAAAAGGTAAAGTCAAAATAAAAAAAGATGCCATAGTTTCAATTCAAAATATTGTATCTTCAATTAATCTTGGAGGCAAAGTCAACTTAGAACAAGCAGCAAGAACATTACCAAGAAGTATGTACGAACCAGAACAATTCCCAGGATTGATTCATAGAATGCTTGATCCAAAAACAGTAATTCTGATTTTTGCATCAGGAAAATTGGTTTGTGTTGGTGCTAAACTTGAAAAAGAAATCCACCGTTCAGTTCACCAAATCCATGCATTATTAGAAGAAAAAGATTTGATGGTATACGAATAATCAGATATGGTAATTTGAGAAATAAGGAAAATATAGAATTGTCAAATAAAATAAAATGTTCACATATTTTAGTTGAAAAACAAAGTCAAGCTTTACAATTACTAGAAGAAATCAAAAAAGGGAAAAAATTTGGAGCAGTTGCAAAAGAAACATCCACATGTCCTAGTGGAAAAAAAGATGGAGATTTAGGATATTTCACAAAGGGACAAATGGTAAAAGAATTTGAAGATGTGGCATTCAAATTACAAATTGGAGAGATATCTGAGCCTGTTAAAACAGAATTTATATCACATTATCAAACGATTAGGATAGTAAAATCTTAATAAAAATGACAATTCTAACTGAAAAAATTCTAAATGACATTTTAGAATATTTAGATAAATCAATTAGTAATTTGGCAGTAGATGCATTTGATAATTTAGAGATAGAAGGAGGAATTCAAGGAGTGCAAAGTTTTCTAGAAAATCAATTTGATATTAGATTAGAAAATTTACTAATTGCAAAAAAAAGCAGCATTCACCATTTGGAGTCAGGAATGAAAAATAAAGTGATACAAAAAAAACAAGAAATTATAGAAAGAATTTCTAAAAAATATGAGAATTAAATAAAAGCATCAAGACCTGTTTTTTGAGATTCACCAGTTCTATTTTTTTCTAAAACTTTGGCCATTTTAGAACCCATTGATTTTGCTGCAGTGATTTTTCTTTTGCCAATCCAATAGTATGTCTCATCGATTGTATTTTTAGCAATTAATACAACTAGTTTACCAGTATCTTTTCTACCAGTTCGTCCTCTTCTTTGTATAAATCGAATTGAACTTGGAACGTTATCATAAAAAATAACTTGGTTAACTTCTGCAATATCCAGTCCTTCTTCCCCAACACGTGTTGCAACTAATACTTTGAATTCACCATCTCTAAATTTTTGTACAACCTCTATCTGCTTTTTTTGCTTTAATCCAGCATCACCAGCTTTTCCAATCAAAATTCCTGCAGGAATTCCAAGTTCTGTAAGTTTATTGAAAATCATATCTACAGAATCTCGATAACTAGTAAAGATCAAAGCTTTACCAGGAACAGAATCTAAAATTTCTTTTAATTTTGGAATTTTTGAATGCTCTATACCATTGGACTGTGCCTCTTTTGCAAGAGATAGTGCTTTAGTAAAATTAGGATCAAGTTCAAAAAGATCTTTTACACCTACTCCTTTTTTTGCCTGCGCACGCTTACAAAATTGTAAAAAAGGGGTAATGCCATGAGCCTCAAGCATGTTAAGAGCATAATGAATTCTAATTCCAGAAAATAAGGGTTTTGCAGATTTTCTGCTTTTTGCCAATACAAAAGGTCTCAATCGAAGTAATGCTGAAAGAGATTGTTGATCATTTAGATTAAGACCATTTTTTCTAAGCGCGTCATACCGTTCGTCTAAAGCTAATTTCAATAATTTCTGAATTGATTTTAATTCTGGCGGTAATTCAACATTAATCCATTCAGTTTCAGTTTCTTGGATGTATGGTTTTACATCCGGACTAGTTTCAGTTCTTTCAGCAACACTTGAAATTCTTAATCGTGTTAGAATCTCAGTAGCTTTTTCTTGTTCACTTGGAAGTGTTGCAGTCATTCCTAAAAGTCGAGTATTTGAATTTTCAAAATGTTCAGCGATACTAGAGTAAGCATAATCCCCAGTAGTACGATGTACTTCATCAAAAATTACCAGACTAAATTGTTGTGAAGTTATAATTTTTCTATTTAGATCATTTCTAGCAACTTCAGGGGTAGCACAAATTATACGGCTATTCCAAAGTTCAGTTCGTTTTTCAACGCTATCTTCACCAGTGATTAATGTTATATCATCAATGGTTAGATTTTGTTTTAAAAAGTCAAAATGCTGATTTACTAAAACTCGAGTTGGAGCTAAAAATAAAATTCCAACGGATTCATTGGATAAATATTCAGCAATGACATGTAATGCAATAGTGGTCTTCCCAAGACCAGTAGGTAAAACTATAACACAGTTTTCATTCATTGCCTGATTTGCAAGATTAATTTGATAATCTCGTTTCTCTACAGAATTTTTTTCTATGTATTTTTTTTCAATATATTCAATCAAAGTATAAAGAAAAATCAAAATTTAGGGATTTTATGTTTTCCCTGTGTAAAAAACTACATGTTAATCAATATTGAAGAAAAAGATACTAGGCATGAAATTTGTGGCTAAAGCAACAATTATGGATAAGATAGATTTAGATAATTTATTCAAATAAAGTAAGTATGATTTCTAAAGGTCTCATTTTAGGAATATGTGTAATAATAATAGGTGCAATTCTATTAACAATAACAAGTTAGCAATCACAATAAATTATTTCAAAATAGCTAAAATTCCACCAGCAATCAATCCACCAATTACAAGAAGAATCATACTTTTTCCCGAAAATATGGAACCTGAAAATTTTTCCCACATGTTATAATATTTTACAAATGATTGTTTAATTCATTAAGTTTTTGAAAATACTCCAAAAATGTGACAAAAAGTTGACATATTAATTTCAAAATGTATGAATTTGAACTTTCTTAGGAGTCAATACGCTTAAGTTAATAGAAAATTTTGTAGATTATTGAATAATCGACGTGTGGGTTTAGCTTTACTAATTCCATCAACTATTACTGGAATCATTGTTTTAGTGATGAGTAATTATTTGCCAAATGAATTTTTATTGCCGATTCTAATAATTAATGGGGTTATTTGGGCTAGTGGTTTAGTTCTAATAAATTACAAAGCAAAACATTCCAAGCGAGATAAAAGTAAATTTAAAAGAACTAATACCAAATCTTGGGATAATTAAATTCAATATTTGGTATGTCATAGAACATATTGTAAGTATAACATTCAAAAATTTTAGCGTGTATCAGGATATGTTCAAACCAAAACGTAGAACTAAGGTTTCATTTCAAATGTATTTTGAGTTATACTCTAACAAATTATTTTATTTTTCTAGAAACAAAAAATTGGATTAACATAGTTTTACTTTTTAGAAAATGTTTTTAAAAAATATTTTAATTCTTCTTTTTGTTCAAGTGGCGGAGTATTTTCCCAAATTTTTAATTGATTAAATTTTGCTAATTCATAAAAAATATCTTTATCCTCATCACTAAACTCATCATGTCCTTTTTTGTTAATTTTTCCACGCCTTCTTAATACTCCTAGTCTTCCTTTGGATTCTTCTTGATATTCTATAATTATTTTATTTTTAAAATCAATTAAATCGGGCACAAATTGTCTAAATCCTTTTTTTCTAAATTCTAATGCTTGTTTTTCTGTTAAAACTGGAACTTTTTTCCATGTACCAAATTCATCAATAACTATTCTTGTTTTACCTTCTTTTGTATCTGTGTCTATCATAAAATTATAATAATTTTCTTTATCAATTTGTTTAATTTGTTCATTAATATCAAATAATTTTTCAAGATCTTGAATTCCCATATTTTATCTGTTAAATTTTGGTATATGTGCCGAAGGTTATCTTGTAATATTCTAATCGATCATTTTTCTTTTGCAATCAATTAAATTGATATTTGAATTAAAATCTGTGAATATGGATACTTTTGAAGCAATTTCTAGTAGACGTGCAATTAAAAAATTTGATAGTAATTACAAAATGACATCTGAACAAGTGGATTCTTTGATGAAACTGGTAATTCTTTCTCCAACAAGTTATAATCAACAGAACTGGAGATTTGTAATTTCAACTGATCAAGATGTCAAAGAGAAAATTTCTATTGCAGCAAGAGGGCAGGCACAACCAAAAGATGGCTCTCTTGTGATAGTTTTATGTGGGAATATGGATTCATGGAAGACTGAACCATTACGATATTGGAAAAATCACCCTTCTGAAAAACAAGAAACAGTAAAAGCTGCACTTGAGAGAAAATATGATGGTAATCCACAAAATCTTCGAGATGAAGCAGTCCGGTCTTGTGGCATGGCAGCTCAAACCATTATGCTTGCAGCAAAACAGATGGGGTTAGATTCTTGTCCTATGGTGGGATTTGAATATGATGAATTGGCAAATGTGATTAATTTACCTGAGAATCACATAATAGTGATGATGGTAGTAGTTGGAAAACGAGCACAAGATGCATCACAACGTGGCGGTCAACTATCTTTAGATGAAGTCGTTTTTGAAAATAAATTTTAAATAAATTACTCCATCATTTTTAGAGTATCTGATGCAGTGACAATCCCAACAATTTTTGATTTTTTTGATACTAGAATACATTTTGAATATCTGATTAGTTGTACAAGTACATTTGCAGGGGTTTCCCAATCAACAATTGGGGGAATTGGATCCATGGTATCAGCAAGTTTTGATTTTTTCAATTCTTTCTCCCCTAACTCTGATAAATGTTTGATAATTCCATCTTCAGACACTATTCCTACAATTTTTGATTTATCAAATACAGGAATTTGACTAATTGATAACAAATGCATTTTTTTTATTGCATCGTGAAGTGAATCTGAAGGTTTTAACTTTACAATATCATCACTACAAAAATCTCCTACTATGTGTGATGATGATTCTCCTTCTAATGTTGCTAAATTTTCAAAAATTTTTTTTGCAGTTTCATAACTTGGTTGACTTCTTCCAGATTCTATTTGATTAATCATTGAAGTACTAACTTCAGTCAGCATGGCAAGTTTTTTTTGAGTAATACCTAGTTTTAACCTAATTTGTTTTATGGAATCAATTCTTGGAAGCAATTCAATTAGGGTTACGTCTTGTTGGTTTTAAAATGTATTATTTTCTCTTCTTTTTTACTTTCTTTGGTTGTTCAATTGCTGCTTGAGCTGCGGCTACAATTGCAATAGGAATTCTATGAGGGGATGCACTAACGTAGCTTAATCCTTCTCCATGACAGAATTTAATTGAACTTGGATCTCCTCCATGTTCTCCACAAATTCCAACTTCCATATTCTTTCTAATTTTACGGCCATTAGTTACACCTATGTTGATTAAACTACCTACACCATTAACGTCAAGTGATTGGAATGGATTTTTCTCCAGTAATTCTTTTTCCATATATTCTGGAAGGAATTTTCCTTCAACATCTTCTCTACTAAAACTAAATGTTCCTTGAGTTAAATCATTTGTACCAAAACTGAAAAACTCTGCAGTTTTTGCAAGTTCACTAGCAGTTAATGCGGCTCTTACTACTTCAATCATAGTTCCAAAATTAATTTTCAATTTCATTTTATTTTTAGTTTCTACTTCTTTTTTGATGATGTCATAGATTTTTTTAATGTGATTTAGTTCTTCAATGCTACTAATTTGTGGAATCATAATTTGTGGGTGTGCCTTTACTTTTTTCTTTGTTAATTCTACTAATGCTTCAAATACTGCACGAATTTGCATTTCGTATATTTCAGGATATGTAATTCCAACTCTTACTCCTCTGTGTCCCATCATAGGATTAATTTCTGCAAGTTCTCTTGCTCTTTTTAAAACCACTTCTGCATCATTAACTTCATCAGTTTTATTTTCTTTTTTTAATTTTTGAATTTTTTCAACTAATTCTTCAGGGTTTGGTAAGAATTCATGTAATGGTGGATCCAGTAATCTAATCGTAACCTCATAACCTTCCATTGCTTTTAGAATTTCAATGAAATCACTTTTTTGTAATTGACCTAATTTTTTAAGAACTTTATTTCGTTCTTCAACATTTTCAGCCATAATCATATCTACAAATAAACCAATTCTATCAGTTCCATTGAACATTCTCTCAGTTCTACATAATCCAATTCCTTGACCTCCAAATTGTCTTGCAAGTTTTGCACCTTCTGGAGTATCTGCATTTGCTCTAATTCCTAATGTTTTTGCTTTTTGTGCCCATGCCAAAATTTGTTCAAAATCTTTAGTGACTTTTGGCTCTACAGTTGGAATTTCACCAAGAAATACTGTACCTTCACTACCATCAATAGTGATTGTATCACCTTCTTTTATGGTAATGCCATTTGCAGTACATGTATTATTATTATAATCAATTTTTAATTCTGGACATCCTACTATGCAAGGTTTTCCCATTCCTCTTGAAACAATTGCGGCATGAGATGATTTTCCTCCCAAACTAGTCAATATTCCTTCAGCTGAGAAAAATGCCGGAACATCTTCAGGTTTTGTTTCTTTTCTAACTAGAATGATTTTCTTTCCTTCTTCTCCTAATTCAATTGTCTTTTTTACATCAAATACTACAATTCCACTAGCAGCTCCAGGAGATGCTGCAATACCTTTTGCTAATTGTTTAAAATCTTTAACTTTTGATTCATCCATTGTTCTATGGAGTAATGCCTCTAATTGTTGTGCAGGGATTCTCAACAATGCTTTATCTTTGTTAATTAATTTCTCTTTAACCATATCTACAGATGTTTTAACTAATGCACTTGCACTCATTTTTGCAGTTCTTGTTTGTAACAAGTAAAATTTTCCTTGTTCAACGGTAAATTCAATATCTTGTGGTTCTTTGTAATGTTTTTCTAATCTTGAACATGCACTGTTTAGTTCTTTGTAAGATTTTGGCATGTCTTTTTTTAATAGTTCTATACTTTGTCCGGTTCTAACTCCTGCTACAACATCTTCGCCTTGAGCATTTATCAAATATTCTCCTTCCAATTCTTTTTTACCATTATGGCCATTTCTTGTAAATACTACTCCTGTTGCACTGTCATCTCCCATATTTCCAAAAACCATAGTAACTACATTTACTGCAGTTCCATTTGCAATGTCTTTAGTTATTCCATTTTTTTCACGATAAACAATTGCTCTTTCTCCCATCCAACTTTTGAAAACAGCTTCTATTGACAATTCTAATTGTTCTTTTGGAGAATCTGGAAATTTTCTCTTTGTATGGGTTTCACAGATTTTTTTATATTCTGAAACAATTGTTTTTAATGATTCTACATCTAGTTTACTGTCATCTGTAACTCCTTGTGCATTCTTTGCAGTATCTAATACATGATCAAACTTTTCATCATTTACTCCAAATACTACTTTTCCAAATAATTGAATAAATCTCCTATACGAATCCCATGAAAATCGTGGATTTTTGGTCTGTTCTGCAAATCCTTCTACTGTTTTTTCATTTAATCCTAAATTCAAAATGGTATCCATCATTCCAGGCATAGAAATAGCAGCACCTGAACGTACAGATACTAGCAAGGGATTAGTTGTTGAATTCCATTTTTTACCTGTCTTTTTTTCCATTTTCATAATATTTTTCATCACTGCAGACATCAAATCCTTAGGCAGTTTTTTGTTATTATCATAATACTTGTTACATACTTCGGTGGTAATTGTAAACCCTGGAGGTACTGGAAGTTTTAATCGAGTCATCTCACTTAGACCGGCACCTTTTCCTCCTAGCAACATTCTCTTTTTACTATCTGCTTCTTCAAATGCATAAACAGATTTTGTTTTTACCATGCAAAATTTTCTAAATTTTTTGGCTTTTTAAACTAATGCCTTGGCAAACTCGGAGATAATCTTATTCCAATCTTTAGATTTAATAATTCCACTAGCAACTAAGATCCCTTTTGATCCTAATTCTGCAGCTTTGGATACATCTTCACCTGAAACAATACCTGCACCGCAAAGAAGTTTTGTTTTATTATTTGCATCTTTAACTGCTTTTACAGATTTTGTGATCAATTCAGGTTTTTCACTTGAAACAGATTTACCAGATCCAATTAATTCTGGTGGCTCTATTGCAATATAATCGGGATTTAATTTTACATATTTTTTGACTTCTGCTACATCTTTTACACATACAATTGAGATCATTTTTAGTTCTTTTAATTTTAAAACTAGTTTTTGAATTTCTTTATTTGTAATTCTATGTTCACTGTGATTAATTAGAGAACCTTTAACTTTAGATTTTTTTAATAACTCTGGAATCATAAAACCAGTAGTACTTCCAATTTTTGAATCACTGTGATTAATTAGAGAACCTTTAACTTTAGATTTTTTTAATAATTCTGGAATCATAAAACCAGTAGTACTACCAATTTTTGAATCATCAATATGTTGAGATAATATTGGAATGGAACTATTAGATACAACTCCAATCAAATGTTGTGGTGGTGCAATTGCAATTTTTACTTTAAATTTTTTTGAGACTTTTTCAGCAGTTTTTACAAACTTGATAATTTTATCACCTGAAATTTCTTCATAATTTTTACAATTAATAATAAACATCTTTCTTTGAATTTCTTTGTATTGTATTTATTTCTTAATTCGATTTTTTCAATCGATTATCATATACTTTTTTCATTGATGATACTAATATCATTAAAATTAATCCAGCAATATTTGTTCCTATAATGAATATATCTGAAACAATAATTCCATAAATTAGCCATAAAATGGAACCTGCTGCAATAAATAACATTAAAAATTTTGAAACATCTTTGAGACTTTTTGTTTTGTAACCTTTGTAGAGTTGTTCTATCCATCCCGTGAGAATTAATACTCCAGCTGCTACTCCCAAAATGGTCAACAGTGTTCCATCTATTTCCATTTTAACTCCAGAAAAATTCATCCAACCCTGTTTGTTTTGGTTTTCCAAGTATCGTATCAAAATCTAAATCCATAGATGATGTTATTTGTTCTAATGTCGATTCTAAAAATTCCATGTATTTTTTAGAATCCATTTCTTCTTTTTTTGCTAATTGTACGGGTTTAACTCCAGGTTTGTTCAATATTTTAATAAATGAAATTTTATCTCCTTTCTTTAATTCTTTAATTGATTCAAGTTGTCTTGCAGCTCTGATATGTTGTGGAATTGTTTTTACATATTCAGATGGTGCCTTGCTTAACATTACATTAAATGTTAAATCTTCTAAAGGTATTTCTTTTGCTTGTACTTTTTTTCCACAAACTGCTATTTTTTCAGAAATAGATTTTTTTGCTTGTACAAAATCTTCCATTGTTTTTACTTCAGATAAAACATCTACTAATTCAAAAAATAATTTTTTGATAAATGCAGGAGTATGAGATTTCTTTCCAGTTAATCCTTTTACATCAACTTTTCCCGAATCAGTTACACCAAGATAATTTTTCTTCCTATTACTTAATACACAATACCTGTATGTCTTATCAATTTCCAAATCAACACCATGATCTATTTTAGCTTGTTCAATAATTTTTTGAATTTGTTCTTGTGTTGGATTTTTAATAAACAACGAATCGGTATCACCGTATAAAACTTCAATTCCAGTATCCTCACATTTTTTGATTGTTTCTAAAATCGTGTGTCTACCTACTGCAGTTGTTGCTTCTGCTGCAGGTAGAAAGTATAGGGGGAATATTTCAGCACCCATTACGCCATAACTTGCGTTCAAAATGACTTTAAGTGCTTGACTAACTACAGTGTATTGTTGTCTTTGTTCATCAGTTAGTGTTTCTTTTTTTGAGAGACTTTTGTAATAATTTACTCTCAAATCCCTTAGTGAACCGATTATTATGGATGTTAGTCCGTTTCTTTTAGAACATGTCCAATGATTTGTTTGAGGGATAGTATTTTTTTTACATTCTTCATGAGAACATCTAACTGTTTCATATGAGAGATTTCTAACTTTGATAATACTTGGATACAGACTTGCAAAATCCATCACAACCACTTTAAAATGAATTCCTTCTTTTGGTTCAACTACTAATCCTCCTCGGTATTTTTTATCTTTAATTACTGCATCAGACATAACACCTTCTGTTCTTTTTTGTAATTCTTCCCTTTTTGGAATAAGTGCATTTCTTTTCCTATGTTCATAATACAGCAAACTTCTAATCCATTGAGACACTCCCATTCTTGCAATATCATCAATAGGCATTCTCCCAATTCTTGCAATAATTACAAGTAAATTCATCAACAAGTCGCTATTGAAACTTGTAAGTTCATAAGTTAATTGTGCATCATTGTAACAATAATTGGCAGTTTGGTAAAGAGATAATTTATCAAAATCTAAACCATAGTCAATTTTTTCTTTTCCTAGCAATGCCTTAGATACACTGTTTAATGAAAAATCGGTATATGCTTGACTAAATGCATAGATTTGAAATGAACGATTAGATAATGTTCTATACAAATCAATATGGACACCATGTTTTAGAGTTGCAGAATCTCTCATCATGTATAAAGGATTATCATCATTTGAAACTCCTAATCGTTCAGCCCTATTGTACAAGTAAGGTAAATCAAATTCATCACCATTGTATGTAACTACAAATGGAAATTCTTCAATTATTTTGAATGCATCGGTAATCATTTCTTTTTCTTTATCTAAATCATAAAATGTTACTTTGATATTTTCATCTAATTCGTTATTTCCTTGTGCTGTTCCATCTGTTCTGAGCACAAAAATTTGATCAAAATCATTACTTCCCTTGAGACCTATGGCAGTAACTCTTTTTTCTGCAAGTTTTGGATCTGGAAATCTTGCTGGATCAAATTCTACTTCAATATCCACACTCAGTCTCTTTATTTTTGGAATTGGTTGATTAAGTAAATCAGCCCATTCTGAAATAAATGCCTTGAATTCTTCTGCATCTATCATACTTTCACTATCTACTTTATCCCACAACAAACTTTTTAGTGCAAGTTTTACTTCATCAGATATTTCCATATTATGGGATTTAAGCAACCCATCTACTACTTCATAATATTTTCCAATAATTAATTGTCGATCATACAGATATGTTTCATAATATTTGATATCAGATTCCCATGTTTCAATTTGATTACGAATACTATCCCCATAATTGCCTCCAATTGAAAGTGGATTGTCTACTATTATCTTAGACATCTCAATTTCTTTGTCTTGAATTAAATCATGTTTCTTAACTGTTTTAATTTCTAGAACATCATCTCTTTCTTGTAAAAAATCTAACTCTTCAGGAGATAATTTTGAATAACAATATGGTTTATGTCCAATTTCATCTTTCCATAAAAATAATTTTTGTTCTGTTGGTTCATAAAATTTTAAAATTGCAGATTTACTCATGCCATCATATGTTGCAGATACTAACATTGATGGAAGCATTGTTTCTATTTTTTTTACTTGTGCTACTTTGACTTGCATTTAATCACTCGTTTTTTCATATTTGTTTGCAAGTTCTTTTGCCCATTTCCCAATTTTTGCTTTTTCTAAATGTACAATTTCTACACCAGCTTCATCTAACAAATCATAATCGGTTTCAGGATATTTATCTAAACAAACAAATTTTTTGATTCCAATAGTTATTGCCATTTTTGTACATTCCAGACATGGAACAAACGTAGAATACAAAATAGCACCTGCCACTCCTGCTTCTATTCCTAAAATTGCACAATGCATTATTGCATTGGCTTCTGCATGATTACATAAACAACGATCTAGTGAAGCACCTGATTCTATTTTTCCATCCATTCTAAGTTGACATCTTTTACATCCACCTTCAAAACAATTTTTGATTCCAGGCGGTGTTCCGTTATAACCTGTTGCTAATTGTCTATGGTTTCTTACAATTACTGCACCAACTTGTCTAGTCATACAATTAGAACGTAATTTTGCTAATTCTGCTTGTAACATAAAATATTCATCCCAATTTGGCCTATCAAAAGAATCACTCATACCAATCGTGTCTAAATGTTCCATATATGGATCTCGTTAATTATAATTT
>Ga0206686_1000325_pt1 | contig 14158 bp, 15 predicted proteins | sample M250012015metaG_FD_155447 | JGI IMG/M metagenome (GOLD analysis project Ga0206686, IMG submission 155447) | Ammonia-oxidizing marine archaeal communities from Monterey Bay, California, United States - M2 500m 12015 | ecosystem: Environmental > Aquatic > Marine > Intertidal zone | place: USA... | reverse complement strand
TTGGTTTCATTAACTAATTCTGATTTTATTCAAACAAATAATTCTGATGGAACCGATATTGTTTTTACTGCATCTGATGGAATAACACAACTTTCTCATGAAATTGAAAAATTTGATTCATCAACTGGTGAAATTATTGCATGGGTAAAATTCCCGACTCTTCCATCAACAAGTACTGCCGACATTTACATTTACTACAAGGGAAATTCAATTTCTGTTGATCCCTCTGATGTATGGGATAGTAATTACAATGCAGTATTACATCTTAATCAAACAGCAACGGGAGATGTGGATGAATTTGTTGATGTAACTGGAAATGAAAATCATGGAACAACAGGTGGTACTGGAAAAATTACACACAAAACTTCTCGTGAAACAACTCAAGCTACCGGACAGATTGGATTTGGTCAAGTCTTTGGTGGACCCACAACAACAGGTTCTGGTCAAGGTAATGGGGATTATATCTGGATTGATGAGGTTGGTAGTTGGCCTACTGGTGATGCAACAATTGAACTTTGGATTGGTGATGTGACTCCGACACCTGGAGGCGGAAATATCCATCTTCATAATGACATGTTCTCGTATTGCGTTGACAAAGTCAATGCCCACAATAAATGGTCCAATCATTGGAGTTTATGGACTGCAGAAAAAGTAAAAATGAAAGTAAAAACGAATTTTTTTGTTAGTTCACAAGAAGACGTATCTGATGATAACGCAGCTTCATTTACAAATTGGCATCATATTATGGCAGTTTACAATTTATCTGAAAACGGATCAGGCGAAAGTACCTTGTATATTGATGGTGTAGCACCTCCGGGGACTGGAGATAATACAGGTGATGACCGAAACCCAAGTGATAGAGGCTCTCCTGCAAATTATTCCATAGTGGGTGGAGGCTCTCTTGTGTTGGGTGGGGATATTGATGCAACAAATGTTTCTGGAGTTAGTACATGTAACAGAGTCAACAACGAGCTGAAGGGAAGTATGGATGAAGTTAGAGTCTCAAATACACTTCGTTCTGCAGATTGGGCTGCCGCATCCTACTTTAATCAAGGAGATCCTTCTACTTACTTATCTCTAGGAGGACAAGAAGAAATTGAAGAAATAAAAAAATCTGATCATTGCTATGATTGTGAAGCACCAAAACTAACTAAAGTTGAAGTACACATAACTTCAAACAATTCTGATATCATTACAGATGATTTTGCTCCACAAGTTTCTGAAACTAAAGATTATGTTTGGACTTTTGATCAAGATACTCCATTACCGATGTTTGGAGATACCATAACTCCAATCATTGCAGATCCTGGTGATGAAGTTGAAATTATTTTAGAGTTAACTGACAATAGAACTTTGAAAAGAATTGCAGATAGTGGCACGTATACTAATTTCTTAACCAAACCTCATGACATGAATTTATTTTATACAAATAATTTTGATGAGTTTGGTAAAATAAGTACTATATTTTATGAATGGCATCAAACTGGTGATGATTTAGTTTATGATTATTTCAATACGGTGCAGTGGAGTGAACCTGATATTACAATACATGAATCTGGAGAATTTGTAAAAGGTGGACCTGCAGAAAATCTTGATGCTCTAGTTGGAACTTTTACAATTTCATTTAACATGAAATTTTTAGAACCAATGAAAACATCTGAAGTATGGGTTCAAGCAACCGATCGGTCAGGAAATTTTTTCAAAGTTGTATTACCATTAACTTTGAAAATTACTGGTAATGACCCATTATTGTTTGAATCAAGATTGAATCAAAAGGTTTTGAGTTTTTATGATGATGATATCCTTTCTAAAGTAGTATCCAAATGGGATGGATCTTCACAAAATGTTGTAGAATTAGGAACAATTCTTGGAATCCCTGATGAAAATCTACCTCCGTGGATTGCAAATCTTGCTGTATGGGTATCTGAAGATCGAATTACTATTGCTGACATGATTGTTGCAATTGAACATATAATTAATAACTAATTTTTAATTTGAACTGATTATTTTCTTGGTCTTCGTCGTGGATGCAATTCATAAAATCTTTCAATATTCTCTAACCATTGCTTAGTTTCTGGTAATCGTGAACGTGCATGAGGTCTTTTCCCATCATTTGATAAAATTTCACTATGATCCTTGTAAAACTCATCAATTTCTTTTACTAAAACATCTAAAAACTCTGAAGCACCTTTAGATTCAACACTTTTTGGTTCTCTATGTGTCATGATGGATTTGGCTAGTGTGTCTACTTTAGCTATTTTTATTTTATATTCACTAATTACTCTATGTTCAAAAGAAATCATTTCATTTATCCTTATTTTTCACTAGTGTATGTACATTTTGGTATACATTGAAACTTGTATTTTTTTCCATTTTTATCTATACATGGACTTGTCCATTGTTTCTTCTGATAAATTATTTTTTGAAGAAAAATTACTGAAATTTGAACGTAGGATTTTTTGAACATGTGCTGAAACCCTTGCAACATTATCCCAAACATTATGAAATGAAATTCTGTCTAAATTCTGTTCATCTATGTGTGAAAATATTGCTAAACCTCCTATGTTCTCTCCATTTTTGATCCACTGATGACCCATTTTACATATTGTACAAATCTCACTAATTTCCATTACTGCTTTTGAGAATGATGGGTTTTTACTAATTAATAATTTTGAATCTTCTGGAGGGAATCGCATATTGACATTAACGTGTACTCTATCTTCTCGATTTGAATTTTTATTAACAATTACATTTGTTCCTACATGAAATTGCCAATCTATTAAATCACTTTTTTCTTTGATTTTTTCTGTTTGATCTTCATATTTGACATTGGTAATTTTGATAAATTCTTCAATTAATTTTTTCATTTCTTGTGATGTTTTTGTCATGATTTTTCTTTTTTTTATTTAATATATTTTTGATTGAGAAAAAAAGAGTTAATGACTGTGTCCACAGCCACAGGAATCGTGACCTTCACTACCTTGTGATTCTTTTCCTGCACATCTAGAACATTTCTCTGATCCCATAGGAGAAAAGAAACTAATTCCACATGATACGCATTTCATATTTGCCATGGTGTAGCTAAAAAAATCACGTTATTTATTGAATACGTTTTGAACTAAGAAAAAATTATGTCGTTATATTTTTGATTATTCACTTTTTTGAAAAACACGATATTCTCCAATAATTGAATTACATTGGTGACATGTGTATTGTCCTCTTTCAATCAAAGTTAATCCATCTGCAACTGTCTCGTTTGGACTCTCTTCAATTTGTATTTTAGTTGGACCTTCAAATTCTGAATCACATTGTTTACAAAAATGCTTTTTCATTTTTGTAGTATCTAGTTTTTCAAGTGATGCCAAAAAGTGTTTATCTATATTTGGAATAAGTTTTGATTTAGTTACCTGTTCATCTGTTAAATCTGCATTAACCCATCCACCTGAGCCAGCTAATTGAATTTGTGTCAACTTGTTTTGTTACTTTATTTGGTATTAATAAGTCAAAATGAAATTAATAGTCAATATTAAAATTCAAATCATGTCTAAAACTACGTATGACTTAACACTACTTGATAACACTACTGGGCGTGAATTTGAAATATTTTTGGTAAATCTTTTTGAAAAATTAGGTTATTCTACAACTGTAACTAATCGGTCTAAAGATTATGGATGTGATATGATGTTACAACGAGATGATTATAGAATAGCAGTTCAAGCTAAACGTTCTGAATCTGAATTAAATTTTACATCTGTTCAAAGAGTTTTGGGTTCATTAAAAAAATACAATGCACAAATATCTATTGTTGTTACTAATAACAAATTCATATCTTCTGCAAAACAATTAGCAAAAATCAAAGATGTTGTATTGATTGATAGAAAAAAATTACTTGACTTAATTGAATTATCTAATTTACCTGTAAATCATAAAAAAGACTTAATCCAATTTTCTAATAAAACTCGTAAAGAAATCATCAAACAAGAAATTGATAAAGAAACATTCAATTTTCTTGGACTTGATGTTCCTAAAGTTGATCATAGTCTTTTAACCAAAGATGCCTATGGAAGACCTCATCCTCTTAACAATAAAAAAGAAAAATTAATTGATATTTTTAAAGAAATTAGAGGTGATGATGTGTCTATCTCAAAAGAAAATTTGTTAAATTCTATGGAGAAATATCCTTTAATGTTTGGTACTAGAGATGAATCTGAAAATTTCCTGCTTATTATGATTAAAGAATTTATAATTTTTAAACCTAAAACTGATTATTACAATTTAGTTTAATTATTCTCCTCTTCTCCTCCTTTGTTGATATTTTCACATTCTGACATTGATTGGGATGTTTGATCGTCTTGTTTTATCTGATAACTTAATGTGTTCATGCTCTGATATTTTTTTAGAGTTTATTATTGGTGATGTGTAGTTACATATACTATTATTTTACTAACAACCTAATCATCAATTATGGGTAAAATTTCTCTGATTATGGGAATAATCATTGGAATTATGTTTTCAGTTGCATTTCCTGAAGTTGCTCAAACTGTTAATGATGCCATAATGCCTACAATTCAATCCATCAGTGAACATATGATTAATTGGATTACTGAATAGATTATTTTCTACTTGTGAACAAAGACTCTTATCTTAAATTTTTAGAAAAATATTATGGCAATAATTAAAAATAAATCTCCTGTCTTATTCTTCTACAATAATTCTAAAAAATGGTTAATGAATATTTCAAAAAAAGAATCACTCCATACTCACATTGGTGTGCTTAAACATGCTGATGCTATTGGAAAAGAATATGGTTCTAGATTGATGACAAACAAAGACAAGTACGTCTACTTGCTTGAACCCACAATGTATGATTACATAATGAAAATACAACATGGTACTCAAATTGTCTATCCAAAAGATCTTGGTTACATTGCTGCACGTGCAGGAATTCAAGATGGTCAAAAAATTCTTGAGATAGGAACTGGAAGTGGCTCTATGACTTCTTTTGTTGCAAGTATTGTAAAACCACGTGGTCATGTTTACACTTTTGATGTCGATGAACATTTTATGAAAATTGCAGAAAAAAATATTCGCAGAGCTGGTGTTTCTAAATATGTCACTCAAACTAATTTGGATCTAAAGACTTCTAAGGAAATTCCAGTTACTGAAATGGATGTTGCATTGATAGATTTAGGTGATCCTTGGGTTGTTCTTCCTAAAGTAAGACAGATGCTAAAAGGGAGTGGTTGTATATTTGCAATCTGTCCAACTATGAATCAATTAGAAAAATTAACTATTGCATTAATTGAAAATGAATTTACTGATATTGAATCAACTGAACATATTATAAGAACAATTGCGGCTAGAGAAGGAAAAACTAGACATACTTTCCAAGGAATTGGACATACTACTTACCTATGTTTTGCAAGAAAAGCATTTTTTGGTAGAGGTACTAAAGCAAAAGCAACCACTAAAGCAAAAGCAACCACTAAAGCAAAAGCAACCACTAAAGCAAAAGCAACCACTAAAGCAAAAGCAACCACTAAAGCAAAAGCAACCACTAAAGCAAAAGCAACCAAAAAAAGTACGACAAATTAGATTAATTCTATCTTTATCTTGAAAACAATATTTATTCATCTAATATCTAGAATAATGTACATTGGAACCTCAAATTCTCTCTTCTTCAATAGTTCAAAATTTTATTCCTGCCCGAAAATCTTCATCTAGAAAAGGCGATAATGGAATTGTACTTGTTATTGGTGGAAGTTACATTTACCATGGAGCTCCTGTATTATCTTCACTTGCTGCACTTAGATGTGGGACTGATTTGGTTTATACTTCTGTTCCCAAAATCAATGTAACTCCAACTCGTGCAATTTCTCCAAATTTAATAGTCATTCCTTTAGTTGATCAAAAATTAACTCTTGGTGCTGTTAAGAAACTTGTTGGAGCATTACCTCGTAATTTACATTCTGCAACAATTGGAATGGGTCTTGCAATACAAGAAAAAAATTCTTTACTACATCTTGTTAAATCCTTATTGGATCGAGATGTTAGATTATCTTTGGATGCTAGTGCATTAATTCCTGAAGTTTTACCTCTTTTAGCCAACAAAAATGTTGTAGTTACTCCTCATTCTGGAGAATTCAAAAGATTATTTGGTGATATTCCTTCTAATTCTCAAAATGAACGAATAAAATTAGTTGAACAACATGCCTTGAATCATGGTATTACCATTTTGTTAAAAGGTCCAACTGACATTATTTCAAACGGTGAACTAACTTATCTTTGTGAAAAAAATACCCCTGCAATGACTGTTGGTGGTACTGGTGATGTGTTATCTGGATTAGTTGCTGGACTGTTATCTAAGAATCGAAATGGGTTGGAATCTGCCTCTGCAGCTAGTTTCATTTGTGGTTTAGCTGGACAAAAAGTTCAAGATAGATTGGGACTCCATATTACTTCTATGGATCTAATTGATGTCATTCCTGATGTAATGAAACCTTTTGATAGAATTGTATGATTAGAATGAATGTTTTAAAACATGTAGATATTCATATGGATAATCTTATTTCTGATCTTCAAAAATTAATTCAACAACCTAGTGTTTCTGCAAAAAATGAAGGTATTGAAGAATGTGCAAAATTAGTTCAAAAATTATTAAACACATCTGGTATTAAATCTGAAATTCTAAGACTGAAAAAAGGTGTTGCACCTATAGTATTTGGTGAGGTAAAATCTAAACAAAATCCTAACAAAACTTTGATGTTCTATAATCACTATGATGTTCAACCTGTTGAACCGTTTGATTTATGGGATGATCCACCATTCAGTGGAATAAGAAAAGGCAACAAAATTTTTGGTAGAGGTGCAACTGATGATAAGGGTGAATTAATTACAAGAATCAAAGCTGTTGAGGCTTGCTTGAAAACTACTGGTGATGTACCTTGTAACGTAAAATTTGTCATTGAAGGTGAAGAAGAAACTGGCAGTGCTCATATTGAAGAATATTTAAAAAAATTTAAAAAAAAATTCTCTAATGATGGTGTAATCTGGGAATTTGGATATGTAGATGCAAAAAACCGACCTATAATTGGTCTAGGTATGAAAGGACTTTTGTTTGTTGAATTATCTGTAAAAGAATCAATTCGTGATGCTCATTCTAGTTTAGCTGTATTAATTAAAAATCCTGCATGGCGACTTATTGAAGCTGTAAAAACTTTAAGAGATTCTGATGGAAATATCCTCATAAAAGATTGGTATGAAGAAGTAATTCCATTTTCTAAAACTGATTTAGAATTAATTATGAAAGAACCTTTTGATCAAAATGTTTTCAAAAAAGAATTTGGCATTAAATCCTTTGTAGGTAATAAAAAAAACCTTGATGCAAAAAAAGCTCTAGTTGGTGATGCTACATGTAATATTGCCGGATTTGTTTCAGGTTATACTGGAGATGGTGCAAAAACTGTTCTTCCTGGAGATGCATTAGTGAAGATTGATTTTAGATTAATTCCTAAAATGGAGCCAAAAAAACAAATTCTTCGTTTAAAAAAACATTTAAAATTATATGGATTTAATGATGTAAAAATTAAAATTTTTCATGGTGAGGCTGCAGCTAGAACTGATTCTTCTCATCCGTTTGTATCTCAAGTAAAGGATGCAGCTGATAGAACGTTTGGTAAATCTATTTTGAACGTTTCAAATGCTGGAACTGGTCCGATGTATCCTTTTGTTGATATTCTAAAATCCCCTTGTATTTCTATAGGAAGCACATACATGTTTTCAAGAATTCATTCTCCAAATGAATTTGCTCGAGTTGATTTGTTAAAGAAAACTACCAAGTGTATTTGTTTGATAATGGAAAATTTTGGAAAAAATTAATGAAGACATCTGGGAATTTTTTTAATTATCTGTGCTAATGATATTCTTCCTGGACCTGTTATCATAACTAGTAATGAAACTGCCAATAGAATTAAATCAAATTCTACTCCTTTATCCCCTGTAAGACTTTGGGCTCCTTTAACTAAGAAAATTGCCCCTAACATGATCATTGTAATTGTGACTGATGATAATCTGCTGAATATACCTAAAATTAAGAAAACCCCTGGAATTAATTCTGCTAATGCAATTGGGATTTGCATTTCTATTGGAATTCCGATGCTTGTTAGAAAATTACTAAAGCCTGGATTGAATTTTGCAATTCCATGAATGATAAAAATTACACCTAATGTTGATCTTAAACCCAAAAAAACAATATCATTTAAGATCTTCTCTTTAATTTCACTGGTAGTCAATATCCTGTTATTCCTTTTTCTCTGTAAGTAAAAAAGAAATTGTTTGTTTCACATGTGCTAACTTGATATTATTTTTTAATCTCATTGATCTATTGTTTTTCAATTTTAGTCATAAATTTCACTTGTAATGTAGAAAGCCCTTTATTATGCTGTAAAAATATTTGAAATATGTCCATGTATATGCCAGGAGCAACTGCTGTTGGAATTACTTTTGATGGTGGTGTAGTTTTTGCTAGTGAAAAAAGAATTGCTTTTGGAAATTTTCTTGTAAGTAAATCTACAAAGAAAACTTTCTCAATTACTGATAAAGTTGGTGCAACTTGTGCTGGACTTGTAGCTGATATGCAAATTTTAACTTTACAAATTTCTGCTCTTGCAAAAATCCGAAAAATGGATCTTAAAAGAGATGTTCCTCCTAACACTGTGGCTAAAATGATGTCAAACATGATGTATGAACGAAGATACTTTCCATTACTTACACAAGTAATTGTTGGTGGTGTAGTTGATAAACCAGTGATGTATACACTTGATCCTTTGGGTTCTGTACTTCCTGATGAGTATGCTGCAGTTGGTACTGGTGCTGAAATGGCATTAGGTGTTTTAGATCCTCAATTCAAACCAAACATGAGTAAGGATGAAGCTATTACTTTGGCAAAACATGCAGTTCGTTCAGCAGCTTTAAGAGATTCTGCAAGCGGTGATGGATTAGATGTGCTTGTAATCACTAAAGATGGCACTGAAGAATTTACTGAAAGTATTAAATAATTTTTAAAAATCTATAATAATTCTGTTGGATCTTATGATTAGTCGTAGATTGTTTTACCAGTTTCCCAAAATCTATCTGAAATATAATGCATATTTTGTATAATTTCACCTTTTTCCATATTTTCTAGTTCTACACTTGATACCATTGCTTTCCCAACTGCTAAAAATTTGTGATGTGTTTCTTCAACAATACATACCAGTTTCCCTTTTTCAAACTCTGTAAATTTTTTTATTCCTGGTCTCATTAAGTTTGCACCTTTACACATGAATTTAACGGCACCCATATCTACTTCTACACTAGGAAATTTATTCAAAATTTCTGTTTCTGACAAAAATGGTAAATAATCTTCATTTATTTTTAATATTTTTATTCCCTCCCCTGTAATAATTTGAGCATCATCTAAAATTTGATGTACTTTGACATTTTTCATTTTTGGAAATTCCATTTCCCATTCTTCTGAAATTTTTTTTAATAAAGAAGTTGTTTCACTCTTTGAAATTAAATTTGATTTCAATTTTTTGCAATCTCTTGTCTAATATCTAGTAGATCTCTTAAGATAGAACTTGCAGTTTCTGTTCCTCCTGCACCTTTACCAATTATGGTTTGAGTTCCAGAATGTTCTGATGTAAATGCAATTGCATTTAACGTTCCATTTACTCCTAATGGATCATCTTTAGGTATTTCTTTTGGACTAACTACTAATTTGTTATCACAAGATGCAATTAATTTTAATACTGAATTATTTTTCTCAGCCTTTTTGATATCTTCAATTGTTACTTTCCTTATTCCTGTACAATCAATATCTGGTAACGTTACTTTCATTCCCATGATCCAATTTGCAAGAATTACAAGTTTTGCTGCTGCATCAAGACCGTCTAAATCTAGTGATTCATCTGCTTCTACGTATCCTTTATTTTGAGCATCTTTTAGTGCACTTTCAAATGATAACCCTTTAGACATATTTGTTAAAATATAATTTGTTGTACCATTTAGAATCCCTGCAAATGATGTGATTCTTTCTCCTCTTAGACTATTTTTAGCATAGTCTAAAATTGGAGTGCCTCCTCCTACTGTTCCGCTAAACTTGAACATCACTTGATTATATGTGGCAAGTTCCATTAATGATGGAAATGCTAATGCTAAAGGTCCTTTGTTTACTGAAATTACATGCATTCCTTTTTTCATTGCAGTAATGATGTGGGTCATTCCAGGTTCTGCATCCTTGTAGTTACTTGCAGTTGTTTCAATTAAAACATCTGCTTCAACATTTTTCAGCATCTCAATTCCTGACATTGAATTTTTTGTATCTGCATAATTTTTCACCGTACCAAATTTCTTTTTTGTTTCTACAAGTTTACTTAGCGTCAATCCTGATTCATCTACTGCACTTCCTTTACTATCAAAAACACCTACTACTCTTGGTTTTACTCCATATTTTGCATAAAGATCTTCAGATCTTGAATCAAATAATTTTACTAAACTTTGAGCAACAACTCCAAAACCACATAGTATTATTCTCATACTATTATCCTCCTTTTTTCAACATCTTTATCATTCATTTTATTTCCCTTTGATTCCTTATCGTTAATTGTGTTTTATTAATAATTTATCAATAGAATTTCTATGACTTTCTAATCTGATCTTTTATAGTCGTGGTTCTCATTATTCCTCTTTTTCATGTTTTAATGAAATTGAATTTATACAATATCTTTGATTTGTAGGCTTTGGACCATCATCAAATACATGTCCTAGATGTGAGCCACATTTTTTACAATTAACTTCAGTACGAACCATGCCGTAATCTGTATCTGATACATATTCTATATTGTCTTCAGCTATTGGTTCCCAAAAACTTGGCCAACCTGAACCTGAATCAAATTTTGCATTTGATGAGAACAATTCTTCACCACAACACACGCATTTGAAAGAACCATCTAATTTACTGTCATTATATTTTCCTGAAAATGCTGGTTCCGTACCATGATTAATACAAATTTCATACTGATCTGGTGTTAACTTTTCTTTCCATTCTTCTGGATTTTTAGTGGTTTTATCTGTCATAGGTGATCTTACTTATTTTGATATTAGAGTATTTTTCTATTTTTTCAGCTTTTTTCTCTTTTCTTCTGTTCTTTTTTCTGATTCAAATCTTTCTAGATCATATTCTTTCAAATCTACAAATTTCATTATCTGACTTAAGTTTGGATGTACTTTATTGATCTGTTTGTACATTTGTTGTGCAACTCGTCTATAGTCTATGTGTCCTTGAGGTATTGTTCTTAATTCAATTAAATGACATGCTTCTCTTAAATTTAATTTCATAAAATATGGATAATTATATGCAAAATTTACAACATATTGACTTTGTTCTGGATACCTTTTTCTAATCTTTTCAAATGTATTCTTTGTATTTTTCATACATTCTTTGAAATCTTTTTCAAGACCTAGAGTTTTAATTTCATTAGGTAACACAAATCCATGATCTGTTGTCAGTAATTGTCTTTCAAGTGTAAGTGCTCTATGTCTGTGAAAATCTCTGAACATTCCAAAATTATTACATAAATCAAATGTATAGTAAATATTTTCAAATGCACGTGATGGTCTATGTCGTCTGTTTGTTCTTAATTTAATAAATTCATTTATGATCTTGATTTTTCTCTCTTTTGATATTTTTTTAACTTGTTGCATTATATTTTGGTATGATGTACTTGGAGATTGTTCATACATTATTGATGTAATAATTTTATCTAGTGACTTTTTTTCTGATTCATATTCAATTAATTTTGTAATTGTTCCTGTTGTTGGAGTTGATTTAATTTCTTTTAGCGTAATTGATCTTGATTTATTTTTTATATCTCTTAGATATTTTTGAAATGCTTTTCCATACTTATCATCAGATCTTCTTACAAATGATTTAATCGTGGAATCTAATTCTTTTTTGATTTTTGAGGCTAATTTTTGTTCTTCATCAAGTTCTGATGCTCCTAAAACTGTTAAAAGATATTCAAATGCTCTTCCGTTTCCTGTAATGCCTACATTGGTTAAAGTTGATGCCGGTAATAATCCTCGTAAAATATCTAATGCTTTTGCTTTGGTTGAACCTCTGTAAATCATATTTGCAGATTTTATATCTTTTTCATTTTTTAGTTTTGAAAATAATTTTTCTTTGTTATCTGTTGAATCTTTAAAACTATATTTTTCAATAGGATATTTTTCTCTTATGTAATTCACCATTGGTTCAATATTTTTTGAATATATTTCAAAAGATAAATTACAACTGTCTTCATACATATTTGCAAATTTTGAATTCATAATTTTTTCATCTCTGTAAAATCTAAATTTTCCATTTTCTTTTTTGTTCCATGTAACATAACGTGATGATTTTTCTAGATATGATAGTCCAATTCTTCTATCTTCAATTTTTTTTACTGCAATGTTTGATAACCCTTCAATTGCAATTTGTGCTTCACCTAATTCTGCAACAGAATCATCTCCATATTCTAATAGAACTCTGTCGTAAAATTCTTCACCTCTATTCTCATTTTTTAGAAATTCATCTAAAAAAATTCTTCTCATACTTTTATTCGTTCTACTATACCTTGACATCAAAGCCCCTCGATCAACTTGTCGTGGTGTAATTATTGCAAATACGTTATCTTTGGTATTTGAAAAATGATCTGATAATGTTTTTTCCTCTTCAATTGAAAATTCCGACAATACTGGTAATTGATTTTACAAATATTAATAGTCTATTTCTTTTTTCCAATTTGAATTAGATCGGGACCTTTTTCTTTATTTTTATTATTGCCTTTATTTTGCCATCTTAACAGAACTTCTTTAAATCCTGATGCATCTGCTTCATTTTCTGTATACATTATCGTTGTAACCCAAAAACCACCTTTTGCTGTTTTACCTCCAATTGAGTTCATCCAAAAATCATTAGGTAAACTTTCCTTTGCTTTATTATTTGGTTCTTGTACTGTAGCATTCCATCTACTTGCCACAAAGCTTAGAATTTGATCAAGTTCTTCTTTTTGAATCATATTTATCATCAAAAAACTCTAAATTTTAAAATTACTGTTGTGCCCATAATTTGAAGTTAGTGAATTTAATCTTACTAAAACTAACAACATTACTTACACTTTGTCGGTTATACAAATCTCATTAGTTACTACCATGACAAACGTCGATATCGAAATAATCGGTAAAAACGTCAAAGACATGTACGGAACATTCATGGGTAAAGTCATAGGAACAATTACTGATATTGATGGTAGTATTCAATCCGTCGGTATTGATTGCGGTTCTCAAGGATTACAGCAAATCCAATTTGAGCAACTTGTGGTCCAAGGTGAAATTGTAATCTTCATTCCCAAATGGAGACTAGACTCTCAAAGACTCATTCGTGAAAAACAACTAACTCTACGTCGTCTAAAAGCATTGATAGATATTGTTTCAGAAAATGATGACATGAAAGCAGATGCTGAAATCATTCATGAAAAATACAAATCTAAACTTGCATCCTTAGATGAAATGGAGTGTGAAATCAAATCTAAACTTGAGGCAAGATTGATTGAGTTGGATGAACAAATGAAGTCTGCAAAAATGTTATCGTTTGATGCCAAAGTACAATTCAAGAGTGATGAAATCTCTGAGGCAACATTTGAAACTGTGAAATCATGTACAACTGAGGTAATTGAACATGTGTCTCACGAACAATCTGAAATTTCAAATGTAAAGAGTAGAATCACTGATCTAGAATTGGAAGTGCAAGAGATAACTGCCCCTGCAGAAAAAGATATTCAAGAATCTGCCGTTTCATATCTGGAGACATCTGAACCACAACACGTAGTTCAAACAATACTTCCAGAAGCACCTACAGAACCAATCGTAACACCTTCACAACCAATTGAAGCTCCGGTATTACCAATACCTGAACCTCCAACTGAACCTGAAGTGACATTTGCATTTCCAGAACCACCTCAACAGGTGACATCAGAAACCTCTAATGACGACAACGATAATGATTGGCTTGCTAGAATGGAAGCACAATAATTTTTTTAATTTATTTTTTTGAATCTTATCTTTATTGGTAAATCAA
>Ga0206686_1000323_pt1 | contig 14162 bp, 11 predicted proteins | sample M250012015metaG_FD_155447 | JGI IMG/M metagenome (GOLD analysis project Ga0206686, IMG submission 155447) | Ammonia-oxidizing marine archaeal communities from Monterey Bay, California, United States - M2 500m 12015 | ecosystem: Environmental > Aquatic > Marine > Intertidal zone | place: USA... | reverse complement strand
GCCCAAATTATTAATTGCCGATGAACCAACAACTGCACTGGACGTCACCATTCAAGCGCAGATATTAGAGTTGTTGATTGAATTGCAAAAAAGCCATGGCATGGCTTTGATTTTGATTACTCACGATATGGCTGTTGTAGCCGAAACTGCTGAACGTGTAGTTGTTCTATACGCGGGACAACAAGTTGAACATCGTTCTGTTGAAGAACTCTTCAAAAGTCCACAACATCCTTATACTGAAGCCCTATTAAATGCCCTTCCAGAACGCGCTCAAGAAAAACTACTCAACGCCATTCCTGGAGTTGTGCCTGGTCAGATGGATCGACCTCAAGGTTGTTTATTTAATCCTCGTTGCAGTTATGCACAGGAACTATGTAAACAACAACCTCCTGAACTACAGGACAGTATATTGTGCCACTTTCCTTTGGTTGAGCCAAAGCCTGACTTAGATGTGAGGACGCAATAATGAACCATCAACTCATCAAGGCTCGAAATCTTCACAAATACTATGCCGTTAAAAGCGGATACTTACAACCATCCAAAAGCTTAAAGGCTCTAGCCGGTGCAAGCTTTGACCTGTATGAGGGAAAAACCTTAGCTGTGGTAGGCGAGTCCGGTTGTGGTAAGTCCACCTTGGCGCGCTTACTTACAATGATTGAAGTGCCTACATCAGGGCAGCTAAGTATTGATGGTAAAGATGTTGCAAAAACAACGGAAAAATCTATAAAAAAACAATTAAGACAATCCATACAGATGGTTTTTCAAGATCCTTTTGGATCTCTTAACCCGCGCAAAAAAATTGGCAACATCATACAAGAGCCTCTCATTATCAATACAAATTTGAGTACCAATGAAAGAAATCAGAAAGTATTAGAAATGATGGAACTTGTGGGCTTACGAAAGGAACATTTTCAGAGATATCCTCATATGTTTTCGGGTGGTCAACGCCAAAGAATAGCGATTGCCAGAGCTTTAATTCTTAAGCCCAAAGTGGTGGTCTTAGACGAGCCAGTTTCTGCTCTTGATGTGTCGATTCAAGCTCAGGTAATCAACCTACTAATCGAACTACAACAAGAACTAGGGCTAGCTTATGTTTTTATCTCTCACGACCTTAGTGTAGTACGCCATATTGCCGACGAAGTGATGGTAATGTACCTCGGTAAGCCCGTTGAACAAGGACCAAATGAAGCGGTTTTTAACACCCCACAGCATCCCTATACCCAGGCGCTTTTATCAGCAACGCCACAAGCAGATGTTGAAGGTAAGCGACAAAGGATTAGACTCACTGGAGAGCTTCCCTCGCCTATAGATCCGCCTAGCGGTTGTGCATTTAATCCTCGCTGTCAATATGCCGACAAGAATTGTCAATTAAACGAACCAGTAATGGAGCTTTATGGTGACTCTAGGGTGTCTTGTTTAGCGGTCGCGCAAAAACGTATTGGGCAGCTTAAGGCTTCATAGAGGTTGATAATCAATATCATATTTAAAATAACGTGGCCCTATAATATCTAAAGCCTTTTCGCTTCGCCAAATTGGATCACAAGGCAACCCCAACACATTAACGGCTAAACCATACTTTATAGTTTCAGCTGTTACTGGAGCACCTGTATTGGCATCAAACACGCAAATCAAGTCCGGTGTTGTAGCAAGAATAGTGTCTCCTTCCATGGCAACCAAAAATTCATTTTGAAAGTCAATTTTTGCATCGCGATTAACAAACTCCCCTGTACCTTCAAGCTTAACAATACCTCTATTCCAGCCACCTTCTGAACGTCGTTCAACATCTCTAACTCTGCCTTGAAAAAGATGCTTTCCATTTAACTCCTTCACAAGTAATTGATATGCATTAAAGCTATGTTTCTCTATGATATTTCCAATATGGTGAATCAAAGAAAGACTTCCCCTAATTAAATAATCTTTACATTGTTTAGCTGTAACTGGGTAAAGGCTACACATAGCTGAGCCTCCCATTTGAATAGTGATTGCACGAGCAAGCTTTTCGGTCCACACATTACTAATAGTATCAAAAGTACAGCCATTTCCTTTCTCATCTACCATTGCCATTGGCGTTGCACTGATCCCCCCTAAAGTAAAAGTTACCATTTGTAGTTCAGGAAAGGCTCGACCCATTGCATCTCCGTCAATGATTGGCAAACCTAATTTTGATGCAGCTACAAAAGGAATTGTTGAATTTAAGCCTCCAGCTTCAGCACACAAAATAGCTGAAACGGGCTTAGTAAGTAACTTTTCAATCAATGGTATTAATTGAGCAAATTCATTTCCAGAAGGAAATTTTTCTACCATAACAGTTGGTGCACCCATCATGGCAATTGGTAAAATTAATGCTTCGTCAGGTAAAGATTCAATATCTATTACTTTAACACCCCCTGATTCTTCAATACTTTGGCTCGTCATCAAACGCCCAACATAAGGGTCTCCACCTCCACCCGAACCAAGAACAGCTCCTCCTAATGCGATTGCATTAAGAGATTTTTTATCAACGAAAGTTAGTTTTTTCACGCTCATTAATTAGTCTCCATTAAAAGATCTCCAACAACAGTAACATTGATCAATAAATTGTTGCCTGGTAAATATGACAATGGCATATCCGATACCGTTAAAACAGAAATAGTTTTGGGATCTGCATGTCTTTTAACTGCAAGCTTTTTAGCCTCTTCAGTTACCTCCTTGATCGCACTATCACGATCAATATTATCATCCACCAATACTACACGCGATACCTGCCCACTAACTTGAGCAATAGCTGCTCCTACTGCATTTGCAAGATCATTATGTGGCGGACAAATAACTTCTAAGCCATCAACTTTTGATGGCATCATTACGCTTCCTCCTCCTACACCAATAACAGGAATAATTTTATTACTAGTTCGTGCACGTGCCACTTTATCGGAAATCATTTTATCCATGATTTCAATTAACTGGTCCAGCGAACTTAATGATGGAGGCTTTTTATCGCCAATCTCACAACGCCCTGCAGCCACTGCTATGTCGGTTGCAGTTAAAGTATCTCCATTAAAAACTTTTGCTCGTTGAGGCAACTCATGACCAACAGAAACTGGCCCAATAGAAAGCGGATCTTCGGAACTTACTATAGAACCACCCCCCAAACCAATACTTATAACGTCTGGCATTGAGAAATTGGTACGCACATCTGCAACCATCACTGAAGTACCTGCAAGCCTAGGAAAGCCATCTTTAACTTCTCCGACATCTGTTGTAGTACCGCCAACATCAACCACTAACGCGTTTTTCAATCCAGAAAGAAAAGCCGCCCCACGCATAGAGTTAGTAGGGCCACACGCAAAAGTTAAAACAGGTAATTCAATTACCTCTGCAGCTTCAATTAATGTCCCATCATTACGAGTAAAAAACATAGGGCACGATAATTTAAGGTTATTTTGAAGTAACTTAAACGAATCTACCACTTCATTAGCCAAAGGTTTTAGCGACGCATTAATAATAGCAGCATTTTCTCTTTCTAGTAGGCCCATTCCACCAATGCTCTTACTTAAAGTAATACTTAGATTGGGGACGGCTTTAGTTAGTATCTCAAAAGCTTCTTGTTCCATATCACCACGCACTGTTGCAAAAACAGAGCTTATTGCAATTTGTTTGCATCCTAAATTACTTAATTCTTTTGCTGCATTAATTAGATCGTCTGGGTCAAGCTGGGAAATTTCGCTTCCATCCATTTCATATCCACCCTTTACAAGTCTAGACAAACCACCCATTCCATCAATGAGTGATTTTGGCCAGTCCATGAAAGGCAGAATAGAACTTCCAGATGGCAAACAAAGACGAATTAAGCCTGTTTTGGCAAGATTTATACGCTGCACAAGTGCATTTACAAAGTGTGTTGTACCAACAATTAAAACGTCTACTTTTGAAGGGCTTGTCTTGGCTTCAGTTAAAGCGCCTCTGATTGAGTTCTCCACACCAGTTAAGATGTCAGGTGTGGTAGGACACTTGGTGCCTCCTAAATATTTTTTTCCTTCCATAACGACAGCATCAGTGTTAGTACCGCCTACATCAACTCCAACTCTAATCATATTTCTACTCCAACTCTAATCAAATATAGCCTTAAACATTTTATATAATTGGTTTTATTCATCATTAAACATTTTTCCGTTGAGACCATGAATCTATCGCCACTGCAATAACTATAACAAGCCCTAAAATAATTCTTTGCCAAAGAGGATCAACTTGATTCAAATTAAACCCGTTACTCATGAAGGCTAGAAAAAATGCTGCAGCAACCGTTCTCCATATTGCGCCTTTACCTCCAGCGATTGAAGTACCACCAACAATAACCGCAGTTAATACAGCAAAAACAAAGCTAAAATCATCAGATGGTTGAGCTGAAATAGATCTTGAAGAGCTAACAATGCCAGCAAGAGCCGCAGCTCCCCCAAGAAGAATAAACGTTGTTGCTTGGACTCTAGATACATTTATGCCCGCCAAGCGGGCTGCTTCTTGGTTACCACCAGTTGCAAATACATTACGACCAAAACGAGTACGCGTAAGCAAAATACTTGCAATAATTACAACAATTAATGACAACCATGCTGCTGATGTAATATCAAAAATCTTGGTGCGGGCAATTTGCTGATACGCCTCTCCCGCAGGTCTCATCAACGACCTGTCACTAATAAGATAGCCTAACCCAAAAAACATAAATGAGGTTGCAAGTGTTGCAATAAATGAGTTCACCTTAAAATAAGTAACAACTATGGCGTTAAAGGCACCCATACATAATCCAACGCTAATACCTGCCAATACACCCAAAAACAAATTTCCAGTTGCGTTCTCAACAAATAGCGTAAATAAAGGAGAAACAACAAAAATCGCAGAGACTGAAATATCAAAATTACCAGAGATAATTACGATTGTCATAAATGAAGCCGCAATCAAAATTGTAGACTGTTGATCTAAAATGTTTCTTAAATTGCGTTCGGTAAAAAAACCTTCAGTTGTTAAAGCCAAAAGAATAAAAATTACTATTGTTATTATAGCAATACCATGTTTTTTCGAAAATTCTAACGCTTTATCCATAAGATTATCATTGTTTAAATGCTGCTTCCATGATGGCTGATTTTTTTAACTCAGAACCACTAAGTTCTGCCACAACCTTTCCATGGGACATTACAAGCGTTCGATGTGCAATGCCTATAATTTCCTCAACCTCTGAAGAGATAAGTAGAACCGCTTCTCCAACCTTTGACAATTGTGATATTAACTCATAAATTACCTGCTTAGAACCAATATCTACACCACGTGTAGGCTCATCTGCTATCAGCAGTTTTGGCTTGCCCATAGCGGCACGAGCAAACAACACTTTTTGTTGGTTTCCGCCTGATAAAAACTGAACCTCTTTTTCAATGCCACTATGCTTAACCATTGTTTCAACACAACTATCTATAACTTCTTTCCGTTCTTGAGATTTGTTAATACCATAAAACCATGAAGCAAATCTTTTTAAGTATGGTAATGACGTATTTTCTAAAAGTGAACGCTCTAGCATTAACCCCTGATCCCTTCTAGACTCTGGAACTATCGCCATACCTAACTTAACCGAATCTGAAATACCTTTTAAGCCAACCTTGTTTCCACAAAACTCAATGGAGCCACTGTCAGGAAGCCGATCACCATAAATAGTGAGTGCTAATTCACTACGGCCTGAACCCACCAAACCAGCAATTCCAAGGATCTCTCCTTTTTTTATTTCAAATGAAACATCTTGAAACTCGTTATTTCGACAAAGCTTATTTACCTTTAAAAGAACATCTTTATTTGGATCAATTTTTGATATTTCTGGAAATAAACTCCCAACATCACGACCAGTCATTCCCTCAATTAGACTGTCTCGAGTCTCATTGGAAGCTGATTCTGTTCTAACCTTATGACCATTTCTTAATAATGTGATAGTGTCAGAAATAGCTAGGATTTCTTCGAGATAATGAGATATATAAATTACAGCTTTTCCAGACTTGGCCAAAGAATGCACTAGGCTATGGAGTTGTTCTACTTGATGGCCAGCTAATCGGGCAGTGGGCTCATCAAAAACAATCAAACGCGCGTTAGTATTCAGGGCTCGAAGAATCTCAACCTTTTGCTGATCAGCTACAGACAACATGCCAACTATTTTTTCTGGATCCACATGAAGATCGTATTTGTCCATAACTTTAAGAACTTGTTCTTTAGTTTTATTACTTGAAACAAAGGGACCGAAAGTTGTCTCTCTGCCCATGGCAATATTATCAATTACTGTACGATCAGGCAATAACGATAATTCTTGTGATATTCCTACCAAACCAAGCTTTACGGCTTCTGTTGGAGATGAGAATGAAGCTGGAATTCCATCAATAGAGACAGCGCCACTGTCTAACTTATAAATACCTAGAATGAGCTTGCCTAAAGTGGACTTACCTGCTCCATTTTCACCAACTAAAGAGTGAATTTTTCCTAATTCAAAATCAACTGAACAATTGATTAATGCATTGGTTGCACCAAAGCTCTTACTAACTTTATCAAAACTAATAAAAGCCTTAACATTATTGTTGCGTTTTTCCACTGGATTTAATACTTATTAAACAATTATACGATTTCCAAAATGATATTCTTCTTTAAACAAACCAAAGCGATTAATATCATTTTCAGGTGGGGCTTCAGTGCTCCATTGCCTTGAAGGCTTCCAGCCGAATTGATTCTTTAAAATAGCGGCCTGCTCTGCTTGTTTTAATGCGGCTATTGAAGGGTCTATAACTGGAATATTAAATTTATTTTGAATTTTTTCAAAAAAACCAAATTCCAATGTACAGCCTAATATTATAGATTCTGCCCCATCTTCTTCTATTGCTAGACGAGCAGCCTCCATTAATTTTTTTTCTGTGAGCTTATGGTCTTTTTGAAACTCTGGAACAGTCATACCAACATCTCTAAATGAGGCCAGATGCTCTCCAAAACCATATTCTATTACTGTCGATTGCATTTCATGCTGCCATTTTTTTTGTCCTATAATAACAGAGAAAGAGTTGGATAACTTTAATGCGATTTCGATCGAAGAATGGCATGGTCCAACAACAACCATATCGCCAGAAATTTCTCTAGAATCAAATAAGAATGGGTCGTAAAAGCATCCAATAATTAGTGCATCAAACCCTTCGACTGATGCTTGTCTTGTTGCCTTAATAAGATCTGTAGCTATAAGTGCATTATAAGTTCTGTACTCTAGATTATCCATTTGCCCAACTGATGGAGAAAGTGATGCTACTTGAACTTCTGAATTTGGAAACTTGTACTTTCTTATCATTTCTGCAAAAAACGCATCATAAGCATCAAACCCTACCGGATTTAAATACATTATTTTGTGTGCTGAATTATTACTTTTCATAGTTAAAAATTTAAAAAGCCATCTGGTTTTTCTAAGAATTACTAATCTACTATAGTTTCCTATAATACAAAATTAAGACTAGTATTTATTACTATTTAAGAGGCCCAAAACCCTTACTAACCATATCCTCGGCAGTAAGGGCTTTGGTATTATATGTTAGCCATCCCACTCAGCTGAAAATTTAGAAACATTTCCAGAGGTAATTAAACCGCCATCGGGCGCTGTAGCAAGTGGATCAATACCGCCTTGATCAACGCCATTTTTCAAAGCATCAACCATTGCTTCCATTGCATAGCGTCCTTCGGTACCAGGTGCTCCAAAAACGCCACCAAACCAAGAACCGTCTGAGATACCCTTAAGCGCTGGTGCGGATCCACCTAGACCTATGAGTTTGACTTGACCAGTCATTCCCTCGTCTGCTAAAACAATTGCAGCTCCCTGTATTGATTGATCAGCACCAACCATAACATCGAACGAACTGTTCATACTAAGAATATCCTGTGTAGCAGCTATGCCACCGTCAGGACCAAGATATTTTCCTTCACCCTCAGCAATAACTTTAATTGATGGATGTTGTGAGATTACATCATCAAACCCTTGTCTGATTGCATCATCAAGTGGTATGCCTTTAATACCATAAATAAAGACAACCTCACAGTTATCGTCACCCTCACAAGCTTGAACAGTTAGTTCACCATGACGCTGTCCTGATCGATAAGGCGAAGCCAAAACAGATGCAGCAATGCCATCTACTTGAGGATCTGATGTAGTTAAGTCAGGACCAACAATTTGGTTAAGTACCACAATTTCAATACCTGCAGCTATTGCATCTTCAATATCTGGAATTAGTCCAACACCATAAATTGCACAGACGACAATACCTTGATACTTGCCTGAAGCAATTGCGTCTTGAAGCTGTGATGTTTGTTTTGCAGGATCAAACTGTGCATCAAACTCTGTGATATTTATATCATTATTATCAGCGACTGCTTGCATCTCTTTAACAGAAGCTCCAAGCCAAGTATTGGCAGAACTTGCTGATAGATAAGCCACTTCATAGCTCTTTGCAAAAACTGCATTAGAACTAAATGTAAATAAAATTGCCAAGAACATCGAAGCAATTAAACCTACAGGCTTTTTGCTATATTTAACATTCATATTATTACTCTCCTATAAAAAAATAACCCTAGTTAACTTTGTAACTGGAAATTAATATTAACACACTTTTATAAGTTTGACTAATATATTTTACTTATACTAAATTTTTATGATTTTTTTTATTCATATGTAATAATTTCAATAAAATTATGTTAATATATTTTACCTATACTAAAATTTACTTACTAAACCTCCATGGGAAAAAACTCTACAGTAATTCAAGAAGATCCTGAAAATACACTAGGTGAAAGATTAAGGTTGCGCCGAAAGGAGCTAAAACTTTCAATGAAAGAAGTTGCCATATCATCAGGGCTCTCTATAGGCTTTATTTCGCAGGTTGAGCGAGGACTAACTTCGCCCTCCCTAACCTCATTGACTGCTATTGCTAATTTTCTTAGATCTGATGTTACTAATTTTCTTAGCCAGCCAAAAAGTAAATCATCAATTACTCGACATCAAGAACGTGATGTTTATACAATTAATAAAAATGGTTTGCAATATGAGCGCCTATCAGACTCGTTCCCTGGGCATACACTGAATAGCGTAATCATTCACGAGATGCCTGGCCATAGATCAGAATCAATAAGTCATGAAGGTGAAGAGTTTTTTTTCATCCTAGAAGGGGCTATTACAATATACATTGATGGTGTGGTTAATATTCTTGAAGCTGGAGACTCTCTACACTTTGACTCATCTCGTAGCCACTCTGCATGGAACCACACAAACAAAGTCACAACAGTCCTTCACGTATGCACAATGAATGTTTTTGGAGATCAGGATACAGTTAAGGACATACCGGGGATTTTTGATTGTCGTGGAAATTTAATTTTTTCAAAAGACCATAGTATGGACTTAAACATACATTCTGGAAACAAATAATACAAAGCGTGTAATTTATGATTGATTATTCAGAATTTTTAAAATCTTTATCCAGCAAAAGAAATCATCCTGATGACGCTTTTACTGCGTTATATCAATTAGTAAAAAATTTCATAGAGATAAAACTTTTTACTCTGACAACATTTGATATTCCTAACGCCCAAGCTCAAAGAATCTTCTCTAATATGCCAAAAGAATATCCAATATCAGGCACCAAACCCATAGAAAAGTCAGATTGGACTGAAATTGTTCTAGATAAGCACGATTATTTTGTTGCTAATAACATTGGTGACATATCAAAAGTTTTTTCTGATTATAGCTTGATAGAAAAACTGGGTTGTCAATCTGTAGTTAATCTTCCAGTTGTTGTAGATGGAACTTTACTGGGTACTGTAAATTGCCTTCATGAAGAAAATTACTTTACTTCTGAAAAAATTAAAGATCTTGAGCAGATTAAGCTTCCAGCTGCAGCCTGCTTTTTATTAAATAAGCTTACAAACAATACAATGGACTCACTATGAAAAAATCAATGATTCGTGTTGCAACAGATGTTGGTGGAACTTTTACCGATCTAGTATGCTTTGAAACTGATACAGAGACAGGAAAACATTCAATTGTTACAGCAAAAACTGATACAACACCGCCAGATTTTGAAATAGGGGTTTTAAATGTTCTAGCGAAAGGACAGGTAGACCCTTCTGAAGTTGATTTTTTAGCTCATGGAACAACCGTTGTCATTAATTCAATCACAGAAAGAAAGGGTGTCAAAGTTGGCTTAATTACCACTAAAGGATTTCGTGATAGTCTTGAAATTGCAAGAGGAAATAGGCCTGACTTTTTTAATTTACATTATCAAAAACCTATCCCTTTTGTCCCTCGATATCTTCGACGTGAGCTACCAGGCAGAATGAGCTACCGTGGAGAAGAAAGTGAGTCACTAGATATGGCTTTATTACCCAGTATTCTAGATGACTTTAAATCAGAGGGTGTTGCTGCAGTTGCTGTTTGTTTTTTACATAGCTATGCTAATTTTGCACACGAAGAGACTGCAATGAAGGAAGTAAAACGATTGTGGCCTGAGGTTGCAGTGGTTGCTTCTCATCAAATTACTAGAGAGTGGCGAGAATACGAACGAACTAGTACAGCAGTTCTATCTGCGTATGTGCAACCAGCTGCAGAAAAATACTTGAAACAACTTGCAAACGGGTTAAAAGAAAAAGGGTTCAAAGGAAGTCCCTATATTATGCAGTCTAATTGTGGAGTAGACTCTTTAGAGTCTGTATCACGTATCCCAATCACAATGGTTGAGTCTGGTCCAGCATCAGGCTTTTGGGGTGCAGCAGAACTTGGAAAATTAATTAACGAACCCAATGTCATAGCCTTGGACATTGGCGGAACAACTGCTAAATGTTCGCTTATTGAAAACGGTCAAGTTCGCATAATGACTAACTATTGGATTGAAAGAGATGGGAAAAGTGCAGGCTACCCGATTATGGTCCCCGTTGTTGATTTAGTTGAGATCGGAAACGGCGGAGGCTCAATTGCTTGGGTTGATGATTATAGTAAGCTTCATGTTGGACCCCAATCTTCAGGCGCAATACCCGGACCAGCAGCCTATGGAAAGGGTGGAATTGAAGCTACCACTACAGACGCTAACTTAATGTTAGGACGTATTAATAAGGATTATTTTTGCGGGGGCGATATCAATGCTGACATGGAATCCGCTAAATCCGCACTCAGCAAAGTTGGTGATAAATTAGGCGCTACTGCTGAGGAGGCTGCCAGAGGTATTATTCGCATTGCAAATAACAATATGGTTAACGCGTTAAAACTTGTATCTCTCAATAGAGGCTTTGATCCGCGTGATTTTGTTCTGGTTGCCTTTGGAGGAGGAGGAGGGATGCATGCTGTTGCTTTGGCACAAGAATTAGGAGTCAAAAAAGTTATCATACCTGCAGCAGCCTCTGTATTTTCAGCATGGGGCATGATGATGTCAGATTTGAGACGGGATCATTTTGTAACCCACCTAGTAGATCTAACCGAAGGAGCGGCTTCTGACATTGAGTCAGTTTTTTCAAGTGTAGAATTGCAAGCTATAGAGCAATTCCAAACAGAAGGTATTGATAAAAAAAGTATAAAGTTTATTCGTTATGGAAATTTTCGATATAAGAATCAGGAGCATACAACCGAAGTGCGTCTTTCTGATGGACCAATTTCTGACAAGCAAATAGGACTAATTGAGGATGAGTTCCATAATACCTATGAGCGTGAATATACTTATCGACTGGACACGTCAGTTGAGTTAGTTGGGATTCATGTCGTTGCAACATCTGAAGTAGGAAAACTAACTATGCAAAAACGCCCCGACCAAGGGATTAAAGAAGCAGAAGCTAGAAAAGGAGCACGAGAAGTAGACTATGCTCTTGAAGGCGTCCATAAAGCAACTCTCTATAATGGTGAAAAGCTCTTGCCTGGCATGGAGTTTAATGGCCCTGCAATAATTGAAGATTCTGGGGCAACTACAGTCATCCACCCTGGCAACAGAGTACGCGTTGATGGGTACACCAATATACATATTGAAATATAATAATAACGGTAGTTTATATTTGTAACCAAACTACCTACAAGGAGAAGAAAATGAAAAAAGAAGAATACGACCCTATTACTCTTGAGATTATTCAAAGCTCACTTCAAGCTACGGCTGATGAAATGTTTGCGTCAATTCGTAAAACAGCTATGAGCTCAATTATCTATGAGGTTTTAGATATGGGTACTGGAATAATGGATGCAGAAGGCAACATTGCCTCCTCTGGAGCAGGAATACCCGCTTTTATTGGTGTCCTTGATAAATCAGTAAAGGTTATATTAAATAAATTTGATCAACCTGGAGATGTCCAAGAAGGGGATGTCTTTATGACAAACGACCCATATTATGGAGGTGTCACACATTTAAATGATATTGTAATTGCAATGCCTGTTTTCTCTGATGGAAAACTTATCGCCTGGACGGCAGATATTGCCCATAATTCTGATGTAGGAGGGATGGCGCCAGGCTCTCTAACTGGGGATGCCACTGAAATCTTTCAAGAAGGCATCAGACTCCCTGCTATTAAAGCTATAAGTCGAGGCCAAACCATTCAATCTGTTATGGACATCCTTATAGTTAATTCAAGAATGCCCGATACTATATATGGTGATGTTTGGGCGCAAATAGCAGCAGTTAGAATTGGCACAAAACGACTCCAAAAGCTTGCTAAAAAATATGGCGCTAATGTCTTTGAGAGGGCCATGGTAGAGTTTATGGATTTTGGTGAAAAGGCTTCTCGCGTTGAGTTGTTAAAACTACCTAAAGGGGTTTTCGAGCTCTCTGAAGAACAAGATGATGGTAGTTTTTATAATGTAATAATAACAATTAGCGATGAGCGCTTTACTGTTGACTTAAGAGATAACCCAGAGCAACTTTCATCGCCAGTTAATACCACACGTGATGGAGTCATGGTTGCGGCTCAAATGATTTTTAAGTCAATGACAGACCCATACTCCCCATGCAATGGAGGCTCATTTAGACCAATAGAACTTATTACAAAACCTGGAACTGTGTTTGATGCACAGGAACCTGCTCCACTTGGCTTTTATTATGAAGTAGAGCTCAGGGTTTACGACTTAATGTGGCGTTGCCTAGCTAAATATATGCCTGAAAGATTATCAGCTGGTCATTTTGCCTCAGTATGTGGAACGTTCATTGGTGGAACTCATCCAGACACTGGGCGACAATATACCATAATTGAAGCTCAAGTTGGAGGCTGGGGCGGCCGAGCTGGAGCAGACGGTAATAATGCTATGTTTTGTGGTTTCCATGGGGAAACTTATAACTGTCCTGCAGAAATCAATGAGGCAAGAAATGGGCTCTGGGTTGATCAAATGTCCCTCAATACTGAGCCTGGTGGTGAGGGTGAATATACGGGAGGACGAGGGATTGTAATGGATTACCGAATTCGCGCAGAGGATGGTTATTTAACTGCCGGCTATACAAGGTCAAAATTTCCAGCTTGGTCTCTTGATGGTGGTAATGAAGGCTCATCAAACTATGTTGAATACTTACCTGTAAAAGGTAAGAGCGAAAGGTTTGCTTTTGTATCTGGTTTAAGTCTTCATAAAGATGATGTCATTAGAGTTGTTACTGGTAATGGTGGTGGCTTAGGCAACCCTAAGTCTCGTGACCAAGCTTTAATAAAAGCAGACCTAAAAAATGAGCTTATAACTCCCGAAGTAGCAGGAACAGTTTATGGAATGACAGACGCATAGATAGGGACAAGTTTATGCAAAATAAAATAAACTCCGTGCGTGCTAGGATGAAAGACAACAATGTTGATTTAGTTGCTCTTGGTCCAGGAACACACATGAACTGGCTATTAGGCTTCAACCCCTATCCTGATGAAAGGCCTTGTTTACTCTTAATTGGAAAAGAAAAGGAAGCATTTCTTATGCCATCAGTTAATGAAAAAGGAATAAGGGAAAAAACTAACATAGCAATGAATTGCTGGAATGACGAAAACGGTCCAGAACAGGCACTTAAAGATGCACTATCCTATACTGGCTCGTCAAATGCAAAACACATTGCCATAGATGAGGCGATGCGATCACATTTTGCCTTGCTGCTTCTTGAGTCACTGTCAAATCCAACCTATGAATTCACCACGTCTACTGTTGGAGC
>Ga0206686_1000302_pt1 | contig 14589 bp, 14 predicted proteins | sample M250012015metaG_FD_155447 | JGI IMG/M metagenome (GOLD analysis project Ga0206686, IMG submission 155447) | Ammonia-oxidizing marine archaeal communities from Monterey Bay, California, United States - M2 500m 12015 | ecosystem: Environmental > Aquatic > Marine > Intertidal zone | place: USA... | reverse complement strand
TTGCGAACTTTTTTTTGACTGAGGAAAATTTTCATCAGTGTTTTCATCCGATGATGGATGGTCAATCAGAATAAAGACGTTCGTATATCTTTCTATTACTTTTAGAGGGGTTGCGATTTTTTTATTTAAGAATAACAATTTAACAATTTATGTTTAATTGTTCGATATTAATCTTTTCGGAGAAAATAATGAAACTATATAAAGATATAAGTAAGATTGCAATGGTTGCCAGTTTAGCAGTTGCTATAAGTGGGCCAACTTTTGCAGCAGATACAATTAAAGTGGGTGTCCTTCACTCACTATCAGGAACCATGGCAATTAGTGAAACAACATTAAAAGATACAATGTTGATGCTAATTGAAGACCAAAACAAAAAAGGTGGTGTTCTTGGGAGACAATTAGAGGCAGTAGTAGTTGACCCTGCGTCAAACTGGCCTTTATTTGCCGAAAAAGCTCGAAGTTTGATTGAAAAAGACAACGTCGATGTAATTTTCGGTTCGTGGACTTCTGTTTCTAGAAAGTCTGTTCTTCCAGTAATTGAAGAATTGAATAGTGTGTTTTTCTATCCAGTTCAATATGAAGGTGAAGAGTCATCTAAAAACGTGTTCTATACAGGAGCAGCTCCTAACCAACAAGCAATCCCAGCCGTGGATTATTTAATGAATGATCTTGGTGTTGAACGTTGGGTTCTTGCAGGTACAGACTATGTTTACCCGCGTACTACAAATAAAATTCTTAAAGCTTATCTAAAAGCAAAAGGTGTAGCTGATTCAGATATTATGGTTAATTACACGCCCTTCGGTCACTCTGATTGGCAAACAATTGTATCTGACATCAAATCATTTGGTTCTGAAGGCAAGCAGACTGCTGTAGTTTCTACCATTAATGGTGATGCGAACGTCCCTTTCTATAAAGAATTAGGTAACCAAAATATTGATGCATCTGATATCCCTGTAGTTGCATTCTCGGTTGGAGAAGAAGAGCTTTCTGGTTTAGATACCAAACCACTGATTGGTCATCTTGCTGCATGGAACTACTTTATGAGTGTTGATGCGGGTGTGAATGATGAGTTTATTGATAAATGGACGACATTTATTGGAGATGATAAGAGAGTAACTAACGACCCAATGGAAGCGCATTATATTGGTTTTAATATGTGGGTTAAAGCGGTTGAGAAGGCAGGAACAGCAGATTCTGAAGCTGTACAAGAAGCTATTATCGGCATAACTACGCCTAATTTATCAGGTGGTGTTTCTGCGATGATGCCTAACCACCATATCACCAAGCCAGTATTAATTGGCGAGATTCAGGCAGATGGTCAATTTGACATTATTTGGCAAACAGCAGGTCTCGTTTCTGGCGATGCATGGTCAGATTTTTTACCAGGCTCTATGGATTTGATAGCTGATTGGCGGAGTCCATTAAGTTGTGGAAATTACAACGTTAAAACAGCTAAGTGTTCTGGTCAGAATTACTAGATTCAGAAGTATTAGCAATAATTGGCGCCATCTAACAGTGGCGCCTTTTATCTGTATAAATAAAATAATGAAATACAAAAATTTTCTATCTTGGCAGCGTTGTGCAAGTTTTCTCTCTCTATTTTTTCTTATAGTGGGAGTCTTTTCGCCTTTGCAAAGTTTTGCCAAGGAAGAGAATTTTCAAGACCTTCTAAATCAATTGTCAACTAAAGATTTTTCAGCGAAATTCAACATTGTTGAAGAGATTGTGCTGAAGAATAACCCCGAAACTAAATTTATTCTTAATTCATTGTTAGATGGAAAAATTTATTCAATTAAAAGCACAAAAAAAGTTGTTTTTGCTGTCAAAGAGAAGAACAAATATACAACTACCGGCTTGTTTAAAAACGAGCCTTTAGGCATCTTTGCTAAGAGTGAAGTTACCAAGGTCAGAATTAACAATAAGATTCGCAAAAAAATTAAGACCAGTCTTTCATTATTAGACTTAACTCATCCAGATGAATCGATCCGATTAGCCGCAGTTAAGAATATTTACAAAAGTATTAGTAAGGAAGTTGTTAATACAATGCAATTGTTGCTAAAAACAGAGGAAAGTGAAGATGTTATAAATTCTATGTCTGTTGTCATTAGTATTTATGATTTGAAGAGTGATAATCCGTCAGTTCGCATTAAGGCAATTGAGAGTCTAAAGGGTAATTTAGAGCCTATTGTCAAAGTTCAGCTAAAGAAGTTAATAGATAATGATTTGGATGAAGGAGTCAGGCTAAAGGCACAACAAGCACTGACGCTAATTGAATCTAGAACAAAAATATTTAAAACACTCGAAACTGTATTTTTTGGGATGAGTTTCGGTTCTGTGCTAATCCTTGCGGCAATTGGTTTGGCAATTACTTTTGGGGTAATGGGTGTGATTAATATGGCCCACGGCGAATTAATTATGCTGGGAGCATACACTACCTACGTTGTTCAATTACTCATGCCAAATCATATTGGCATATCCATATTTGCAGCAATTCCTGCGGCATTTATCGTCTCTGGTTTGGTGGGCATCGCAATAGAAAGAGGAATTATTCGACATCTCCATGGCAGGTCTTTGGAGACATTGCTTGCAACGTTCGGTGTTAGTTTAGTGTTGCAACAGGTTGTTCGCACAATATTTTCTCCGCTTAATCGCTCTGTGGCAACTCCAGAGTGGATGTCTGGCGCGCTGGAGATAAACGGCATCCTGTCCTTGACCTGGAATCGGCTATATATTATTGCTTTTTGTTTAATTGTTTTTGCTGGCCTGATTGTAGTTTTGAAGAAAACCTCATTAGGTTTGCAAGTTCGGGCTGTCTCACAAGATAGAAGTATGGCACGCGCAATGGGGGTTCGTTCAAATTGGGTTGATGCAATGACATTTGGTCTAGGATCTGGGGTTGCAGGGATTGCTGGCGTGGCATTATCACAATTAACAAATGTTGGTCCAAATTTAGGCCAAGCTTATATTATTGATTCATTTATGGTGGTTGTTTTTGGTGGCGTGGGTAATTTGTGGGGTACCTTAATTGGTGGATTTGGTTTGGGTGTCATTAACAAATTTATGGAGCCTTGGGTTGGTGCTGTTCTGGCTAAAGTCTTAATATTAATATTCATTATATTATTTATTCAAAAAAGACCTAGAGGTTTGTTTCCCCAGAAAGGAAGATCTGTGGAGGCAAATTAATGTTACTTTTAAGAATTTTAAGGAATGACAACGGAGGCAAGATATTTCTATCGATTCTGTTGGCGGTTACGATATTAGTGCCGTTACTTAACTTGACACTGACTGCAGACAATCCTTTCCATGTCTCCTCCTATACAGTTACTATTTTAGGTAAATATTTAACTTATGCGCTGTTGGCAGTTGCTGTTGACTTGGTATGGGGATACCTAGGTATTTTAAGTCTTGGTCATGGTGCATTTTTCGCCTTAGGCGGCTATGCGATGGGCATGTATCTTATGAGGCAAATTGGTGATAGAGGCGTGTATGGAGACCCTATATTGCCTGACTTTATGGTTTTTCTTGATTGGAAAGAGCTGCCATGGTTTTGGTATGGTTTTGACCAATTTTGGTTTGCAGTGATTATGGCGATGCTTATTCCAGGAATATTAGCCTTTATATTTGGCTGGTTTGCTTTTCGATCAAGAGTTACTGGCGTTTATCTATCTATTATGACGCAGGCTATGGTTTATGCACTAATGCTTTCTTTTTTCAGGAACGAATTGGGTTTTGGAGGCAATAACGGACTGACTGATTTTAAAGACATCTTAGGGTTTAGTTTGCAACTTGATAGTACTCGGGCAGGGTTATTTGTTGCATCATCAGTTGCTCTAGCTGCAGGTTATCTACTGAGTAGGTCAATCACTAATTCACGTTTAGGCCGAGTTGCAGTTGCGATTAGAGATGCTGAAGATAGAGTCAGGTTTATTGGTTATCGCGTTGAAAATGTAAAATTATTTATATTTATAATTTCGGCCGTTTTAGCGGGCATTGCAGGTGCATTATATGTGCCTCAAATAGGCATCATTAATCCGGGGGAGTTTTCACCTGTTAATTCAATTGAGATAGTTATATGGGTCGCTATTGGAGGTCGCTACACTCTGTATGGTGGTGTCATTGGCGCCTTATTGGTGAACTACTCTAAAACCTTTCTTACTAGCGCCATGCCTGAGATTTGGTTATTTGCTCTGGGCGGTTTGTTTATTGTGGTGACGATATTCCTACCCAAAGGCATTGCAGGATTGCTAAGCAAGTATAGGAGTGCAAAATAATGATAGAAAAAATTCGTGCATTCTTTGAAAGAGAGGCGCCTACAAGAAGTGTTGATTTACATAAAAATGTGGTTCTTTATTTAGAAGATATTTCTGTTAGTTTTGACGGCTTTAAGGCAATTGATTCTCTTAATTTGTATGTTATGAAAAATGAGTTGCGCTGTATTATTGGCCCAAATGGAGCTGGTAAGACAACCATGATGGACATTATTACTGGAAAAACTCGTCCTGATTCAGGCTCTGCATGGCTTGGCCAGAACTTTAATCTGTTGCTTCATTCTGAAGATCAGATTGCAAGAGCTGGTATTGGCAGAAAGTTTCAAAAGCCTACCGTTTTTGAAAATTTAACAGTTTTCGAGAACTTAGAATTGGCCATGGATACTGATAAGGGTGTTTTTCCGACATTATTTGCACAGCTAAATTGTTTAGAAGAGGAATCAATAGAGGTAGTCATGGAAAGGATTAATCTTACAGCTCTGAGTGAAGACTTTGCTGGATCGCTTTCTCATGGTCAAAAACAGTGGTTAGAAATTGGCATGTTATTAATGCAGAATGCCCAACTCTTGCTAATTGATGAGCCAGCAGCAGGAATGACACACCAAGAAATGGACAAAACCGTTGAACTTCTGCAAGACTTAAAGGCTAAACATACTATCATTGTTGTCGAGCATGATATGGACTTTGTAAGATCACTTGAAAGTCCTATTACTGTTTTACATCAGGGAAAGGTTTTAGCTGAGGGTGACATGAATAAAATTCAGAATGATCCAAACGTTGTAGAAGTCTATTTGGGTGAATAGAATGATTGAAATTAATAAATTGAACCAATATTATGGCCAGAGTCACACACTTCGGGATTTAAGCTTTAATGTGCTTGAGGGCGATTGTATCGCAGTGATGGGTCGTAATGGAGTTGGCAAAACTACACTGGTTGAGTGTATGATGGGTCTTCTCCCAACTACAAGCGGGTCTATTAATTTTCAGGGTGTTGATATCTCTTTTAGGCCTTCTGAAAGTAGAGCCTCTATGGGTATTGGTTATGTGCCTCAAGGAAGAAGAATTTTCCCACTGTTAACTGTTGAAGAGAATTTAAAAATTGGTTTACCCGCAAGAAAGGATAAGTCTAATGTGATACCGGAATTTATTTATGAGCTTTTTCCTGTATTAAAAGATATGCTTGAACGCCGAGGTGGAGATTTGTCAGGTGGACAGCAGCAGCAGTTAGCGATTGGCAGAGCATTGGTTATTGATCCAAAGTTATTGATATTAGATGAGCCTACTGAAGGCATACAACCAAATGTAATTATTGAAATTTGTGATATTATTCGAAAATTAAATACAGAGAGAGGTGTTACTGTAATTCTAGTGGAACAAAAATTACCAATCGCCAGAAGAGTTACTGACAAGTTTGCTATACTTGATAGGGGCTCAAATGTCTATTCCGGTTTAATGACGGAATTAGATGATAAGTTAATTAAACAATATTTAACCGTATAGAGGAGAGCATACACATGTTGAGAAGAATTAGAATATCTACTATCCCCATATTATCATTATTAATTACAACCCCAGTATTTGCCCATGATTCATACGATCACTTGCTTGGTTATATGCATGAAGTAAAAAATGCATTCGAATTAGTAAGTGTCATATTAGTAATTGCTACTCTTTTTGTTGTTGTTACTTTTTTGACGAAATGGCAAAAAAAAAATAGTAATAAATGATGTTACTGTTTTAAAAATAGGCAAGTTTTATGAGAAGCACTTCACAACAGGGATGGGTCGCTAAATTAGAATTAAACTTTTCTGCAAGTAGGTCTAAAACTTTTCTATCAAAAAGAAAGCATATAGGACCACTGACTATTCAACGCCCTTTTTATCCGGAAGAAGGTTTATGTCATCTGTATTTATTGCATCCGCCAGGAGGCGTAGTTGGCGGTGATCAACTCTCAATTGGTGTTAAAACTGATTCTAATTCTGGAGCCTTAATAACAACTCCTGGTGCAACAAAGATTTATCGTAGCAGTGGTCATAAGCGTTCTATTATTAATCAGAATTTTACCGTTGCTAACAATAGCTCACTTGAGTGGTTACCAATGGAAACTATTATTTTTCCTGGTGCCAGATCAAAATTTTCTACCAAGTTTTCGTTATTTGGCAATGCAAGGGTGGCAGCTTGGGAAATTCATTGTCTTGGAAGGCCGGTAATTAATGAGTCTTTTAGTGCTGGGAAATTAGAGTTTAGCTTTGAATTGTGGCGAGATGAAATCCCCATCTTGCTTGACAAATTAATCATTGATGAATCTGAACTAGATAATGCAGTTGGTCTCAGGGGGTATCCAGTTTTTGGAACATTTATTATTAGTAATACTAGTAAAGAGACTTTGGATATAGTTCGCACTAAGCTGTTTGAGGGTGATGATTGTGTTTTTGGAGCAACTCAGATTGAAGACATTGTTATCATTAGATGTCTCGCCAGAAAGACTCATTTAGTCCAAGATTTTTTTAGGGAAGTTTGGCAAACAATTCGGCCATTAGTTTTTGATAGAGAAGCCTCAATACCTAGAATTTGGGCAACATAACTTTAAGGGTATAGATATGGATTTAACACCTCGAGAAAAAGATAAATTAATAATATTTACTGCAGCCTTATTGGCGCATCAACGCAAAGATAGAGGGGTTAAGTTAAATTATCCAGAGTCCATTGCATATATTTCATCCGCCATATTAGAGGGTGCGCGTGATGGCAAAAGTGTAGCAGAGTTAATGTCGTATGGTCGACAGCTACTGACAACAGATGATGTGATGCAAGGAGTAGATTCGATGATTTCTGATATTCAGGTAGAGGCTACGTTCCCGGATGGAACTAAGCTTGTCACTATTCATAATCCTATTCAGCCTATTGAAGAGGTTATTGATATTAATCAAGAACTTGATGAAGTATTAATTCCTGGAGAAGTGTTAATCAATATATCTGATGAGATAGAGATTAATTTAAAAAGAAATCGTATTAGAATTCTAGTAGCAAACCATGGAGATAGACCTATTCAAGTTGGTTCTCATTATCATTTTTATGAGACGAATGCAGCTCTGTCTTTTGATAGAGAAAAAACCAAGGGCTTCAGATTAAATATTCCTTCAGGAACTGCAGTTAGATTTGAACCTGGACAAGAACGTAAAGTGGAATTGGTTGAGTATGATGGAGAAAAAGTTGTCTATGGTTTTAATGCTAAAGTAATGGGGAAATTATGAGCAGAATTTCAAGAAAAGCTTATGCCGAGATGTATGGCCCTACAACGGGTGACAGGATTCGTTTAGGAGATACCGAACTTTTTATTGAGGTAGAAAAAGATTTCACCACCTATGGTGAAGAGGTTAAATTTGGTGGTGGAAAAGTAATTCGCGATGGCATGGGCCAAAGTCAATTATGTAGCAAGGATGTTGTTGATGTGGTAATTACTAATGCACTTATTCTTGATTATTGGGGTATTGTAAAGGCAGATATTGGTATCAAAGATGGACGTATCAGAGCCATAGGGAAGGCAGGTAATCCAGATGTACAGTCAAATGTCGATATTGCAATTGGGGCAGGTACTGATGTCATTGCAGCAGAAGGACAAATTGTAACAGCAGGCGGTATTGATGCTCATATTCATTTTATTTGTCCACAACAGGTTGAAGATGCTCTGATGTCAGGTATTACTACAATGCTAGGTGGGGGAACAGGCCCTTCGGCTGGAACTAATGCCACAACATGCACTCCAGGACCATGGAACATTCACCGAATGTTAGAAGCAGCTGACGATTTACCGATGAATTTAGGTTTTATGGGTAAGGGAAATGTAAGCTTATCCAAGCCATTGGAGGAACAGGTATTAGCTGGAGCAATGGGATTGAAGCTTCATGAAGACTGGGGAACAACTCCTGCTGCTATTGACAATTGCTTGTCAGTTGCTGAAAATTACGATATTCAAGTTGCGATTCATACTGACACATTAAATGAATCGGGTTTTGTTGAAGATACGATAGCCGCTTTTAAGGGTCGCGCTATCCATACTTATCATACTGAAGGTGCGGGTGGAGGCCATGCACCAGATATTATTAAAGCTTGTGGTTATAGCAACGTACTACCATCCTCGACAAACCCAACAAGACCATATACTATTAATACGGTTGATGAGCATTTAGACATGTTGATGGTTTGTCACCATTTAGATCCATCAATAGCAGAAGACGTTGCATTTGCTGAATCACGCATACGACGAGAAACAATTGCAGCAGAGGATATTCTCCACGACTTGGGCGCATTCTCAATGATTTCTTCAGATTCACAGGCAATGGGTCGTGTTGGTGAAGTGATTATCAGAACTTGGCAGACAGCCAATAAAATGAAAATTCAACGCGGACTTTTAAAGGGAGAAATTTCTGATCATGATAACTTTAGAGCTAAGAGATACGTTGCTAAATATACAATTAATCCCGCTATAACACAGGGTATAGCGCATGAAGTGGGGTCAGTAGAAGTTGGAAAATTAGCGGATTTAGTTTTATGGAAACCTAAATTTTTTGGTGCTAAACCTAGTTTAATTATTAAAGGCGGCATGATTGTTGCAGCCCCAATGGGAGATCCTAATGCTTCAATACCAACACCTCAACCAGTTCATTATAGAAAGATGTTTGGGTCACTGGGAGCGGCTAAATGGAGCACTAGAATGACATTCTTATCGCAGGCAAGTATCAATAATGATATTGTTGGACAACTCCAACTTAAATCGTTGATAGGGTCTGTACAAAATTGTAGAACTGTTATGAAATCGTCAATGATTCATAATGACTATCAGCCTAATATTGAAGTTGACCCACAAACCTATGAGGTCAAAGCGGATGGAATTTTATTGACTTGTGAGCCAGCAGATGAGCTCGCTTTGGCACAGCGGTATTTCTTATTTTAACAATGAAGGCATTTATAAAAAAAATTGCTAAATCTAAAAAAATAGATGGAACGTTAACTCTTACTTTAGAGCAAAGATCAAAGAGTCGACTTAAAGCACGTCTTGATATTGGAGAAGATGTTGGTGTTTTTATGCAAAGAGGCAGCGTTCTTGAGAATGGCGATTTGATCGAAACAGAAGAAGGTTTTGTTGCGCGAGTTATAGCCGCACCAGAACAACTTTCATCAATATATACGGATGATTCATTATTATTAGCACGTGCTTGCTATCATCTAGGCAATCGTCATGTCGAGTTACAAATTACTCAGAAAAGCGTACATTATAGACATGATCATGTACTGGATGAAATGCTAAAAAGCTTCGGACTCAATGTAATTTCAGAGTCGCTTCCTTTTCAGCCAGAAAAAGGCGCATATAATTCTCAATCTACTAGTCATGGCCATCATCAAGAACACTAAACATCTTAGGCTCTTAAGGCTAATGAGTATAATGAGCCCCACACTTCCAATTGGTGGATTTAGTTACTCTCAGGGAATCGAAAAAGCTGTTGAGGATAGATGGATTAATGATATGGATACCTCTTATCAATGGCTCAGTGGACAGCTTTATTGTGGATTCGTTTATACGGACCTACCTATACTAAGAATGCTTTATGATGCATGCGATTGTGGCAATAAAGATGAAGCCTTTAAGTGGAGTAAAATATTGTTGGCATGTCGAGAAACGAGCGAGTTGAGGCAGGAAGAAGTTAATCGTGGTCGAGCATTAACTAAAGTTATAGAGGGGCTCGAAGATTCAATAACTGATGGCTGGGAACATGTCATTAGGACAAATCATTTATCTGGGTTAGCATTGATTGGTAACTATTGGAAAATACCTATTAGTGAATTGCTGTTGGGCTATAGTTGGTCTTGGCTTGAAAATCAAGTATCAGCTGTAGTGAAAATTATTCCTCTAGGTCAGACACAAGGTCAGCAATTACTTCACAAGTTACTGGAATTGGTGCCAGATATTATTAAGCAATCAATGTTGTTAGAAGAGACAGAAATTGGTAGATCTCAGCCAGCATTGGCAATTGCTAGTAGTCTGCACGAGACACAATACACAAGAATTTTTAGATCATAGGAGGTGAAAGTGAGCGATAAACAACCACTACGTATTGGGATTGGTGGTCCAGTAGGGTCAGGTAAGACAGCACTTTTAGATTTATTATGCAAGGCCATGCGCGATACTTATCAAATAGCTGTTGTAACTAATGATATTTATACTCAAGAGGACGCAATGTTTTTAACAGCAAGTAACGCTTTGGCGGCAGATCGAATCATTGGCGTAGAAACTGGTGGCTGTCCTCATACGGCTATTAGAGAAGATGCCTCAATGAATCTTGCTGCAATAGAAGACTTAAGTCAAAAATTTAATGATTTAGATATTATTTTTGTTGAAAGTGGTGGTGATAATTTATCAGCCACTTTTAGTCCTGAGTTAGCAGATATTACTATTTATGTGATAGATGTTGCAGAGGGTGAGAAGATACCAAGAAAAGGTGGACCAGGTATTACGCGTTCAGATTTATTAATTATTAACAAAATTGATTTGGCACCATACGTAGGAGCCTCCTTGGAAATTATGGAAAGTGATTCTAAGAGAATGAGAGGAGAGAAAAAATTTGTATTTACAAATCTTAAGAAATCCATTGGGCTTGAAAAAATTATTAATTTTATTGTGAAAGAGGGGATGTTATAGTTTACACCTAAGCTTCACCCTCCCTCACACATCAAACTTCTATTGCTGGTTGATTGAGTACTCTTAAGGTCAAAATACCATCAATTTGCTTTAAATTATCAATCGCCATATCAGAAATTTCAGACTCCAAGTCAATTAAGGTATAGGCAACTTCATCCCTTGACTTGTTAAGCATATCAACAATATTGACTCCTACTTCAGCTATAGCATTTGTAATTTGACCAACCATATTGGGAATATTCTTGTGAGTAATTGCTAGGCGCTTCTCCCCTGCCCTAGGCATCTTTGCTTCTGGAAAATTTACCGAGTTAACAATATTGCCATTTTCAAGATAGTCTTTAATTTGCTTTGCCACCATGATTACACAATTAACTTCTGCTTCCGCTGTCGATGCGCCAAGGTGTGGCAACGCAATCACTCTGTCATTGTTTTTCTTATCGTTAATCGGAAAGTCGGTTACGTAATACTTTATCTTGCCAGAATCGAGTGCTTCTATTAGAGCATCTTCATCGATAATTCCATCTCGAGATAAATTAATTACTACAGCGTCTTTAGGTAACAGAGCTATACGCTTTGTATTTAACAAATTTTTTGTGCCTTCAACTAATGGAACATGAAACGATACAAAATCACTTTTCGAAAATAGTTCTTCGATATTTAAAGCTTCCTGAACATCTGCAGTTATCTTCCAGGCATTCTTTTTTGTGATTGATGGATCAAAGCCGATAACATTCATGCCCAATGCATGCGCTGCATTGGCAATTTCAACGCCAATTGCGCCAAGCCCTACAATTCCCAAAGTTTTGCCAGGCAACTCTGAACCAGAATAATTTTTCTTACCATCTTCCACTGTTGATTTAAGATTATCAAGAGGTAAATTGTTCACATAATTCCATGCCTGACAAATATTACGACTTGCAAGTAGCATCGATGAAATCACTAATTCTTTTACTGCATTTGCGTTAGCTCCTGGTGTATTAAATACGACAACACCATGATTACTCATTTTCTGTAAAGGAATATTGTTCACCCCAACACCAGCACGACCAACAGCTTTCAAGTTTTCGTCAATTTCCATTTCGTGCATCGCTGCGCTACGAACTAGAATGACATCAGGATTTATTAGCTCAGAGGAAACTTTGTATTTATCTTTAGAGAATTTATCTAAACCTATCGGTGAAATGTTATTTATTGTTTGTACTTTTATCATTTAATCTCTACTAAGTTAAATTAAAGCCTTTGCTGGCGACAACAAAAGGAGATAAGTCGACGCCAACTAAGCCATTAGTCTCCTGCCACACTGAATTAGAATGGAAAGTGATAGGAAGGTCTCAAATGAAGGTTTAGCTCCTCCAAATATATTCTTTTAATTGTCACTACTATGACACAAAACCCGACATTTTATAGTAAAAGTGAATTAAATTCAATCACTCTTGAATTTATTTTTATAATCTACAAACCACCTTCTAATAATAGGTATACTGATACCCACTTGATAACCAATGACGGTTGTCAATAGAAAACATTGATGTTTAGCTGAGCCCAATATGTTTGCGCACAGCTAAACTTTTTTTTTGTCAGTTTGATGATGAGCTGAACTGGTATAGATGCCTTTTACCCCTTAAGTTTTAAAAGGGATAGGAGGTATTTTTTTTGTCTTCGTTTAAGGAACTTTAACATGAATATGGTGACAATAGTTACCCAAGCCAAATGAACACATTCATTTTGCATAGCAAAGACTTAACTCTGGCCCAAAGACTTGCAAATGAATTGCAAGGGGAACTAGAAGAACGAAAAAAACATTTTCGTATTCATACAAATCTATCTGCAGACCTAGAACAATTAAGAGAGCTTTACGAAGTCGACATTAACCTTCTTAGTAAAACATTTGATTACTCCCAAGTCGCTCTCTTGGTTAGTGATATGGACTCAACACTAATTACAAATGAAACCATTAATGACATTGCAAGTCCTGATATAGCAAGCAAAGTGTCTTCAATTACTGAGCAAGCTATGGATGGAAATTTAGATTTTACATCCTCATTTAAATCCAAAATTTCCTTGCTTAAAGGGACAAAAAGTGAAACCCTAGAACAAGTCTATAACGAACAATTGAATTTGAGCAAGGGTGCTCAAGAGCTAATTAATTTTTTTAAATTAATTGATGTGAAAATGGCTGTAATTTCAGGTGGATTGTCTTATTTTGCCGAACGCCTGAAGGATCAATTAGGATTTGATACTTATCGAGCTAGCAACATAGAGATTGTAGACAACTGTTTAACAGGAAATATCATTGGCAAGGTTATAGATGCTGATGCAAAGGCTCAATACATTCACGAACTTTGCGCTCAATATGGCTTTGAAAAAAACCAAGTCGTAGCTGTAGGTGATGGTGCTAATGATTTAGAAATGATGAAAATAGCTGGTCTCTCAGTTGCATATCATGCTAAACCTTTGTTGCAGAAAAATTGTGATGTTGTTATTAAGTATGGTGGTTTGGATACAATTATTGATTTTTTTGAAAAAATAGAAAATAATTCTAATAATTTAGTATTAATTTAGAAATAAAGTTCTTTTTTTTCATTTAATGAAAATAAACACTATTAATTACTATAATTTGAAAAATAAATTATAAGATTGTTACAATCGTAAACCTGCCAAGGGGCGTTGCATTGAGATATACCTCAATCAGGCTTGGCAATCATAACCACGCTCATTTTTTTACTTAACGGGAAAATAAATGAGTAACTCTACCATTCAAAAAAATGACTTCAAAGCAACCGATCTCAATCTTGACGGTTTTCATAATGACTATAAAGTAGCTGATATCAATTTAGCAGACTTAGGTGAAAAAAATATGAGTTTAAATATGAAAAACATATTAACTCATTTGCATCACCCCCACTCAGTTAAAGATTACCAAGGTGATGAAGATCCATCTGCTGTTAAAATTTCAGAATATTGGGGTAAAACACCAAAGCAACTCAAAAATCCAAAAATTAGCTTTGAATTTTTCCCGCCAAGGTCGGACGCTGCCAAAAAATCGTTAAAGGAAGTTCACCGTAAACTGAGTAGTATTAATCCTGAGTATTTTTCTGTCACATTTGGTGCGCTTGGCTCATCTCAAAATGCTACATTTGATACTATAGTTAATCTTTTAAAAGATACTAAAATTCCAATAACCCCGCATCTCACTTGTGTAGGCACTAACAAAAAACAAGTCACTAATTTACTTGATGAATATATTATTCAAGGTGTAAATCAGGTGATGGTTCTAAAGGGTGATGCTCCAAACGCAATTGTAAAAAAAGGAGATTTTGAATACGCAAATGAGATGGTTAAATTCATTAAAGAAAATTATGAAAATATAGATATTCTGGTAGGAGCTTACCCTGAGAAGCATCCCCATTCAAATTGTGTTGGAAAAGATATTGATTTTTTTGTAGATAAAGTTAATGCTGGAGCAACTAGGGCTGTTACTCAATATTTTTATAATATTGATGCTTATTTTAGCTTCGTAGATGAGGTACAAAAACTTGGTGTTGATATTCCAATAATTCCAGGAATTATGCCAATTACAAATTATGACAACATAATTAATTTTTCTACAAACTGTGGCGCTGA
>Ga0206686_1000297_pt1 | contig 14693 bp, 9 predicted proteins | sample M250012015metaG_FD_155447 | JGI IMG/M metagenome (GOLD analysis project Ga0206686, IMG submission 155447) | Ammonia-oxidizing marine archaeal communities from Monterey Bay, California, United States - M2 500m 12015 | ecosystem: Environmental > Aquatic > Marine > Intertidal zone | place: USA... | reverse complement strand
TAGTTTAATAGTTTGTGGCTCTATATTACGACGAAATAAGAATTCATCGTAAAAACCGAGACAATATAGAGAAAAAATGTCATTATGACACTTACTATTAATCTAAAAGTTATTCACAACATACATTTTGTACCTGTTGATAACTGCTATAATTCCAATAGACACGCACAATGACATGCTAATGTTCTTTTTTGAAATTTTCTATTTCTTCGATTTTTACTTCCCATTGCTCCATGAGGATTTTGAGCTTATTGCGCTGATGCTCAAAAAGTTCCAATAATTCATTGTTCTGGTCTTGAAGATTCATGTGATTTTCAGCAATGCGCGATTCAGTATTCTTAATTTCACCCTCTAAATCCGAAATTTTTCTTTCCAATTTATCTATTTCTTTTTCTGCTTTATTTAGGGAGAAATGTATAGACTTTTTCTTCTTGCTAATTATCTTTCTATTATCTGCAACCTTAATGTGTGATGTTTTTATTTCAATGAGGTTTAAATATTCTGACAAATCAAAATGATGAATTCTAATTTTATAATTTGCAATATCCCAGATCCTATTTGTAAGACCATCCAGGAAATCACGGTCGTGTGAAACTACGATAAAGGTACCTTCATAATTTATCAGAGCTTGCTTCAGCACATTTTTGCTCATGATGTCGAGGTGGTTTGTGGGTTCATCCAGTATTAAGAAATTAGAAGGACTTAGTAAGAGTTGACATAAAGCCAGTCTTGTTTTTTCACCACCTGATAATGCACTTACTTTTTTGTCAATATCATCTGTTGTGAATAAAAATGATCCAAGAATAGCACGTAGCTTTTTTCTTATTTCACCTTCTGCAACATGGTCAACTGTTTCGAATACAGTTTTGGTTTTGTCCAATTGGTCGGCTTGATCTTGTGCAAAATAAGACACATTGACGTTGTGCCCATGTATAACAGTTCCTTGATAGGATATTTTATTTGTAATGCACTTCAATAAGGTTGATTTCCCTAGTCCATTTGCTCCTAATAAGGCTATTTTTTCTCCTCTACCAACGTTCATGGACACCCCTTCCAGTACTTTCTTCTCTGGATAATCCTTTTTTAGGTCAATAATTTCTAAAACCTGCTTACCCGGGTTGATACTTAATGGAAAATTGATTTTTATGGCTCCTTCTTGACTTTTCTCAACTTCAATGATTTCAGTTTTTTCCAATTTCTTAATTAAGGATTGTGCAAACGCTGCCTTACTGCTTTTTGCTCGAAATTTCGTTATTAACCTTTCGGTTTGTTTAATCTCTTTTTCTTGTTGCTTTTTTGCGTTTTCATTTAGTGCGTTTTCTTCAGCTCGTTTTTTTGTATAAAGAGTATAGGGGAATGGAAAATCAAAAATTTTGCGCAAACTTATTTCTAATGTCCTTTTTGTAATAGCATCCAGGAAATGCCTGTCGTGAGATATAATAACGACAATCCCTTCAAATCGTATTAAGAATTTTTCGAGCCAGCCAATTGAAACTATGTCCAGATGGTTCGTTGGCTCATCGAGCAATAAAATATCAGGGGTGTTAATTAGAATTTTACCTAATTCTAATCTCATTTTCCATCCACCTGATAATTCGCTGACCTTTTTGTCGAACACATTTTCTGCAAATCCTAAGCCTTTTAAGGTGGTTTCTATTTTTTCCTTCCATTTATATCCGTCTAATAATTCAAATTCTTGATTGAGGTCATTTAATTCGCTTAGCAGGTTTAAATAATCAGGTGATTCGTAGTCTTCTCTACTTGTTATCTCTTCGTTAATTGCGTTTAACCTATTGTTAATCCTGTTGTATTCCGGATTTGATAGATTCAAGTATTGAAATACTGATTCTTGTGTATCAAATGTGATTTCTTGTTTTAAATAACCAATATTTGATTCTTTGGGAATGACTATTTCGCCTTCAGTTGGACTAATCTCTTTTGAGATTAATTTTAGCATTGTTGATTTTCCTGCACCATTCTTGCCAACAAGGCCAATTTTATCCCCATTATTGATTTGTACTTTGACATTTTCAAACAAGAATCCTTGAGGTAAAAAATAGCTAACTTGATTAAATTGTATCATTTTAAGGGTAGAAATGTTAAAGGCTCTTAAAATTTGATAAAAAAAGAACAAAAGTACGGAAAAGGTGTTATATTAGGTGTTTAATTTTTTATAAATATAGTTATGGGAAGACCTCCAACAAGACCAGCGCGATTAAAAAACGGATTTTATATAGAGGTAAAATCACAAGGATCTTCTTCTATTTTAATTAGGAGAGATACAAAAGAACAGATGTTAATTGCTGCTGAAGATTATGCGAGAACGAAACTTGTGAAAATCAAGGGAGAAATGTGCGATGATAAATGGATCGCTATTTAAAACAATGATTTTTAATAAAATAAAAAATTACCGTTTTCCTTTTTGGTTAACGGTTTTTTTATTGTTCCTAGCTATGATTCCGGTATCAATTTATTTGGATGAATATCTATACGCCAAAATTTTTGGAATAATGCTCGTACTGTCCCTTTTTATTGCATTGAAGTTTTGGTTTGCCGTAGCCCGTAACAGAAATAATGTAGTTTCCCGTGTGGTTCTTAATAAGAATGATGTTTTCGATATTTCAAGAGACTTTAGTTCATTTTCCTCTATCGATGAGAAATCGAAAAAAGTTCTAATTCATCGAGTAGGATTACTTCTTGCACAAGTTAAATTTGTTGATTCTAAGCTGAATTTATTGGAAAGAAGAGAATCCATTCAGCTGTCAATTGTATACGTATGTGATAATTGGACAGATGATTTTGAAGTTAACGCGAATTGGGTTTTTCAGCTGGTTGATTTTTCAACTGAAGTATCCAGTCAAGTGAAATATTTTCTAACCAAAAATCAGTTAGAAGATAAGCGCTCTGAATTGATTATTCCTGTGATGTAGCTGGTTGTCACGTACTTACTTTTAGAAATTTTTACTATATTAGCTGTCCGCAAATTTTTAATTTCACTTTTTTTCATTTTTTCTTGTAATAATGGAAAGAGTAATTATCTTTGCACCCCGCAAACAATTAAACGTGATTGTTTGGTGGGGATTTTTTGTGTCGAGAAGTTGATTTTTTGGGGGGTTAGACACTGGAAATTTTGAATTATTTTATGCTATGTATGAGCAGGGGTAGTTTACAGAAGAAGTTCTTTGAAGTATTGAAGGAAAAAGGAAACAACGAAATCAAGAATAAGAATTAACATCACGAGCTTTAAAATTCGAAGTTATTTTACAACGGAGAGTTTGATCCTGGCTCAGGATGAACGCTAGCGGCAGGCCTAACACATGCAAGTCGAGGGGCAGCACAAAGATAGTTTACTATTTTGGTGGCGACCGGCGCACGGGTGAGTAACGCGTATGCAACCTACCTTATACAGGAGTATAGCCCGAAGAAATTCGGATTAATCCTCCATAGTATTTTCGAATGGCATCATTTGAAAATTAAAGCTTCGGCGGTATAAGATGGGCATGCGTCCTATTAGCTAGATGGTAAGGTAATGGCTTACCATGGCAACGATAGGTAGGGGGCCTGAGAGGGTGATCCCCCACACTGGTACTGAGACACGGACCAGACTCCTACGGGAGGCAGCAGTGAGGAATATTGGTCAATGGGCGCAAGCCTGAACCAGCCATGCCGCGTGCAGGAAGAATGCCCTATGGGTTGTAAACTGCTTTTATTTAGGAATAAACCCCTCTACGTGTAGAGGGCTGAAGGTACTAAACGAATAAGCACCGGCTAACTCCGTGCCAGCAGCCGCGGTAATACGGAGGGTGCAAGCGTTATCCGGAATCATTGGGTTTAAAGGGTCCGCAGGCGGATGTATAAGTCAGTGGTGAAATCCTGCAGCTTAACTGCAGAACTGCCATTGATACTGTACATCTTGAATTCGGTCGAAGTGGGCGGAATGTGTAGTGTAGCGGTGAAATGCATAGATATTACACAGAACACCGATAGCGAAGGCAGCTCACTAGGCCTGGATTGACGCTCAGGGACGAAAGCGTGGGGATCAAACAGGATTAGATACCCTGGTAGTCCACGCTGTAAACGATGATTACTCGTTTTCGGCGATATACAGTCGGAGACTAAGCGAAAGTGATAAGTAATCCACCTGGGGAGTACGATCGCAAGGTTGAAACTCAAAGGAATTGACGGGGGCCCGCACAAGCGGTGGAGCATGTGGTTTAATTCGATGATACGCGAGGAACCTTACCAGGGCTTAAATGCAGAGCGAATAGTTTGGAAACAGACTAGCCTTCGGGCGATCTGCAAGGTGCTGCATGGCTGTCGTCAGCTCGTGCCGTGAGGTGTTGGGTTAAGTCCCGCAACGAGCGCAACCCCTATCTTTAGTTGCCAGCGAGTAATGTCGGGGACTCTAAAGAAACTGCCTACGCAAGTAGAGAGGAAGGCGGGGACGACGTCAAGTCATCACGGCCCTTACGTCCTGGGCCACACACGTGCTACAATGGTCGGTACAGAGGGCAGCTACCGGGTGACCGGATGCGAATCTCTAAAGCCGATCTCAGTTCGGATTGGAGTCTGCAACTCGACTCTATGAAGCTGGAATCGCTAGTAATCGCGCATCAGCCATGGCGCGGTGAATACGTTCCCGGGCCTTGTACACACCGCCCGTCAAGCCATGGAAGCTGGGGGTACCTGAAGTCGGTAACCGTAAGGAGCTGCCTAGGGTAAAACTAGTAACTGGGGCTAAGTCGTAACAAGGTAGCCGTACCGGAAGGTGCGGCTGGAACACCTCCTTTTTAGAGAAAAACGGATGGTTCGTGATAATTTTTATGAACGACGTAGTTGTTTCTTTTCCTTCAAGATATTGAATAAGCAGGAAGTCCTCCCTACGGGGCTCAGAGTAGGACGGAATTTAAAGTCCCGTAGCTCAGTTGGTTAGAGCACTACACTGATAATGTAGGGGTCAGCAGTTCAAATCTGCTCGGGACTACTAGACTTGTAGTAATACAGGTTTAAGTATACTGGGGGATTAGCTCAGCTGGCTAGAGCACCTGCCTTGCACGCAGGGGGTCATCGGTTCGACTCCGATATCCTCCACGTAAAAGTTCATTGACATATTGGAATTGATTGAAGTAGTAAACAAATAGAGAAAAAACTAATAAGTTTGATAAGTTACTAAGGGCACACAGGGAATGCCTTGGCTCTGAGAGGCGAAGAAGGACGTGATAAGCTGCGATAAGGTACGGGGATAAGCAAATATTAATTGATCCGTACATTTCCGAATGGGGCAACCCAATACATTGAAGATGTATTACCCGCAAGGGGGCAAACGCGCTGAACTGAAACATCTAAGTAGGCGCAGGAAGAGAAAACAATAGTGATTTCCGGAGTAGCGGCGAGCGAAATGGAAATAGCCCAAACCGTAATTGTTTCGGCAATTACGGGGTTGTAGGACTACGTTATGGAATTATAAATTATAGTGGAACAACTTGGAACGGTTGGCCATAGAGGGTGAAAGCCCCGTACACGAAATATTTTATATACCTAGTAGTATCCTGAGTAGGGCGGGACATGTGAAATCCTGTCTGAATCTACCAGAACCATCTGGTAAGGCTAAATACTCCTCAGAGACCGATAGCGAACGAGTACCGTGAGGGAAAGGTGAAAAGAACCCTGAACAAGGGAGTGAAAAAGATCCTGAAACTGTGTGTCTACAAGCGGTCGAAGCCTACGGGCGACGGCGTGCCTTTTGCATAATGATCCTACGAGTTACTCCTCATTGGCAAGGTTAAGTGTTTAAGACACGGAGCCGAAGCGAAAGCGAGTCTGAATAGGGCGAACTAGTCAGTGGGGGTAGACGCGAAACCTTGTGATCTACCCATGGCCAGGTTGAAGTTCCGGTAACACGGAATGGAGGACCGAACCGATAAGCGTTGAAAAGCTTTCGGATGAGCTGTGGGTAGGGGTGAAAGGCCAATCAAACTGGGAAATAGCTCGTACTCCCCGAAATGCATTTAGGTGCAGCGTTGAGGTAGAGTTTTATAGAGGTAGAGCTACTGATTGGACTAGGGGGCTTCACCGCCTACCAAATCCTGACAAACTCCGAATGCTATAAAATATACTCAGCAGTGAGGGCATGGGTGCTAAGGTCCATGTCCGAGAGGGAAAGAACCCAGACCATCAGCTAAGGTCCCAAAATATATACTAAGTTGTTTAAACGTTGTGCGATTGCATAGACAGCTAGGATGTTGGCTTGGAAGCAGCCATTCATTTAAAGAGTGCGTAACAGCTCACTAGTCGAGCGATCGTGCGTGGATAATAAGCGGGCATAAGTATATTACCGAAGCTGTGGATTCAGTGCTATGCACTGTCTGGTAGGGGAGCATTCTATGTGTGTTGAAGGTGTTGGGTGACCAATGCTGGAACGCATAGAAAAGCAAATGTAGGAATAAGTAACGATAAAGCAGGCGAGAAACCTGCTCACCGAAAGACTAAGGTTTCCTGGGCGACGCTAATCGGCCCAGGGTTAGTCGGGACCTAACGCGAACCCGAAGGGGGTAGTGGATGGTAAACTGGTTAATATTCCAGTACTTGTTATAACTGCGATGGAGAGACGGATTAATGAAAGTACCGCGTACTGACGGAATAGTACGTTAAAGGGAGTAGGTATATTGTTTGTAGGTAAATCCGCAGACGATGCTGAACCTGATAGTACCGGGAGGCTACGGCCGACTGGATAGTGTACCTAAGAGGTCCCAAGAAAATCTTCTAAGCTTCAGGTTATAACAACTCGTACCGCAAACCGACACAGGTAGTCGAGGAGAGAATCCTAAGGTGCTCGAGTGATTCATGGTTAAGGAACTAGGCAAAATCGCCCCGTAACTTCGGGAGAAGGGGCGCTCTGAGTAATCAGAGCCGCAGTGAATAGGCCCAGGCGACTGTTTAGCAAAAACACATGGCTTTGCAAAATCGAAAGATGAAGTATAAGGCCTGACACCTGCCCGGTGCTGGAAGGTTAAGAGGAGATGTTAGCTTCGGCGAAGCATTGAATTGAAGCCCCAGTAAACGGCGGCCGTAACTATAACGGTCCTAAGGTAGCGAAATTCCTTGTCGGGTAAGTTCCGACCTGCACGAATGGTGTAACGATCTGGGCACTGTCTCAACCATGAGCTCGGTGAAATTGTAGTATCGGTGAAGATGCCGATTACCCGCAACGGGACGAAAAGACCCCGTGAACCTTTACTATAGCTTCACATTGACATTGGGTAATTCATGTGTAGGATAGGTGGGAGACTTCGATGCTGCATCGCTAGGTGTAGTTTAGTCGTCCTTGAAATACCACCCTTGGATTATCTGATGTCTAACCCCATTATATGGGGAACATTGTGTGGTGGGTAGTTTGACTGGGGTGGTCGCCTCCAAAAGAGTAACGGAGGCTTCTAAAGGTACCCTCAGCACGCTTGGTAACCGTGCGTAGAGTGTAATGGCATAAGGGTGCTTGACTGAGAGACCGACAAGTCGATCAGGTAGGAAACTAGAGCATAGTGATCCGGTGGTTCCGCATGGAAGGGCCATCGCTCAAAGGATAAAAGGTACTCCGGGGATAACAGGCTGATCACTCCCAAGAGCTCACATCGACGGAGTGGTTTGGCACCTCGATGTCGGCTCGTCACATCCTGGGGCTGGAGAAGGTCCCAAGGGTTGGGCTGTTCGCCCATTAAAGTGGCACGCGAGCTGGGTTCAGAACGTCGTGAGACAGTTCGGTCTCTATCTGTTGTGGGCGTTAGAAATTTGAGAGGACCTGCCTCTAGTACGAGAGGACCGGGGTGGACATACCTCTGGTGTACCTGTTGTGGCGCCAGCTGCATCGCAGGGTAGCTATGTATGGATGAGATAAGCGCTGAAAGCATCTAAGCACGAAACTCGCCTCAAGATGAGATTTCTTTTAAGGGCCGTGGAAGACTACCACGTTGATAGGCTACAGGTGTAAAGACAGTGATGTCAAAGCCGAGTAGTACTAATAACCCGTAGACTTACAGACTTGATTTTTTCTTTAGAATTTACTATTTCAATCATCCGATATATCACTAAAATACTGCCGTAAGGCAACGATTTTGGGTGTTTATAGCAGCATGGTCCACCTCTTCCCATCCCGAACAGAGAAGTTAAGCCTGCTTGCGCTGATGGTACTGTCCTTTTGAGGATGGGAGAGTAAGTCGACGCCAATTTTTTAAACCCCTAGCTACTTGTAGTTAGGGGTTTTTTTATGCAATAAAGTTGAGGCGTTTTAATCAATAATTTGTGTATTTTTAAACTCAAGGAATAAACGTAATACGTTTATCGTATCGTTACATACAATTAAAAAAAGAAAAATGAGAAAAATAACACTTTTAGGACTATTAATAATTGGATTGAATTCAAACTCCTTTTGTCAGATTATTAGTGAATTAGGTGTGTGGAATAATAATGCAAACTTTATTATCGAATATCATCAGGACAGAGTAATTACTAGCACAACATCTGGAATACAGTTTATTAATGTTGCCTCTCCTTCCAGTCCTACTCCTTCAGCATCTCTTGGGAATCCGGCAAATTTTCCAATGGCAATTGAAGTTGATGGTGATTATGCTTATTTCGGGGGAGGCATGACTGGATACTTCATGATTTCGGATATATCAAATATCAATTTCCCTAGTCAAATAGGTATTACATACAATATCAATGGAACAGCTTACGATATTGCAATTAATGGTAATTATGCGTTTATGCCAACAAATTCAGATACTTTGTATTCAATAGACATTACAGATAAAACGATTCCAATCGTAGTTGATAAATTAGATTTAGGAAGTTTTTCAAAAGGCGTTGTTGTAAGCGGTAATTATGCTTTTGTAGGAACCAGTGGTGGCCTTAAAGTTGTTGACGTTTCAGACCCTATGAACATGAATCTTGTAACAAGCTTTGGAGGAGGTTATGCAGATATAGCTCCCGATTTAGTTAATAATCGAATATTTGTTTCAAAGACAGGAAGTGGCTTTGATGCAATAGATATTTCAAATCCTATAAGTCCTGTTGGGATTTTTCAGGGCTTTGGAGGTGGTTCTTCAGGAAAACTTGTTTTTAAGAACAACCATATTTTTCAATTGGGAGATGATGTTAATGCGTTTGAAATATCTTTAACTGCTGCAACTTATTTGTGCTCATACAATTCAACATTCACTGGACAGATAAACTCAGTTACTGTAAAGGATTCAATTTTTTATGTCTCGACAGTTAATGATTTACACGTACTTAAACTTCTGAATACAAATATGGGTGCAAATGAAATTCACAACTCACCTAAAATTTCATTATACCCAAATCCAACAAACGAATCTATAAAGTTATCTGGCTTAGATGATTTTGCGTTTTCAAGGGTTTTAATATATGACAACACAGGAAAAATACTTCAAGAGTATAATTTATCGTCTGAAAAATCAATATGTATAAATGTATCATCTCTACGAAATGGCGTTTACTTATTACAAGTTTCAAACGATAAAGAGTTGAAACATATTAGATTTATAAAGAACTAAAAGTATGTAACAATGTATAACAAATCATAGCCGCCTATCGGAAGGCAACGCTTCATATACTCAACGTTAAATGACAATATTGACCGCTTAGCAAGAGTCCTGTAATAATTACAAGGATTTATCGTAAATTCCGTGATTAAACTATGTTTTAGGCTTTTAGTAAGGCTTGAAAAACACGCCAAATTGCAACATATGAAAACAATAATATTTCTTTTACTATTACCACTTTTAAACTGTTTTAATTTCGTTTATGGCCAAGATTGGCATTTTGTATCTCAAACCTCCACAAACCTGGTGATTACTGATGAATTGCATGGTTTTTATTATGAGAATTATTCTATAGGCATACATATAAACGGCTATAGAATATATAGATCTGACAACGGCAATTACAATTTCAATCAAATTTTAGGAGGATCAGGTGATTCTGGTTGTTGCGGGTGTGATGGATTGTTCTGTCTGGATAGCGAGACTATTTTTTATATAAAGACTAATGCAGGAAATGCTACAGTTCATAGATCAATCAATGGTGTTTCCACAATCGTCATACCAGGGTTTCCACAAGGATCTCAAACGATGTACTTTACGTCTCCTACAGTTGGCTATGTGACTGTCGATTTTACAAGTGCTGTCTTTCCTGATCTTCTTACATTTGGTGTGGGTGGATCCAACATTTATCATGACGGGTATTTTTTCGGTGGGACCCAAATGGAATTCATTAATGACAGTACGGGATTTATTACGGGTCAGGACGGTGAATTTTCCTTACCTCACAATCAGGTTATTTTAAAAACTGCCGATTATGGAAATACGCTTTCAGAAGTTTTTTCAACCAATGAGTTTGAATTTAAGGATATCCACTTTGTCGCCGATTCAGTTGGTATTGCCATTGGTACCAATGGTATGATTTTAAAAACACAAGACGCAGGATTAACCTGGAATATCGTGAACAGCAATACCTCATTGTCTTTAAATTCAATTGATTTTTCAGACGAAGGAGTGGGATGTATCGTTGGAGAAGAAGGATTGATTTTAAAATCATACGACTTGGGGGAAACTTGGGTTCAAGTGCCATTTATCGGTACTCAGAATCTAATATATGTGAGAATATTTAATAATGAACATATTTTTATCAATGATGAAACAGGTTCCCTATATTCCAGCCAAGATAATTCGGGAGTTGATGAGCTTTCGAATACCAATAAAACCCTTGTCAAAATCCTTGATATGATGGGTAGAGAGACTACCTTTAAACCTAATATACCTCTTATCTATGTCTATGATGATGGGAGTACGGAGAGAGTGTTTAGTGTGGAGTATTAGTTCGTTTGTCTATTCTTTAACAATCACCCCAGGCTTGAAGTTTCCTTCGATCTGGATGGTGTAGCTTCCTCTTGATAATTTTCCAAGAGATATTTCGGTGTTCTTTCCAGTGAGCTTTCCTTTCATCACCTGACGTCCTTGCTGGTCAAAGATCCTGTACGTGTTGTTCATTGGAGTTTCGGATTGTATGGTGATGAGGTCAGACGTAGGGTTGGGATGAATCCGATAACTGACAAGCTCATTTTCATTCACCAAATTCAGCCCCGTTGTATAGATATAATCAGTTTCAATAAGAGTATCTGAACAGGACCCTATCAAATCAGCTGCATACAAGGTCACAGAAAACAATCCGTTAGAGCTATACTCATGGAATACATTTAAATTATTGGATTGTGTTGTGGTACCGTCTCCAAAATCCCACCAGAAGTTATAGCTGCTCATATTGGGGGTGGTATTTGTGAATTGTACAGCGAATGGTGGTGCAGTAAACAATTGTTGGCTTGCACTAAACCCTAAATCAAAGCTTTCGTCAACATATGTAAGCTCTAATACCACGATGGAATCACAACCATTGCTACCTTGATTGACCTGAGTGTATAATCCAGAATTATAGATCAGATCGCCATTCCAATTGTACGGATTCCCACAAACAGCAGAGTCACTTATATAATTTGTAATTGGACTAGAAGTATTAATAGTCACATAGGCAGTATCACTACAATTGTCATTATTTACATAAAGAATTGCTGTATTGTTAATGTCGTCAGCATAGAAGTGGCTGATAATTTCAGGTAGTGTATTGTAATAATAAATGCCGTCACCAAAGTCTAAATAGAACGAATCTCCAATACTTTGACTGTAGTCAAAAGTAATAATTACAGGAGTGCAACCCCCTGTGGGGCTTACATTCATAGACGCTATGGCTTCATTTACATTAGCCGTTAGGGTGGTATCATGGCTACAACCAAAATCATCCAATATATTAAAGGTATAACTGTCATTACCATTCTGAGGCACAACGAGTATAGATGAATCTCCAATATTGTCAATAATAGTCGCATTAGGAGACCACCATGCCGAATCAAGCGTGTTTTGATAGTCAGAAATTCCACTTGTTGACGCATAAAAGTCTAGCCCCCAACCAAAAATGTATCCGTCGTCAATACCTAAATTATCCTGCACAAAAATTGTCCATTCTCCATTAAACGGACATCCGGTAAAATCAGAAAAAGAGCTCTCAGGTTCGTAAATATTATTTGGATCTACCGACGGGTTCCCATTTCCAAAGTTTGGTGCAGGAATGGTGTTTCCCCAGTTTTGTGTCATTGGACCCATATCGTTAAGTACGGAGCTGAAACAATATTCCCAACCCTCTCCAGGCCCACCACCACCTGAATCATTAATCGGGTCGCCTAAAAACGTACCACCACCACTAGTGCCTCCTGGTATAGCCCCTGCACCATAGGAATTTACAAGGGGTACTGTTGTGCCGTTTGGACACTGTAACCAAATCTCAAGGTCACCTGCGTATGAATGTTCCATAGTAATACACACCTGAACCAGGTCCTGAGCATTTGTGATTGTTGACCCCTGGGGGAAGCCCGATATCGTAATAGGAGTCTCGGATTGAACACCTGTACCGTCTGGCAGGTAGGTTAAACCTGTAACATATTGTGAAGTACTAGAGGCGAAACTACCTCCTGGAATGGTAAAGGATGTGCCTTCGCCATTGGCCCCTCCAAATATTTGCGTCGTATCCCCAAAGCATATGGAGTTGTTTAATGCATAAACCCCAGAAAAGTCGGGTGGCATACCTACGCGTATTTTACTCGTAAGATCTGAATTCTCCCCGTTTTGATCTGTGATAATAAGATTTACTAAATGACCATTAGCTACACTTACTACGTAAAGTATAGAATCGTTGTTGGGATAGGAGATATTATCAATGGTCCATTCAAAATCAATATTCACATTGACATCCTGAGAGTATCCCGTACCCGTGGTTTCTAAAGAATTGTAAAAGTCAGGTGTTGCCACAAACATAACAGTGTCTCCTAAACATACGTCAACAAATCCTGTGTCCAGAGGGCTCAGACCATTGACCATCGAGCCATTGACATAGGCCTCCATATGTGGAGCGAAGGGTTGATTGCTTTGGGCATAAATAAAAGTTGAACAACAAATTATGCCTAAAACGAGAAGATATTTCATAGAAAAAAGTTCAATAGTATAAATTTACAAAATTTTACTATTGCACATAGCAATCAAATTGTTGGTGAATACATCAGCTCCTTATTTATTTCACTCCTACATCATAAACAACGATTCTCTGTGTTTTTCTATCTGTAGTAAAATTGAACTTAAATTAGTTAATCATCAACCTCATTGAGCGAACCGACAAGATTTTTATATTCCACCAGATCCATATTTATGGAGCCAACCAAAAGGTCTGATTTCACGCGTATGGGAACCTTGTTGGCGTCATCGCTGATCCAGATGGTCATGTCTTCTTCTTCCTTAAAGACTCTTCCTTCTTCAACCAAAGGTCGAAACTTCAAGCAGTTGAATGTTCCCAGCTCTGTTTTTACTTCTTCTTTTCCTAAAAACTTGATTTTCAAGGGATACATCTCTCTATCGAAAAAGGTGTTTATAATATACTCTTGACCGGTTTTGGCACTTTGCAGATCAAGTGTTCTGGCATAATAAAATGCCGACAGCAAATCCTGTGAGTTTGGTTCTACGGAATAATTTTTTTTGTCATTTTCGAAAACAGTGGCTTTATTGGAATAGTGATTGAAGCTAATATTTCGGTCTAATTTATATCCTCCTTCACGCACATGTCGTATGAATTTCCATGGTAAAATGGCTTCTTCATCAATGTAGGTTTCGTATCGGTCTTCAACCTTGAAAAACCAATTAAGAGCGCCTTTGGACCATCCTTTTCCAACAATGTGCATTGTATTTCGCCAATTAATCTTTTTAGATGTCTTTTTTATCTCTAAAGTAGCTTCTGCGGTATCAAAAAAGCCATAGGACACATCATAGCGCAAAAACTCTCCTTTTTTAAAGGCGGATTGCTTCAGATTTCTTAAAGGATCGGTTTCAGCTTTAAGCTTCTCATTGTCTGGTGTGAAAGCCAATAAACCTCCTGCAACAACAATGGATACTATGCTTGACCTTAAACTCATAATTCATCGGTTTTGCCAAATGAAATGCAAAGAGTGTTCCAAAATCAAAAAAACTCACCTATTGTGTATTCTACCCAATCCAAATTTTCTCTTTAGTTTCTACATATTCTATTGTTCTTTAGTCTGTTACATTTAGTGGTAAGAGCGGTATTTTAAACCAACAGATCTAAGTATATGACGATTTATGCACAAAAAACCCTCTTTTTTTTGCTTTTAATAGCCAGAACCCATCAAATATTCATCGAGCACTTCGAAATCCCTTAAGTTTTGTAAATTAATAGTAAATAGTAGTAGTATGAAAAATCGAGCACTTATAGTCTTTTTCTTTATCTCAATGTTTTCTTTTTGTGGCCTTAGCCAGTTTGAACTTCCGGATTTACTTCGTTTAAGTAAAATGAACCCGGCAGACTTTGAGTTTTATGTCTTGCAGAAGGGTTATGATTTCAAGAAAACCATTACTTACGATAAAAAGAAGTTCGTTCATTACAGAAAGTTCAACAAGGTCAATAGACGGTACATATGCATGAAGGAATTAAGTTCTTTGGATATGGATGTTAGGAAGAGTCTCAATTATCAAAGTTCTAGCAATAAAGATTTCATTAACCTCAAGGAG
>Ga0206686_1000296_pt1 | contig 14734 bp, 15 predicted proteins | sample M250012015metaG_FD_155447 | JGI IMG/M metagenome (GOLD analysis project Ga0206686, IMG submission 155447) | Ammonia-oxidizing marine archaeal communities from Monterey Bay, California, United States - M2 500m 12015 | ecosystem: Environmental > Aquatic > Marine > Intertidal zone | place: USA... | reverse complement strand
GCATCTAATAAGACGATGCTTACCCGAACCTTTATACGGTAAATATAATTCCTGGATAATTGACAAACTTGGGGTGTCGTCTAATGGTAGGACACCGGGTTTTGGTCCCGGCAGTCGGGGTTCGACTCCCTGCGCCCCAGCAATGATTGAAAATTATAAAAAAAAGGTGCATTGACACGAAAAATACACTGAAAATTTTTAGCGGTCGTAGTAACCTGACCCTTGCTCAAGGAATTGTAGATGTTTTGGGCATGGATCTCGGTAATGTAACAATACGTACGTTTGCTGATGGAGAACTTTGGGTAAAGTACGAGGAGAACATTCGTGGTCAGGATGTATTCATCATTCAATCCACTAATGGACCTGCTGATAACTTGATAGAACTATTTCTATTACTGGATGCAGCTGTTCGGGCATCCGCAAAAAGAGTTACGGCCGTGATTCCTTACTTCGGTTATGGGCGGCAGGACAGAAAAGATCAACCACGTGTACCTATTTCATCCCGCGTGATGGTAGATGTCATTACAACCACAGGTGCAAATAGAATCATTAGCATGGATCTGCACTCTACCCAGATCCAAGGATTTGCTTCAATACCGTTTGATCACCTTTACAGTCGTATGGTATTAATGGATACATTAAAAAAATTGGATTTGAACCCAGATAATTGTGCTGTTTTGGCTCCAGATGTAGGATCTGCTGCCATGGGGCAGTCATATGCTAGGAGTTTGGGATTTCATTTTGCTCTTATTGACAAACGTCGTTACGCTCCGAATAAAGCTGAGGTCAGTCATCTGATCGGTGATTTGGAAGGGAAGGACGTTTTGATTATCGATGATATGATTGATACAGCTGGCACTACGGTTTCAGCTGCTCAGGCCGCCATGGATAAAGGAGCCAATTCAGTAATAGCCGCAGCTACACATGGTGTACTGTCTGATCCAGCTATAGATTGTTTAAAAGAGGCGCCTATTAAAGAATTAATTATCACAGATACAATTTCTGTAAAAAAAGAAAAAAAATTACCTAATATGAAAATCGTTTCAGTCGCTAATGTTTTTGGTGAGGCAATTAAAAGGATTCATAATGGTGAATCAGTCAGTGCATTGTTCGACTTATAAAAAGGAAAAATATTATGCCACAAGAATATGAACAAATAAATGTTGGAGAAAGAACCCATAAGGGTAAGTCAAAGATTCGTGCTCTGAGGAGAGATGGTAAAATCCCAGGAGTATATTACTATCACGGAGAAGAAAATGTTAGTCTAGAGATTGATAAGAAAAACTTATACCATGCACTGAGTACTGGCCAGCATGTATTTGAAGTTACAATGAATGGTGAGACCCAATATGTTATGATTAAAGCTGTACAATACCATCCAGTAACAGATGAAGTAATGCATGTTGATCTTATGCGCGTCAGGCGATCGGAGAAAATGACATTTACCATCCCAATCGTATTGCAAGGAGATGCTATAGGTGTGGAAGAGGGAGGTGTTTTAAGTCAGATTTTGACAGCTATCGATATTAATTGCTTACCAACTGATGTACCTGAAAGTATTAACGTGGATATTTCTGATCTAGAATTAAACAGTACCATCTCTATTGTTGATATTACAGATATACCTGATGATGTAGAAATCGTTACAAGTGAAGAGTCTACTGTTGCTACAATTACACCACCGAAGGAAGAAGAAGAACCGGTTATCGAAGAGGAAGAAGAACTTGCAGAGGGCGAAGAATCTGCAGAAGGTGAAGAACTTGCAGAAGGTGAAGAACCTGCAGAGGGCGAAGAAGGCAAACAAGAAAAAAGCCCAAAACCATCTGGAGATAAAGAAGAAAAACAATGATCGCTTTTATTGGACTTGGTAATCCTGGAAATGAATTTATCGATACAAAGCATAATGCTGGCTATTGGGTAATTGATGAATTAGCCAGACGCTGGGAATGTAATTTCATACCAGGGACTGGGGATTATGTATATGCTGAAAAAACTGGTAAAGATACTGTCTTAATGAAACCTACAACAGGAATGAATGCCAGCGGTATAGCAATAAAACATTTTTTGCGACTTTTTGATATAAATTTAAAAGACCTTATTGTCTTTCTAGATGATGTAGATATCCCATTAGGGCGGTTACGTATTAGGCAGAAAGGTGGGGACGGTTGCCATAGGGGGCTGGAATCAATTATCTATCACATTGGCGATACGCATTTTCCCCGGGTCCGATTTGGGGTTGCCTCAACTGATCATAGGAGACCTGCGGAACAATATGTACTTAAGCCATTTAGAAAACAAGATCGGCCTATGGCAAAAGAAATGATCCAGGTAGTAGCAGATGCTGCAGAATCGCTTTTATATGAAGGACTGGATAAAACAATGAACCAATATAATTCAAGTGAGAGAATTGAATCATGACTGATATAAATACTTATTTATGGGCCGTGTTAATTACAGGCGTTCTAGCATTAATCTTTGCTGCTTGGAAAACTAATTGGATTAATAAGCAGGATCAGGGAACAGAGCGAATGATATTAATCGGAAAGAGTATTGCTGAAGGTGCAATGGCATTTTTGAAAGCTGAATATAAAATATTAGGAATATTTGTAGTTGTGGTAGCGCTTTTACTAGGAATTACAAATGCAGGAAGAACAGATTCTAGTGCATTGATCTCTTTATCATTTATAGTAGGTGCATTTGCTTCTGGATTAGCCGGGTTTCTGGGCATGAGAGTAGCTACAAGGGCAAATAATCGTACAACCCATGCTGCCCGTAGTAGCCTTGCCGCTGCATTAAATGTCGCTTTCACTGGCGGTTCTGTAATGGGCCTAAGTGTTGTTGGTCTTGGATTAATAGGCCTGGGATCTTTATTTATTATTTATCAAAATATATTTGCCAATGACTATAATAAGGTTATAACAGTTATTTCTGGTTTTTCCTTAGGGGCTTCATCAATTGCATTATTTGCTCGTGTTGGTGGCGGTATCTACACAAAGGCAGCTGATGTTGGTGCTGATCTGGTTGGAAAAATAGAAGCTGGGATTCCTGAAGATCATCCCTTAAATCCGGCAACTATTGCTGATAATGTTGGTGATAATGTTGGTGACGTTGCAGGAATGGGCGCTGATTTATTTGAATCATACGTCGGTTCCATAATTGGATCAATGGTGCTTGGTGCAAGTATAGTTGTAATGGGAGGCTTTGATATTAGTTTTGTTATTTTACCATTACTGATTGCCGCTTCTGGAATAATAATGTCTATTGTGGGCACTTTCCTTGTTGTGGTCAAGGAAGGAGGAAATCCTCAAAAGGCATTAAATAAGGGCGAATTTATTTCTTCTTTTATTTTGATTGGAGCAATCTACTTTTTAATTCAAAATATTTTACCGATTAATTTTACCCTTAATGGCTTATCCTACACGAATACAGGCGTATTTATTGCCACCATAATTGGTCTATTCGCAGGTCTTGGCATTGGGCTTATCACAGAACACTATACGGGGACACATACTAGTCCTACCAATTCAATTGTTAAACAATCACTAACAGGACCTGCGACCAATATTATTGCTGGTCTTGGGGTAGGAATGCAGTCAACTGCAATACCTATATTAATAATTTCTGCTAGTATTATAGGTGCTTACCAATTTGCAGGCTTATATGGTATAGCTATGGCAGCACTGGGCATGCTTGCGAATACTGGAATTCAATTAGCTGTAGATGCTTATGGACCAATATCAGATAACGCCGGAGGTATCGCAGAAATGGCTGATTTGCCAAGTGAAGTACGTGAACGAACGGATAAATTAGATGCGGTAGGAAATACAACTGCGGCAATTGGCAAAGGTTTTGCTATCGGTTCTGCTGCTTTAACTGCATTGGCTTTATTCGCGGCATTTATGGTTCAGACTGGAATTAAAACGATCGATATATCTAATCCGATGGTTATGGCTGGATTATTTGTTGGCGGTATGTTGCCTTTCCTTTTTTCTTCAATGGCAATGGGTGCAGTGGGTCGGGCAGCTATGGCGATGATTGAAGAAGTACGTCGACAGTTCAATGATATACCAGAATTATCGGCAGCACTGGCTGTTATGAATAAATATGGTGATGCCGATGAATGGTCTGATGAAGATAGAGCTGTTTTTAATGCAGCCGATGGGAAAGCTGAATATAGTAAGTGCGTATCCATTTCAACGCAATCTGCTATAAAAGAAATGATAATTCCTGGGCTTTTGGCCGTACTAACCCCAGTTGTTGTTGGTTTCCTTTTTGGGCCGGAAATATTAGGAGGATTACTTGCCGGAGTGACGGTGTCTGGTGTCTTAATGGCTATATTTCAGTCAAATGCTGGGGGCGCCTGGGATAATGCGAAAAAAATGGTAGAAGAAGGCGTGGAAGTAGCGGGTGAAGTCTTTGGAAAAGGTTCTGATGTTCACAAAGCTGTAGTAGTTGGAGATACAGTAGGAGACCCGTTTAAGGATACCTCTGGACCATCTTTAAATATCTTAATTAAGCTAATGTCTGTAGTATCACTTGTAATAGCACCATTGATTGCATAGGAGAGGAAAAAAATGAAATATTTTGAAACACTATATATAGTTAATCCAAACTTTGAACAAAGCCGTCTAGACACCATTATAAAAGATGTAGAAAAGAATGTTGGGAAATTCAGTAAAGTAATTAGTCAAAATATTTGGGGTAAGAAACGATTAGCCTATAAAATTGATAATCAAAAATACGGCACTTTTGTTTTACTGAATTTTGAAACAGAAGAGGGCTCTAGGATTGCTGGTTTTGAATCATACATGAAATTGAATACATCCATTCTAAGGGCTCAGACTATTAGAATAAAAACACGTCCAATTGAAACAGTTTATGAAAAACAAATTCCATTAGATGACAAATATAAATTAAAACAATCAATTAAAGACGAGGGTAAGATTGATAAAACAAGCAAAGATAATTCAGCAAATGATGAAAGCGTAGAACCAGTAAAAGTAGAAAATACGAATGTGATCAACGAGGGGGAACCAATCGCTGAATCGGTTGATACTGATACCGAGCAAGAGTAATTCAGATAATCTAGAGTAAGGAAATATCATGGCATTTGTTAGTAAAAGGAAATATTGTTATTTCAAAGAAAATAACATCACAGAAATCGACTATAAAGATGTAAAACTTCTACGCAGGTTTATTACCGAGCATGGTAAAATAATGCCTCGCAGGGTAACCGGTACTAGCTCAAAGATGCATCGTAAACTTGTTCGAGCAATTAAGCGTGCGCGTAACATTTCATTAATGCCATACGCCAATGTTGCAAGCGATTAATTATGTGTGATCAAACTAAGGGATTAATATTATGGATGTAATTTTACTTCAAGATGTTCAAGCCTTGGGCACAGCAGGTGATATTGTGAAAGTAAAACCTGGTTATGCTCGGAATTATCTTTTTCCAAGAGGGTTTGCGCTGCGGTCGTCTAAACGAAACCGAGCAGTAGCCGAAGAAAAGAAACGCAATATAGAAATAAGTTCCAAGCGACTTGAAGAAACAAATAAGTCTTTGGCAAACAAGATAAGTAAAACTGAATTAACGTTTGAGATGCAAGTTGGTGATGAGGAAAAAATGTTTGGCGCTGTGACGACAAAAGATATCCTGACAGCATTGAAAGAGAAAGGAATTTCTATAGATCGAAGTGCGCTAATTTTAGATGAATCTATTAAGGCATTAGGTATTTACCATATACCTATTAACCTTTCAGGTGGGCTCACAACGGAAATCAAAATATATGTTATCAAAACTTAGTATGTAATCTGTATTTGTAAATAAGCCCTCACTTTATTACTTGATTTATTAGTGAGGGTTTTTTATTGCACCCTTTTTATTGCCCCTCTATTTTTAATGACCATGTATGCCGATATTGCATTTCCCATCTCTAGTTACCAGGTATTTACTTATCTAATACCAGAAAAATTGCGGAATAGTATCAAAATAGGTATTCGTGTCAAAGCACCATTTCAAAAACGTTCAGTATATGGTGTAGTCGTAGGAGTAAGCGACACTACGGATTATAAAAAAAGAATACGCTCCATAGATTCTTTAGTTGATAATGAATTAGTGTTAGATAAGTATTTATGGATTTTATTGGAATGGGTAAGCGATTATTATTTTACTCCACTTGGGCAAGTTGCACAGACAGCGCTACCTGCAAGATTATCATTGCGGTATAAACCGCCAAGTCGAATAATGGTTTCTTTTCGAAAGAATCCAGACATTGCGCTAACTAATGCTCCAGTTCAAGAAAGAGTGCTTAGGTATCTTCAGCAAAATAAAGGGCCTGTTAAACTAAGCGTTCTTAAAGATATTACCCCCCACCCATCATCTGTTTGTAAGGCGTTGTTAAATAAGAGTTTGATCACCTGGGATAAGCATGATCTATTACCTGATGTTACTGGATTTACTTTTCCACCAATACATAAAAAAGTAAAATTCACGAAAGAACAAATACTTGTTTTAGAAAGTTTGCGCCAAGGTCTGGAAAGTAAAAAATTTATACCGTTTTTATTACATGGAGTAACTAGTAGCGGAAAAACGGAGATTTATATTGATATTGTTCGTCAAACACTCGAAAGTGGTAGATCCGCTATTATTTTATTACCAGAAATTGCGCTTACCCCTCAGATTGCAGGTCGTTTCCGCGCGGTATTTGGAGATACGGTGGCGTTGTGGCATTCGAAGCTAACCCATGCTACCCGTGCCTGGACATGGAAGAAGATTTGTGCAGGAGAATTCAGGGTTGTGATCGGTGCTCGTAGTGCAATTTTTGCACCATTAAAAAATCTTGGCCTTGTTGTAGTTGATGAAGAGCAGGAACATTCATATAAACAGGATACCAATAATCCCAGATACCATGCGCGTGATGTTGCACTTATGCGTGGAAAAATACATAAGATACCAGTTTTACTGGCTAGTGCTACTCCTAGTTTAGAGAGTTACTATAACCATATTCAGTCAAAATTTAAGTATTTGCGTTTAACAAAACGGTACGGTGGCGCTAAGTATCCACAGGTTCACATTGTTGATATGGATCAAGAGCAGGAGGATTCTGGTAAGACTGGTCAGATATTATCTGGATTTCTACTGGATAAAATCGAGGAACGTCTGCAGAAAAAAGAACAAATAATTCTTATGCAAAACCGCCGCGGATATTCACCTATTATACGTTGTGGTGATTGTGGGGTTTTGGAAACATGTCCTGACTGCAATGTCCCCATGGCCTACCATCGAACTGGGCCAGCATTAAAATGTCATTATTGTGGACACAGTATTGATAGAATACCGGCTAATTGCAGAAGTTGTAATAGTATAAATATTCGAATGTTTGGTACTGGTACACAAAAGATTGAGACTATAATAGGAGAAACATTTTCAAATGCATCATTTGAACGCTTAGATATGGATACATCCAGAACAGCAACAGCGATAACGAGTGCTATTAGAAGTTTTGGCTCTGGGGATGTGGATATTCTTATTGGGACCCAGATGATATCGAAAGGATTAGATTTTGAAAATGTAACATTAGTAGGAATAATTAATGCTGATACAGGAATGTTTCTGCCTGACTTTCGATCGGGGGAACGATTATTTCAGTTAATATACCAAACTGCTGGTCGAGCAGGACGTCGAAAAAAATCCGGTGAAGTCGTAATTCAGACCTATAATTATGATAATCAAGTAATAAAATATGCTTCTAGTTTAGATCTGAAAAAATATTATAATATCATTCTAAATGAACGTAATGATCTTAATTATCCACCATTCAGTTGGATGGCAAAATTAGAGATTTCAGGAACTAGTAAAAATAAGCTGCAATTAGTGGCCAATAAAATTCGTGATAATTTAAAAACCCCTTATACTGGTTTAGAAATCCTCGGCCCGGTTGATTGTTATTATGAACGTTTACGGAACAGATTCCGCATGCAGATCGTATTAAAATCCTATAAGACAGCAGACTCAAATGGAAGAAAACTTCATCATTATATTAAGAAAAATTTTCCCAATGGTAGTTATTTAACTAACTCCGGGGTGAAAATAACTATTGATGTAAATCCAGTTTCGTTGTTATGAAGTTATTGATTTTTATCAACGTAATATTATTGATTGTAGTCAGAATTAATGCTACTGCCTATGAAGCGCTTAATACTTGGTATCATCCCCACACACTTGCCATGGTGGGCTCAGGATCATCTCTTCATATAGCTGAAAGTGATCGCTTGAATCCATCCTTAATGTTCAGTAATGAGCAACTATTAACTATAGGCTATGTTCAATATCCTGCGGATATTTCTTCACAAATGGTACAGATAGTATTACCACGTAATTATGGCACATTGGGTGGTACAATTCGGCACATAAGCTATGGAATATTTGAAGGATTTGATAATAATGGTAGCCCTACTACAAATTTTTCGGCAGGTGATAGTTGGGTTACTATCAGTATTGCAAAGCGGTTATTTTCAGGTAAATTAAACTGGGGGGCCAGTACAGGTTTTCTTTTCAGCGATCTGGGAGAATACTCTTCAACGCTTCTTACGGGTACATCAGGTGTTTCATTGAATTTGGCAAAATATAATATACTTGTCGGATTGGCTATTCGAAATCTAGCAATTTCAATAAAAGATTATTCAAGCGCTGAAATAAATTTTCCTGCAATACTCAATCTTTCTTTGGCCAAGAGGTTGGCCTATTTACCTTTAAATATGGCTTTAGATATTGATTACGGTTTATATAATCAATTGATGACTTTCCACTTAGGTGGAGTATTTGAATTACCGTACAATACGCAAATAAGGTTTGGTACCTCCAGCCAACGAATCGACCAACTATCCCAGATTAATCTGATAAGAGATATTTTGACTGATACTGGTTTGGGTATAACCATTACCACTCATCAATACATTATTGATATTGGTACATATATTTACGGTACGGGAGGGTCTGTTATAGCGATTGGGCTCGGACTAAAATTATAATAAATGTTTATTTTATATTTTTTGAAATATTATGTAGTTTGGATCATTAAGAGTATATAGTATGATTAAAAATAATTTTTTATATGTTTGTGTAATTGTTGGTCTGTTTTTCACTGGCTGTGAAAAAGATTCTCCAGCAAGCATCGAAGAAGAAACACAAGGATTTACTGGACGTAGTACCTGGAAGATCATTCAACAAGATATACTTGATCAGAGTTGTACAGGATGTCATATGGCTGGCACATCCTTTGCCGAGCAGTCGGATCTTATTTTAACTGATGATGTTTCTTATTCACAGTTGATAAATCGAGTTCCGCACAATCAAGTAGCGATAGATGATGGCTTAAAGCTTGTTGGAACCGAAGGATTACCCAGTTTATATAAAAGTTATTTATGGGAAAAGATTAATGCACCTGATAAAGATCATTTCTATGCAGATCATCCTTTTTATGGGGCTATTATGCCGCTAGGTCTTGATTTTTTAAACAATGGTCAATTAGAATTTATCCGACAATGGATAGTAGCTGGTGCGCCGGATTCAGGTGTTGTTGCTGATTCTACAATCTTGCAGGATACGTTACGCTTTGAAGATTTTTTGTTTGAACCTCTAGCGCTCCCTGAAAATGGTATTCAGTATCATATTGAACCTTTTGAAGTTCAGCCAAATAGTGAAGTAGAGTTTTTTATGAGGACAACTGGAGATACTAGCGGTCCAGTTTATATCAGCCGTTATGAACTTATGATGCGGCCCAATAGCCACCATTATATACTATATGGATTTTCTGATTACACACCATCTCACCTTTTACCTCCCGAAGGAGTAATCCGTCCTATAAGAGATGACGATGGGAATTACATACTTGGCACATTCATTACCATGCAATACCATGTCTTTGGATTAGGAACCCAGTGGCGCAGGCTTGATTATAGCCTTCCTCCTGGCGTAGCCCTGTACAATTCCAATGTGCACGGTTTTGATCATAATCCGCATTATTTTAACTATTCAGATACAACTATAATTGGTGAAGTATATGTTAATGTTCATATGGTTGATCCATCTGAGGTTGAACACGTTGCACACATATTACAAATTGGAGATAATAGCATCTACTTACCAAGAGGACAGGTTAATACTGTTGTGTATGAAGAATACTTTGATCAGACATTATATGTATTTGAACTTTTTAGCCATGCCCATGAATTAAATACGGAGTTTGCTATAGAAATTGCTGGTGGTGAAAGAGATGGCGAGCTCGTATATATATCCTACGATTACGAACATCCACCGGTTCTAGAGTTGGACCCACCTTTAGTAATTAATCCGGGAGAAGGATTTAGATTAATTGCAACCTATGATAATTGGCGCGATTATGACGTTTCCTTTGGTTTTTTAAGTACGGATGAGATGATGATTATGTTTGGCAAATATTACATTAATTAGGGTGTAATTTTATTTAGTATGGATTAATTATAAGAATGCGCTGCAGCATTTTTATTGCAACTTTTTATTTATTTATTCCTTTCTCAATTGTAGAGGCTAAGAATAACTATCCTATCGTACTTATCCATGGGTTTATAGGCTGGGGACCAGAAGAAATGGGTGGTTACAATTATTGGGGTGGAGATTATAGCTATGTTGAATTCTTAGATTCGCTTGGTTACGAGGTTTATAATGTTTCTGTTGGTCCCATTTCATCTAACTGGGATCGCGCAGTTGAAGCATATTACCAGATTAAAGGCGGCCAGGTAGATTATGGCGAGAGACATTCAAAGCAATATGGAATCATACAAAAACCCGTTAGTAAAAAGTGGCCAGGATTATATCCAGAATGGGATGTAGATTACCCAATCCACATTATCGGCCACAGTATGGGTGGGCAAACTGCGAGAAGACTACAGTATCTTCTTGAAACCCAAATATACGTGGATTCTGCTCAAACAATTCCAGAATCAAGCGACCTGCTTGGGCACAAACATCAGAATTGGATCAGGTCAATTACAACAATGTCCTCTCCGCATAATGGTACAACCCTATCAGATATTTTCACAAATTCCGTACCTTTTTTACAGGATTTTATTGGGCTAGCAGCAGTTATTGATAACCGGTTTTACAGCTTTGATTTGGAGCAATGGGGTTTCAAGAAAAACGATGAGGAATCATGGTCTCGTTATTTAACTCGCATTCGAAGTCATCCTGCTTGGGGCACAAAAAATTTCTCTTCATGGGACGTGAGCCTCGAAGGAGCAAAGCAGTTAAATACGGTAGCTGTCGCAAATAAAAATATCTATTATTTTTCTTTTGCTACATCAAATACGTACCTTGATACCTTAAGTGGACACCATGTACCTAATAAGGATATGGGTTTAATACTTAGGCATAACGCCCGCGCAATGGGTAAGAAAATTGACTATTGGGCAGACAGTAAAGGCACTGATTCCACGTGGTTTGAAAACGATGGTATTGTTAATACTATCAGTATGATAAGGCCAACGACAGGATTAAAAGGACCAGACCCGATAACAGTATACCAAGGTAAAAATGTTTTTGTCCCAGGATCATGGCATTACATGGGAAAATTGACCATGGACCACAGGAGTTTAATGGGGCGTGGTAAAATTTCCGATGATTTACGTAATAGTATTCTAATCCTATTAAAAGAGCACACAGAAAGATTGTCTGCTCTGCCGTCTTTTTGAACCTTATATATTGCCCAATATATATAAATTAGCGTAAAGATTTTTAAATTCTAGTTTGATAAATAAATATATATTTGTATTATACAACAATGGAATTTGGTGAATTGCTCAAGGCCTTACTCCTTGACCTTCAATCATTATTCCGTTTTCAGGTAAGTAATCCTGATCTAACCCTTCCACAGATATTACTTTTATCATCGATCTCGGACGAAGGCGTCGATATGTCTTCTCTTTCAAAGCAAATGGGTGTGGATAATAGCACTATGACCAGATTAATTGATGTACTAATTCGTAATGGGTGGGCAATAAAATATAAAAATAAAAAAGATGGCAGAGTCGTCATGGTTGAAATAACAAAGAAAGGAGAAGTACTTCAGGAGGAAATTGACAAGAATATAGACAAATTTGGATATGAGATTTACAATTCGATATCACTGGAAGATAGAGAAGAAGTGATGGAAATCCTCACAGAATTTCACTGGGTTTTATCAAAAAACCTTTTACGAAGCCAATAAATTGTATAATACAAATAATAAATATTTTTCAACTAGTCTCTTACAATGGTATGATTCAAATAGCAGGGATTTACCATGGCGAAAAACTAACGACTTATATAAGATTTGGCTATCAGAGGTTATGTTACAACAAACTAGGGTTGATACTGTTATTCCTTATTATCTGAAGTGGCTGGAAAAATATAAAACTATAAAATCAGTTGCCGAAGCCGATGGTCAAAAACTCCTAAAGTTATGGGAAGGGCTTGGGTATTATTCAAGATGTAGAAATTTTCACAAGGCCTGCAAAATAATTGTAAATGATTTTATTGGTGAGATTCCTTTAGACTATCAAAAATTTCGATCGTTACCAGGAGTGGGGGATTATACTGCATCTGCAGTTTTCTCAATAGGTTTAAACAAGACCTATCCAGCTCTTGATGGAAATGTAAGAAGAGTGATGGCTAGAGTATTAAGAATAAAAAATATTACCAAACGGAATAAAAAACGTATTTATAACACACTAATCAAATGGATGGATAAAGAACGTCCTGGTGATATAAATCAGGCATTGATGGATTTAGCGAATAAGATTTGTTGTGTTGACCATGCACTATGTAGCACTTGTCCAATTGATGAGATATGTATGGCAAATAATATGTCTATTCCAGAGTCTTATCCGGCGAAGTTGGAAAAAAAGGTAATACCACATAAAGAGTTTGTTGCTGGTATGATTTGTCAGGGAAATAAATTTCTCATTACCAAGCGGAATGAAAACGCACTACTTGGTGGGTTATGGGAATTTCCTGGTTGGGAAATTGTGTCTAGTGAAACACCAATAGGAGCATTAAGGCGTAAAATCAAAGAAGAATGGGCCATTGATATTAATATTAAAAACAAAGTAGGTTATGTTAAACATGCTTATTCGCACTTCAAAATAACGCTAACACTCTATCAATGCCAGACTCAGGAATCTGTTAAAATTATGAATAAGGAATACAGATGGATTACACCTTCAGAAATACAATATTTTCCATTTCCAAAATCAAATCATAAACTTTTCAATTTACTTAATAGTAATGGCTGGAATGTATAAAACATTAGTATCAATTATTCTTTGGCCGATTTTTTTGTCACTGTTTGTGTTAGGCGTAGGAGGGTATTTCATCCTCACAACCTTTATTTCCTTGCAGCAAGCGCACTCATATATGAAGTGGTTCTGTAGAATTTGTCTTTTTTCTGCAGGACAAATATTACGTGTTGAGGGCAATATCCCCAAGCAAGAGAAACAACCTTATATATATATGTTTAACCATGAATCCATGTTTGATCATTTTATGATCGTCGCAGCTACAAGTCATTATCTTACCGGAGTTGCCGCAGAAGATCAATATTCATACCCGGTTTATGGGGCAGGATTAAGACGTTATAAAGCCATTCCTATCAAACGTGAAAAATTAAAGGACGCAATTCACAGCCTCGATGATGCTGAATCGGTAATCAAGAATGGTACTTCATTGTTAATAGCTCCTGAAGGTACACGAACAATAACGGGGACAATGGGGCCATTTAAGAAAGGACCTTTCCATTTAGCAAAAAATACAAAAGCAACCATTATCCCTGTAGCATTGATTGATGCCTGGAGAGCTAAGCCAAAGACAGACTGGCGATTTAAGCCTAGTATAATTACCGTCAGGTTCGGTGACCCGGTATTAGCAACAGATTATGAACACTTAAAATTGCAAGAACTAAGTGACTATATCAGAAATTTATTAACCCATTTAATTGCAAAAAAGTAAAGGTATCAAAAATTATAGAAGTATTTCAGATTGAAATAAATCTTTTAAACATAGTGCAATCACTTATCGGTTTATTTCTATCAATTGCTCTGCTGCAATCTGGTTTTGATAAAATAACCGACCGTATTGGAAACCTTGAATGGCTACGTGGTCATTTTTCTGATTCACCATTGCATGGATTAGTTCCTTTATTACTAAGTGTAGTTACTGTCCTTGAAATATTTGCAGGGTCTTTTACTTTAATGGGATCGTTTGTGAATCTTGTAAATGGTAATAATATGTTGCTTACTATAGGATTGCTAATTGCTGCATTGAATTTTTTAGCACTTTTTCTTGGACAACGTATAGCCAAGGATTATGAAGGCGCTGCAGTCCTCGTTAATTATTTTATTTTGAATATAATCGGGTTATTATCATTGGCTCATTAATCTCGATCTGGTGATTTCCTTCGCAAGACAAATCGAGTTGTAAATTCATCACTGAGTTATATAATCAATGAAAGATCAATATTTTTTAAATAAAGACGTAATATTTTTAAATCACGGTTCATTTGGTGCTTGCCCAAAACCAGTGTTTGAAGATTACCAGCGTTGGCAGACCTTATTGGAAAAGCAACCAGTACAATTTATGGCCCATGATATTTATAAATACCTTCAGCAGGCTCGGGATGAACTAGGATCCTTTGTCGGCTGTAAGGGGGATGATTTATTT
>Ga0206686_1000293_pt1 | contig 14808 bp, 23 predicted proteins | sample M250012015metaG_FD_155447 | JGI IMG/M metagenome (GOLD analysis project Ga0206686, IMG submission 155447) | Ammonia-oxidizing marine archaeal communities from Monterey Bay, California, United States - M2 500m 12015 | ecosystem: Environmental > Aquatic > Marine > Intertidal zone | place: USA... | reverse complement strand
AGAGTTCTTTTCCTTTTCTACTTCTTGGGAGGCATCGTAATTGACTATTGCAACAGGGACACAAAATACTGTCAATTGTAATAAAAATTTCACAAAAATTACATCTTTTTTGTCCCATAGCATATCTGCCAATCCCCATGGGTTTGAGTGCTCGATATTCTTTACATTTGCCCATACAATACGCCATAAAATTTTAAAAAAAATATGAAACATAAACAACATGATTGCACTGCACTAAAAAATAAAATTAAAGATAAGATAAAATCATAATTAGGAATTAACTTTCTATTTAATAATCATTATTTTATAATAAAATTATGAGGTATTGGTGGATAGCAATGGCAATTACAGTACCCCTCACATATTTTGGTGCAGGTTATTTCCTACCGTGGTTATAATTAATTTTAAAAATATGTTATGTAGGAAATAGAAAAATATTGATAGACTAATCTCATAATTACCCATTTTTAGAATTGTTTTTCATTGATTTTTTTTCTGAAAATTAAAATAAATCATAAATATCTAAATCAACTTTATTCCATTTATGAATAATGTTTTAAAAGTAAATTTCTTACAAAATTCAAACTTAGAATCACTAAATCAATTTAAAAAACAAAATCCTGAAAAAAGAAAGTTACAAAACAAAAGATATCGTGAAAAATATCGAGTGATGATTAGTTTAAAAAAACAACTAGCATATCATAAAAAAAAATATCTTGCAAAATTAAGTTCTATTTAACCCACATATTTTTTTTACGATCAAATTTTACTTCAACCTTTCTAATCACAACATACAACGTGGATAAATTTTTAGTTAGTAAATTTGATGGAAAAAAGGTTGTACTATATCCCTCCCCTTATCTTGTAATGAATCCATTTTTTTTAACACATCAATACTATGAGTTATTGTTTAATTGATTATGATTTACTTTCATAATAATTTATGATTTTATCATAATGAAACTTATTTTATTTTTGGTTGAATGATTGTTTGCTGTTTAATATTTTCTAGTTTTTCAAGTAAATTATCGATAGTTTCTCCTTTATTTGCAACTAAATTTACATGACCAAGTTTTCTTAACGGTTTTGATATTTCTTTACCATACATTTTCAAAAACACATTTTCTGAATTGATTGTAAGTGGGACATATTCTCCTTGAAATTCTTTTGAACCTAAAATATTGTGCATTACTGTATTGTGAACTAATTCTGTATTGTTTAACTCAATTCCAAGTATTGCTCTCAAGTGCTGTTCAAATTGTGATGTATTGCTAGATTGTAATGTATGGTGACCTGAATTGTGCACTCTTGGTGCAATTTCATTAATTGTTATTTCATCATTACCTGTTACAAACATCTCTATTCCAAAAATACCTGCACCTTTTAACATTGACATGGTTTTTTCAGCAATTATTGATGCATTTTCAGCAATTTTTTTTGAAACTCTTGCAGGTGCAATTGTTTGTCTAAGAATATTCTCTTCATGAATATTTTCCACAAGGGGGTATGTTTTGATTTGGCCTTTTGTGTTTCTTGATGCAATCACGGATACCTCCATTTTAAATGGGACAAATTTTTCAAGTAATAATTTTTGACCTTTAAAATAGTCAAACGCTTTTTGAACTTCATCTTCTGAATCAATCTTGAAATTCCCTTTTCCGTCATAGGCGTCTCGTCTTGCTTTCAACAATGCCGGGTATCCGAATTTTTTTAACCCCTCTTTCACTTCATCTATGTTTTGAATTTGCATAAATTCTGGAACGGGTATTCCATTTTCCAACAAAAATGATTTTTGTAAAAATTTATCTTGAATTATTTTCAATGTATCTGGGGATGGGTTGATTTCTGCATTCTTTTCTACAGATTTTAAAACTTCACTATCTCCAGATTCAATTTCATATGTAATTATGTCTGCTTTTTTTGATAATTCTATGATTGCCTCTTTATCTTTAAAATCTGCAACAATTTGTTCAGCACCAACTAGTGATGCAGAACAGTTTTGATTTGGATCTAATACTATGATTTTTGATATGTGTTCTGGCATTTTTTTAGCTGCTTCAGTAATCATCATTCCAAGTTGACCTCCACCAATTATGCCCAGAACTTTTGCCATCTGACTAGTCAATTCAAAAGGAGTAAAAATATCTAATCTAAATGAAAATGTGTTTGAGCTAGTAGACATTATGAAGAATAAAAAGGCGTAAGCCCACTATACTGCAGAACTCTGAGAGATTTCCTCTCGTGGTCAAACGTCTAAACGCCTGATTGCCTTTTTCGTTCTACGGGGCTACGCAGATTATTTGTTAGATTTTGTAACTAACAATGTATTATTTTATAATCTATACCAGTATTTAACATTATTATGAAATTATTTCAATAAATTATTAATTTAATTATAATATTTTTAACTATTAATATAAAAAATTATCATTTAATATCGAAATGAGTCTTTAGTTCCGTCAGTAGGTGGAATTGATTCTACCCATTTTTTGTAATCTTCTTGAGATGTCAGATATTCGTCAGATTCAGCCTCACGTACAATGAAATTATTAGAATCTACAAAATTTTTACATTTCTCACATAACCACAATGTTTTATTTTCTGGCATTGAGGATTTAGGCAACCTTCTACTGTTGCATTGTTTACAAAATAATGGCATTGTTCATCATTTCCGTTACATATGAGATTAGTTATAAAACTACTAGATGGTTGAAATTTTTTTGTTTACTTTTTATATTTAATTTTACATTGGCGAATAGATTGAAAATTATAATAAATAATGGCGAATCAGTCGAAACATATCATAATGCTGGTGATGTAGTTGTTCTTCCAAAAAGCAAACTAGTTAGAAGATTTAGTGAATATGGTTCTTTAATTGAAGAATACCAACTTGTGGATAAAAAAATCACGTTAGATGATGACCTTGATAATGATCAAACTGAAATCGTCGTAACTTTATTTGTTAAAAAATAATACATACAAAAAGTATTTAATTTTTCAACTAACTTTATGTTAAATATTTTTAATTATGGAATAATTCCATTGTAAATCACCTTCAAAGATTTCATTTTGTTAAAAAATTTAATTGGAAATAAACAACTGATCATTTATTCAAAATCATTCTTTTATTTCATAATATCCTCGTATTTCTAGATAGAAATCATATAATTCCAAAACATTACACGGTGAGGTGTAAAACTAGTGTAATGCTAGTTACCCGTAGGTAACCATGTGGTGAAAGTTTTCTATCTATATTATTTTCAATCTCTACCTCTTGCAGATGAATTTAGCATTTACCTTGATTACAAAAATAACGATTGCCAAAATTGGAATTAATGTAATTAAAGTACTAGAAAAATTACTAGAAAATATGTCTAGTATTTGTTATATTTGTAATAAAGAATTTGATGCACATAGTGAGCAAGATAGGGATAATTGTCTTAAAAAATTTGTAGACAAAGTTATTGATTCTTAATTCTCTACTAATTTAATCACAAAAAATCATTGTAATTATTTTTCTTTGATTAAATTATTTGCATGATTTTCTACCATTCCCCAAAATTGAGTTGATTGATAAATTTCTATCATTGGTTCTGGTCTAGTCATTTCTCTAGTTTCTTCAAGTATTGTTTTAAGAAATGTTTTAGTTTTTTGAACATCTAAAACTGACGGATTTCTAAGCCATAATATTTTCAGACAACTTTCAATACCTTTTTTGTAATGTTTTTGTAATGCTAATTTCTGTGGAGTTTGATTATCTACAAACATTTTATCTCGTTTCTCTATCCATCTTTTTATAATTTCATCAGCATCTAGTTTCTTTGATTTCTCTAAATCCTCATCTAACATGAATTTTTTAAATATTTTGTCAACTTAAACATTTTCGTTCCTGAATTAGGCACAAATCTATTCATTTTCTTTCAATTCTAATATCCTAGTTTTTTGGCTTTAACAAGACATTGTTCTGCTTCTTCATGTCTTCCTAATTTCTCTAATGCAAAACTTTTCCAAGTCCAAAAATCAGGGTTTGTACGGTCTATACTAATTGCTTCATCAAAGCACTCAAAGGTTTCTTCATATCTTTCAAGGTGGGATAATACCTGACCTTTACAAAACCATGCTTCCCAACGTGTTTTCCAAGCGTCTAAAACAGTTGCTTCATTATAGCACTCAAGGGCTTCTTCAAATCTTCCTAGTTCAGACAATGCAGAACCTTTACTGAACCACAAACCCCAAACTTCGGGGTCTATACTAATTGCTTCATCAAAGCACTCAAGGGCTTCTTCAAATTTTTCCTTTTTGCTAAGATTAACTCCTTTATGATGTAAATGAGATGCCTTTTCTTCATTAGATTTACCAAATCCAAACAACCCCATATCTCAAACTCATGAATTCCATTCTGATAAGCATTTTCGTGCCTAGTTTCTAGTGTAACAAAAAGTTGATCTAATGTAACGGCATTACTTACAATATTTTTGGTATAATTTATTCAATGAATTTTATTTTATCTTAATATTCCAAAATATTTTTCTATATTGTCATATTTCCTTAAACCGTAATTGTTAATTATTCTCTAATTTTTTCTATGGTATTGGCATATTCAAAAAAACCTCTAATTGGAATTATTATGGGATCTAGTTCAGATAGCAGAATAATGCAAGGGGCAGCAGAAATTTTAGATGAATTTAAAATTAAACATGAGGACCAAATTGTTTCTGCGCATAGAACACCTATCAGATTAGCAGAATATGCCGAACATGCAGAAAAAATGGGATTTAAGTTAATTATTGCAGGTGCAGGTGGAGCTGCACATTTACCTGGAATGATTGCATCTCACACTACTATTCCAGTAATTGGAGTACCAATATTGGTCTATAATGATAAACATCCAAAAAAAACTGACACATCAAAATTTTCTGCTTTTGGGGGATTAGATTCATTACTATCTATTACAGAAATGCCTTCTGGTTCACCTGTTGTATCTGTGGGTATTAACAAGGCAGGAAATGCCGCAATTTATGCAATCAAAATTCTTGCAAATGAATTTCCATCACTAAAAGAAAAATTAAAACAACATAAATCCGACCAACATAATTCAGTGGTAAAGGAATCAGAACAAATGAAAAAAGAAGGTCTTTCAAAATTTGCAAAAAAGAAATTTAAATAATCAAATATGTTAAAATTTTAAAAAATCAAAATTTTTGTAAAACCCAATCTATAACGTGTAATGGTTCTAAATTACTTTTCATCAATACTGCCACCTTGTCCAAAGATGACAGGTAATGTGTGGCTATCCATAATTTTGATTTTACGTAATTTTGAAACTGCAAGATCTAATTCATCAGGAGTATCAGAATGTATTTTTACAAAAATATCATATTTTCCCATAATTCCATTTACCTCTACAACTTCAGGAATTGATTTAATTTCAGAAATTACATCCGGTTCTGTGCCAGGTTGACAAGTGATTAAAACATATGATATCATACCTAATAAAATGAAAGTGAATTAAAATATCTTATGAATTATTTGAATTTTTCATATTCAATTAAACTAAAAATTAACGAATAAAACTCATTTTTTTTCCTAAAAACATTTTGAATCCTTTTTTAGTCATTTTCATGAATGATAAATAACATAATTTTGATTTACACAAATCACATATTACATCATATGACATGTCCCTACAACCACACATACAAATACAATATTGCATGCTCATACTACTCTATTGGGTCTGGATGTCCTTTTCCACGCAGTGAAAACAATATTATTGCAAGTGCAATCCATACTCCTACAACTGCTCCATATGCTGCCATTCCTGCTTCTGCCATATCTTACATAAAACATAATGAACAATAAACATTATTTTGTAAAAACTAAAAATTCTTTTAAAAAAGTACTATTAATTTTAAAAAATTTTCATTATTTGTAACATTACTTTATTGAGGATCTAACTATCTTATGTTTAGATTGAACATCTATGATACAAAGCCTCTTGCATGTAAAGACTGTGGTAAAATAATAGGGGAAATAGATTATGATGCAGAAGTTATTTTACCCAAATGTTGTCAATGTTCAAATCCCACACCTCACATTAATGATAAAATGCCTTATTTGATTAAATATTAAAAATATGTATTTCAATAAAACTTCAACACATATTTCAATGATCAACACATGTTTGAGGTAATTAGCAAGTAGTTTAAATTAAAAATTACAGATAAGTGTTGTAAAATAATTCCATTATTTGTTATAAATTACAATGATGAAAAAGTATATCTGATATGTAATGAACATTTTAAAAAAATAGAATTTAGAAAAAATATTGTGGAAATAATTTCTATAGATAATCTATCTGAATTATTCTAACAATAGTTAATTCCAACATCAATTCTAATGTTCTATGTACTATAACATTACAAATGTAAATTTTTTTAGATTAAACTACAATAAACTTAAATTTTTTTAAACAAATGTTAAGTTAATTTTTATTAAATTTAATTTCTATTTTATTATATTATTTTTATGAACGAAGATTTTGCAGAATATACAAAATGTATTGAATGTAATGTTTCTTTATTATTTTGTGAATGTAATTGTCCAAAATGTGGGAAACGAGAAAATTGTGTATGTAATTTAAATTCAATTAGATGGAATGATTTAGGTCATTAAAATAAATAATTAATATTTAAAATGATGAATTGACGTTTTAACAAGATCCATCAATTATGTCAATAAAGTAAATTTTATATTTTTTTCTTTTAATTTATCAATCAGTTCATCTGCTTGTTCTTTACCTTGAGTTTCAAGACTTAATGTTACCATTACTGAACCTGCATTAACTTTTGAACTTAATCTATCGTGAACAACTTCGACAATATTTGCATTAACTAAAGCAATTTCATCAACAATTTCTTTAAAAATACCTGGTCTATCTGGTAATTCCATTGAAAGAACTAATAATCTCCCCATAGCTGCTAACCCTTTATCCACAATTTGTCCTAAAAGATACATGTCTATGTTGCCTCCGGCCAATATTGCTACCACTTTTTTACCTGGTGATGGTTTTTTTGAAATCAAATATGCTAAGCTTACTGCTCCTGCAGGTTCCACTACAAACTTCATTCTCTCCATAAGCAAAAACATTGCTTTTGTAATTTCAGAATCATTTACTAGTACAATTTCATCAATCAACTCTTTGATTATTGAAAATGTTTTTTCGCCTGGCATTTTAACTGAAATACCATCTGCAATTGTTTTACTTCCTCCAGATTTTGTTAATGAATTGTTTTTGAGTGACTCATACATTGATGGAAATGAAGTTGATTGAACTCCTATAATTTTGATATTTGGATTTTTTTCTTTTATTGCAATTAAAACTCCAGCTGCTAATCCACCGCCACCAATTGGAACATACACTTCATCTACGTCTGGTAATTGTTCTAATATTTCTAAACCTACAACTCCTTGTGCAGCAATAACTTGAGGATCATCAAATGCATGTATTATTGTCGCTCCTGTTTGATTAGCAATCTCTTTAGCTTTGGATGATGATTCATCATAGTTTGTTCCTTCAAGAACTACTGTTGCACCATACCCTCTAGTTGCTGAAACTTTTGCAGGTGATGCATTTTTTGGCATTACAATTGTACATGGTATTTTCTCTAATGCTGATGCAAAAGCAACCCCTTGCCCGTGATTACCTGCAGATGCTGCAACTACTCCTCGTTTTTTTTCTTCATCTGATAGTGTTTTTATTTTATAGTATGCTCCTCTTATCTTAAATGAACCCGTTCTTTGTCTGAATTCAGCTTTTAGATGAACCTCTGATCCTGTAATTTTACTAAATGTTGGAGATGGAATTAGAGGTGTTTTTTTAATCTCATCACCTCTCATTGAATTTGCTTTAACTATTTCATCATATGTGGGGTTCATTGAAGATGTTACTATTAATTCGGTGTATTTGAGTTCATCGCTAGATAATTTAAAATATTTTTAATTTTTATGCGTAATTTTTATGAAAAGTATCCAAGATTGTTTATTATCATATCCATCACATTCTAAAAAATTGAATATTTGTTTAAAAATTCTTTATTTTCGGATTATTTGATTAAAATTTAATTATTTCTTCTAGATTATCCATTTTTTTCAAAATATTTTCTTTAACTATGTTGGACATTTTTCTTGGATCAAATAATCCTTCACGGTTATTATTTTTAATAAATTCTATATCTAATGTACATAAACATCCTTCTTCTCCTGCAACTAATCTTGCATCATCAATTAATACCGAACTTGTTTGATATGTTTCAACTAATAATGAATCCAGTTCTTTAAATAATTCATTCTTTTTTTCAGTTAATTTTTTAAATTCTTCTCCTGCATCTTTTTCAATTTCAGCATACACTTTTTTACTAAATTCTTCATCTTCATAAAATATTTCAAATAGTTTTTGATGATCAAAATCTTTGTAACCCATTTCTTTTAATTTATTTAAAACAAATTGATCACTATTATCAGATAATTCTGTTTCTTTATTTTTTGTTGTATCTACAATAGTTGCTAATTCTTTTTGACAATCAATTACTCTTTGAAGTGGTTTGTAAAATAATAAAACATGAAATTGTAATGATATGTGTCCTGATATCAAATAATTTCCCTCATTAATTTCAAATTTAATAAAAATTCTTCTAAGATCTTCGTTGTTAGTAGTAGACACATCCTGTAATGACCAATCAGTTAATTTTTGACTAATTTTTTCAAGATAATTTGTAACTTGTTTTGGATCAAATGTTTTTTGTTCAGTAATTGTTGAATCTCCCATCATAACTTTGACATCTATTGTTTTTGTTAATTCTAATATTTTTGTTAAAAATTCATTCTGAATTATTTCATTTTTTTTATTTAATAATTTTATGAATTCATCAGGGGATCTTGAACCTAATCGCACAAAAATTACAACATGTTACTCTCCTTAAACCTTCATTATTTTATGACTATGCATTTTCCAATTTTTATACAAATAGGTTCAACAATCTCTAAATAGATTCATTTCTATTTCTAGGCATGGAAATACCAAAAATTTTATGTAATAATTGTAAAAATCTGATAGTTGAGTATTATGATTATGGCTATAAGGGAAATAGAGGTAAATGCACTACCTGTAAAATTGATTTTCCATTAGAATGAGGAATTAAAAATGGATGAAAAAATAAACGATATAAACACTACTGACCAAAATCCCCCAATAGTAGATATGCTACTTAGTAGAAATGTTGAAAAAACATTAGATTCTGAAACAATGATTCTGGAAACCCAAAAAAGAGTTTGGGGGGCTTTAAAAAAAGGATATGAGTATTTGGGAGTAATAGATGAATCTGATCAATATCTTAGAAAACATGTGTTCTCAAAATTAGACATGGTTGTTTTGTATGTTGATTTAGTTGGCTCTACAACAATGGCATTAGAAATGCCTTCAGAAAAAATTGCAATCATTATGAGTTCTTTTGCACAAGAGATGGCAGCAGTAATTAGACAACATAATGGTTATGTGTTAAAATTTGTTGGTGATGCCGTAATTGGATATTTCGTTGCAGAAAACAATTCATTACTTACAGCAGATAATGCAGTTAATTGTGCAAAATCTATGATCACTGTAATCCAAAAAGGAATTAATCCCATACTGGATCAATATGATTACCCTGATTTACAGGTAAAAATTGGAGTTGATTTTGGTCAAAACATTGTCATTAGATATGGCTCTGATAAAGTAAATTCTCATGTGGATTTAATGGGACCTGCAATGAATATAGCTGCAAAAATCCAAAACATGGCAAAACCTAATCAAATTTTAATTGGAAATGATGTCCATGAACGAATTCATCCATCTTCTCAAGAACGCTTTCATGAAATGATTTGGAATAAGGATGAATGGAAATATCGTTCAAGATTAACGGGGCAAATTTACAAAGTATTTGAATTCAAATAATAATTTTATTTTTAATATGCTTTAATTATATTGTAAATTTTTCAGGACATTCAATGTGTTCATAGTGATGTTCTGTGAATTTTTCTTGAACTACATACATTACAATTTTATGCAATTCTTCCTCTTTGATGTCTTTTTTACATCTTAAACAAGATTTTTTTAATTCACTCATACTGATAATTATTTGAAAAAGAGAACTATAAGGATCTGCGATCAACTCAAATTGAGCAAAAACGACTAAGATTAAACCAATTGGTATATCAAACTCCCAAAGTAAGCCACAAATATAGCAAATTAAGACAATTATTATGGATAATATGGTAATGAGACATCTTCAAGACCTTTATGGCTTAAATCCAAATGTACCTCACATGGCATTTCAATTTCCAAGATTACCCCCAGGATTGAATCATCCGTTATCCCCAGTACATCAAAATCAAATGAAACCACAACTAACACAACATAATGAAACACTTAATCAAAAACTTCAAGGCTTTCAAAAAACGTATCAAGACTATGCTTCAGGATTAATATCTGGAGGATCTCCTGTAATCCCATCTGGACATCCATTATTTACTAGTAGAAATTCTGTTCAAACGTTAAAAACTGAAAATGATAAATTAATTAAAGAAAATTTGGCATTAAGAAAAAAATTAGAAAACAAACCTAGTGACAAACACAATCCATAAAAAACTTAATTTCAAATTTTTCAATTAGTAATAATCCTTATTAGATTCTAAAGTAATTTTTACTATGGCTAAAACTCCTGCAGACAAATGGAGAGATGCAATAATAAAATACAAGTTACAATGTCAAAATATTCTAAAACTATCTAATCATATTAGATATGCTGGTGTGATAAACACTTATGGTAAAACACTAACTGGTGTAATTCAACCAGATCTAAAACCCCTGTTAAAATCAGAAGAAATAAAAAATGAATTTTTCATAGTTTCAACATTAATTTCATTACGAAAAGCAAATAATAGTTCAATTGGAAAATTAGATCATATAATTTTCAAACATTCTAAAATCAATATTGTGGTTTTTCATAAAAAGGACATAACATTTTATGTTTCAATAGATGGTAAAGAAAAAAATTTGGATAAAATTATTTCTTTGATAAAAAAATAAACATAATAATGAAATTAAAATCGTCATAAGATAGATAACTTATATTGAAATTACTACGGAGTGATATTCATTTCAATCATTATTATCTATCTGAGGTTCTCGACATAATACACTGTGTATTGAAATAAAAATTGTTATTACATCATAATTAAAATTTGTTCATAATTTTCTCAAAAATTTAATAAAAATTAAGAAAATCCATAATTAAGGTTATTTTCAATATCTTCCTAAAAAATTTAATGTATGAAGATACTACTCATCAAGATATAATTCATTTGGAAAAAGATATCTTACATATTGAAAAAGCATTACTTGAATTTTTGAGCCTAAAATATGAAGATGGAATTAAAAAATCTGTGTATCAATTAGAATCTAATTTAAGATATCTCAGCATACTTGCAAATGGGGCTCCTATCAGTAAAAAAGAAGATAGAAAAATAATGGATTTTTTAAGAATTCATTATGATTATTTACAAAAATTATCTGTACCTGCATGATCTATTTTTAATTAATAAAATATTCATTGAGTTTAAATTCTAATTAAAAAATAAAATTTCTATGAGTGACGAATCAAAAATAGAACAAAAAGCACTAGAATGCCCTGTTTGTAAAAGTAACAAAGCATTGATTGCTGGAGAAAATGTAAAACTAAGTGGAAGGTTTGAAGATAAAGAATTTCTAACAACTGAATTAACCGTTTTACGTTGTACTAAATGTGGGTATTACATGTTCTTTGATAAAATGGCTCAGTTTACAACAAAGGAGTAATTGATAATGACCTCTTTAATACGCCTGAACCATAATTCTAGGCATGAGTTACCTCGATGAGTCATATCTAACTGAAACATTAACAGAAAAACAACTATGCGAATTAACTTACAACAAAAGCAAATCATTAGATTCACTACATAATTTAAAATCATCACTAAGTACATTTCAATATTTTACCCAAGATGAATTCCAAAGAGACAAGGACCAAGTTCTAAAAGATTTAGTAATAATTTACAAAAATAATAGAGATACAAAATCTACTTTAATTTTATTGCAGAAATTCAAAAACTGGTTGGGTGAAGATCATGATAATATCATTACAAATTGTGGTCATGGTGGTACAAAGAAAAAGAAGGCAGTGTCAGCAATCACAAAGAAGTTTTATCTTGAGGGGGTCAAAAAATGGATTAGACTTTGTGGAAACATCAAGATAGACAATGATGATTTTAGAGATTTAGTTTCAGTCAAAGTATCCGAACTTACTGAGACAGAAGCTGACCCAGTAAACAGTGAGAAACATCAGGTGATAGTTAAGGAGTTTTTACAACAATGAACTGTTCCAAATATCACCAGGACATGACTGCACTAAGGTCTAATCTAACTTTGGCTTAGCGCAGAAATTATCCCACCATTAGGCTGCTGTGGATGGTGGTTGTATGCATTATCATTACTTCCAGGAATATTAGGAACAGGTGTGTCTGCAATGTTAATTGAATATAGTTCTATTTTGGCATATGCTGGATTATTGATAATCTTTGGATTTGTAGGATTAAGTGCGTATAAACTAAAACAGGAATTAAAAAAATATTGTTTTTGTTATTTTCACAAATAACAATCAAAAACAATTTGAAATATTAAAAATGCATATGATGTATAATCATGAGGCCTTGGAAATATCCCATAAATTCCCCTATCTCTGAGCTAACTTTGGAGCAATTATTCCTTGATAATTTGACTGATATACCATGTGTTTACCTTAACCAAGAACGAGAAGTTGGTGTTGCAACTGAAATGTGTGTTCAGTATCTCGAATCATCTGTTGACTCTGTTGTCGTTAGAGATGATAATCATAAACCTTTAGGGATGGTTGGCGGTTATGATTTGTTAAAACACATACGCAAAAACTCTACACGTGATTTTCAATACGAGACCAAGGTAAAAGATGTCATGCATAAGGATTTACTAATTGTTGAAAAGGATATGACATTTCAAAAATTAATGGAGAAATGGAGTACATCTCGAAGAGCTTTTGCAATTATTCCAAATAAATTTCAAGGATATTCTGCAATTTCCGCAAGAAAAATGTTGGAAGTAGGAATAAAGTCAAAAACCAATATCTCGATTTCTTCTATGCCCAAAAAGAAAATAGTTACTTTTCAACCAGATGAATCCTTGCGTGAGGTAGTTGATTCGATGTTTGAACACCAGACTCGAAAACTCTTGTTGGAATATTCAAATCAATTCATTAGTGACCGCGTGATACTCAAAGAAATTTCAAAATTATTAAAATTTCAACCTGATGTTGACAATTTTTTGGACATTCCTGTTAATCAAGTAGAGTTAGAAGATGTAACTGTGATATTAGATGATCTTAGTCTCAATGAGATTTGTTTAAAAATGTACGACATGGATCATCCATATATTATCTACAAAGATATTTCAGTTACTCCTTGGGATATTTGTAATGTCTTGATGTCTGAAAAAATCATTCCATCATATGAATTGGAATCACCTACGGGAATAGTCTGTCCTCATTGTGGAAAAAATGTTTAACCCAAAATTGAGGAGTTTGGAGATACATATCTACTAAAAAATATTGTTTCAAATAGTAATGAGGATCTTCAGCATTACCTATAGGTACTAACATGAATACAGCACCATATTGGCACAAGAAATCTTGTTCTGATTGTAAGCGTATAAAATGTCAAAAAGGATGCATATGTGATTGTCATCAACTTAGAGATAGATGGGGGTAATCTCAGACTAATCACATTACACTAGATAGTTACAGCATTGATTTTATTTTAAAAATCAGATGCCATTACAGGACTGTTTTTAAGTTTAGTAAATGAGTATGCAAAATAAATACAAATCAAGCTTTGAGTTTGCATGAGTTTAAAAAAAATAATGGTTTGTCTGGATGGTTCAAAGAATTCTCTGCGAGGATTAGACAAGGCAATTTCATTTGCAAAACAATCTGATGCTACAATCCTCGGAGTTCATAGTGATACAAGTTTTAGTGCATTTTCTGCAGTGCGAACCCCCATACTTCCAGAAAAAAAATGGAAAAAAGAGATTAAAAAAATAATGGATGTTGCAATGAAAAAAGTAGAAAAAAATGGTGTGAAATACCAAGGAATAGTTATTGGAGGTCATATTTCAGGCATCGACTTAACTACATTTGCAAACAACCCTGCAAATAAAATTGATCAAATTGTGATAGGGTCCAGGGGAATGGGGTTTCCAAAAGAGATTTTTTTTGGAAGTACTTCTAATTTTATTTTACATAAAGCAAAATCTCCAGTTACAGTTGTCAAATGATCGTAGAGAACTAAAATCCGGAGACGGCAACGATTTGCATATGTGATCGGATATAGGTCATATGAATTTATAAAAATCAGATTATTTTGTCGATATGTTGTTTGTCATACTGATCTTCTTTTCAACTTCTTGTAGCCATTTATTTTCTCAATCATTACCGCGTCTTTCTTCATCGCATTATTTACAAAGGTATTGCTCACAAACAACAATATTTTCTTAATCGCATGATACAAATTCAAAATTATCATTCTTGAAAATCAATCAAGGTAATCATTGTAGTCTTTAAACTTTACAAAAACTGATTTTGACATATGGTAACTGAAATAAAAAAAATACTTGTTGCTTTAGACGGATCTCCAAATTCTTTTCGA
>Ga0206686_1000286_pt1 | contig 15072 bp, 9 predicted proteins | sample M250012015metaG_FD_155447 | JGI IMG/M metagenome (GOLD analysis project Ga0206686, IMG submission 155447) | Ammonia-oxidizing marine archaeal communities from Monterey Bay, California, United States - M2 500m 12015 | ecosystem: Environmental > Aquatic > Marine > Intertidal zone | place: USA... | reverse complement strand
CTCCATCTCTTTACCCGCCAATGGCCCATACTGGTGATTAACCCACCCGTTGGCACCAATGCTGGAATTATATTGGCCTCCAAGTAAACTAAATTCTTGGTCAAAACTAGCTTTGTCGCTTCCTCCATTAATTCGAAGAGGAATTCCTTTTGTCGTAACCAAGTAATTTAGTGAATTCCCCAAAGTCCTATTGTTCAACATTTCAAAAAATGGTTGCATGAAATATGTTTCAAATTGTTCACGATTAATCGTTTCAGCGGTTGGAGTACCACTATCATTGAAAATGAAAACTCTGTCCATTGAAATATTTCTTGCATTTACAAATGCCCAACCAATTGTTCTACTAGCTTCAGAATTATTGTTTATCAATACACCAACATCGGAGTAATCGATTACAGTAAGTAGGTCAAAGCCCGATGGGATTGCAACGTTTTGCCATGGTGTTTGATTCCAAATATCATCATTCGTACTGGCATGAAAACCATTGAAGGCTTGCTTTAGAGTCCAAGGGTTTTCCTCATTGGCAACTTCAATTTGTTCATCAGCAGCATTATCCAATACTGGAACCAGTACTGAATTCGCTATCATTATGATAGCGAAGAATATAGCACTGCGTATTAGACTCACATATATTGGACTGGGGATTATGGTTTAGCCCTATCGGGGATTGGAGTAATAATATCCACTCTCGGCTCGTTTATTTCACAGCAAGAAACGACGATTTTAGGGCGTTTAATCCAATAATTGGCGAACCTAATATGTAGGGCGGCCCCTCCTGCTTGAACTGATGGCAGAACTATACATGGCTAGAACCTGCAGATGGGGTATTCTGAGAGTTGTTGGTGGCGAGGTGTGGAACTACACAGCCGATGCACTAATCACTCCTGCAAATAATCGTCTATCTGGTCGTGAGGGCATGGATGCTCTAATCCACGCAAAGGCTGGACAAGAGTTAACAGATTTCACTCGTCAAATTTGTTTGGAAAAGAGAAAAACAAACGAACCTCCGTGTGTTGTGACTCAAAATGTTGTTTCAGAACCCTATGATCTATCTGAGAATTACAAATATATTATTCACGTTGTTGGCCCTGATTGCCGCAGACCAAACCAAGATGATGCGAGAAGAGAACTACTTCCTGAAACCTATGTCAACTTATTTATCACATTAAAGGAAAATAAAGATATCAAAACAATAGTATCACCTCCTGTTTCTATGGGCATATTTTCATACCCGCACAGAGAAGGCGCCCGCAAAACACTTGAGATGTTATTAAATGCATTAGATGGAGAAGAAGACCCTGGGTTTTGCGAATTTACTCTAGTTGTAAAAGAAAGGAATTTTATCAATAATTTGAGAACAGTATATCGAGAAGGCGAAGACCAAATGCCAGGAATTGATACAACTAGTGAATGAGGGTTGTTGATGGTTGACCTACCTTCTTTGGTCAAGAGTACTCTTGAGAGCGATAGACGGAGTTTTGATGCAGTAATTATGTTAACAGCTAGTGCCCGCAAAGCCAAAAGTATCGTTGAAATCTTGCCTAAAGATTTACCACTGACTGTTTTAACCAGTCAATCACGAGTAAATGATTCATTAACTGATGCAGGAATTGAAACTACAAGAATGGAAGAAAACCTTTCGGCTCAAGGACTGGGAGTCTTGAATCACGTTCACGATTTGATTTTACAAGCGATGGGAGAAGGGCGAATCTCAAGAGGAGAGAGAATGTTAGTGGTATTGGCCGAACCTGTTGAGGGAGTAATTGTAATCGATACTACAATGCTTAGCGCCAATAGATTGGCCACAATCTCACAAGAATTCAATATTGAACTAGAAATATTGACCAAAATAATGGAGTTAGCAAGACATATTGGCAGTCGTGGCAGAGAGGGGCACTTTATTGGAGCACTATTTGCAATCGGGGCTTTGCCAGCACTAAGGAAATACTCTACCGCTTTGGTTCTAAATCCATTCAAGGGCCACCCTGTAGAAAAACGAGATATCGCAGATGATGCAAATCACGAATCAATGGCCGAATTCGCATGGCTTGATGGTGCAATTCTATTCAATAGAGATGGAATTGCGAGTGATGCTGGGAGATATATCCAAGTTCCTGCGGGAATTGTACCAAAATCAGGAGAAGGGGGGAGGCACCTTGCAGCAAGAGCCATTTCGCAACTAGCAGAATGTATCGCAATATGTGTTTCATCCAATGGAACAATCACATTATATGCAAACGGAAGAGACCGATATAAGGTAAAACTGAGTTGAATTTCAAGCCTTATTACGCCCTTCCATCTGACTTTCAGCAGAAGTAATTCTAATCTTGGCCAATTCTAAATCGGTTATACTTGAATCAAGTGATGCTGATTTTAGATTCCGTTCAATACTTAGTTTACTTCTTTTTATTGCCGCAATTCTTGCTGATTTTTCTTTTGGCCGCAATGAATCTCCGCGTTGTGACATCAACCATTCCTCAAGTAATGCTTTGCCCCATTCAGGCGCCCTAAGTCTTGCTGAAAGCAATATTTCAGATTGGCGATGTCTAAATCTAACTAAGCCTTCATGAGTTCTGTGTACTTGAATAGAACCTGGATTCCAGCGATCGAGGGGGATGTGTAAATGCTCTTGACAAGTCAACTCTCCTTCTTCGCCTATTGCAAAATCAACTATTAGCACTCCTCGTGCTAATTTTATGAATACTTGAGAAATTTCTTCATCCGCAACCCACTCTGAAATTTCTTCAGGCGTTTGCCCCCAATATTCTTCACACCACACTTCGATTGGAGCCTTGAAAGATACCATCATCTAATGCTCAAGGCGAGTGCACATGAACTTTCCCGCTTTGTTCATTTCCTAATTGGATAGTTATTCAGTGAATATTGTGTGAGCATTGAAGGAGGAAGAGGGTTTGGCAAGTCTATGGATGTCGGCGACTTCATGGTAATGGAAGCCGACTGGGCCTTTGTCTGGTTTGCCATTATCATCTGGGCAGTCATTCTTAGAACATGGGAGAAAAGCGGTATTTTAGATCGCTGGAATTCATCAAGAGTTTTCAAAGTTATTTTGATGATTAGGGGTAAGCAAGGTTTGAAACTGTTGGAAAAAATCTCCAAACCACGTAAATTTTGGAGAGCATATGGAGAAGTTTCACTTTGGGTATGCAGCCTTTCACTATTTGCAGTTACTTTAGTAGTGATATTATCATTCATCGGAGCATTGCTTTCACCACCATCAATAGACCCACCAAGTGTTAGCGAAATGGTTGCAATTCCAGGATTAAACCCAATTATTCCATTAGGCTGGGGGATAATAGCATTCGTCGTATCTTTGGTAATTCATGAATTCGGCCATGGATTAATCGCAAGGGCACACGGAATGAGAGTCCGTTCATTTGGACTGCTAATGCTAGGCCCACTCCCATTAGGCGCATTTGCAGAACCGCAACATCAAGAATTATTACGCGCTCCAAGACGTGAAAGATTGCGAATGTTTGCCGCTGGACCTGCTACCAATCTTTTTGCTGCATTCGTATTGATGATAATGATGGGAATGTTAGCAACTCAAGTAGTAGCTGTAAATGATCACATTCATGTTAGAGAAATCGTCAAAGATTCTGGGGCAGATTTAGGAGGTATGCAACCTTGGGATACTTTGGTTTCGATAGATGGTCAAGAAATAATTGGAGTGGATGGATTCCGTAATACACTTGAAAACTATTCATCTGGAGAACGAATAGATATCGTGGTCTACCGAGAGAGTGGGTTAAGAGAAACAATAACGGTGAACCTAACTGATAAACATCAATATTATTCTGAATTAGGTTGGGATAATGAGAGTCTTGCGAGTATTGGAATTGAAGTAGGCGACCCATTTTTGGGCATAATGGGTATGGCTGAAGGCACTGCTGGAATTGATAGATTAGCCGGCCCTTTTTCTCCACGCTGGCAAGGAAATACATTGGAAACTGCAATCTCAGTCCCGATTCATTCACTTGGAATAATGTTGACTCCATTCCAAATGAAAGGGGTGGCAATACATCCATTTGAACAATCATTACTACAAGCAAGTGATGGAATCTTTGCATCAATTATTGGTATTGATGGAATAATATTCTTAGCCAATTTATTCTTCTGGTTAATGTGGGTTAACATTCTATTAGGATTTACCAACCTAATTCCAATGGTTCCATTTGATGGTGGGCACATGTTTAGAGACTTACTTCATGGAAGCCTTTCTGGATTGAAACGTATTGGCAAGAAATTAAAATTATGGGATATTCATACACTTAGAATAGACCATATTGCCAGCAAAGCCTCTTCGATATCATCACTCCTTTTCTTTAGCATTCTAATGTTCATAATGCTAATTCCATACTTCTAATCAACGGCTTCGTCGCCGTGCTAATTCTGCAAGGACATCTATTTGACTCTTGATTTGGCCGGTAGGAGATGTTTGTTCTTCAATGATATCGCAATAATTGAATTGTGGTGCGATTATTTCATTTCTAATCGCTCTAACTTCCAAACTGTGTAATGTTTGACTCTGCTGTGCTGCATTTGAACAAACTAATGCAATAAACTTGTGAAGTGGTAATCCTTCTTCCCAATTGAGATAGGGTGTGCCATTTCTATTGCGAGGGAATGGAGGTATTGATTTTGCTAATTGTCTTAGTCTGCCATTTAGATTATCTGTTTCCACCCTAAATATCATCCATGAATCTCCACGAACCCCTTTCAGTCTATGAGCATATAATGGCATTAAATTACAACGTTGACCTTCATTTATCATCGCTAAATACTGATCCATCGTTCTTCCAGAAAGATATAGTTTCCTCGCTTTTGTGGTTTTCACTTCAATTGGAAAACAGATATCTCCCCTAAGTGCTAGTAAATCTCCTGTACCTTCCATACCAGAACCAGCAGCTCGGACAACCAAAAATGGACGCGTTGCCACCAATCTCATTTTCCCTTTTTCCTCTTCGGTACAGGAGCGAATTACCGCTTCAACGCCATTGGGGACTCCAGCAAGAACTTGCCGCAATTCCCGTTCATACTGACTCGCCACACCTTGACAACATTGTCAATCGTTATTGATAACTTCGCTTGGAATGTGCATTGTTATATCCATTTAGCCGATTTCACCAATACTCCACCAATCAATAACTTTGTTTCCTTCCTATTACAAGCATTGCTTGTGGCTAAGGTAGTTATTAGATGCGCCGATTTCAAATTGGCCTATCGATTGATGGAAGCCTTGCGGCTAAAGGGCATACCATTCACTCAACTTGAAATCGACCAACCTTTGCCGAACAATGACACAATTTGGTTTGGCAGTGAACAAGAAGTTGAGAATGCAATGGATGAAGGACGGGGCATCGCTTGTAATATCGATACTTGTGACACCGCCGTAACTCAGGCAATAATATTGAGAAATGGATTGTCAGTTATTGAAAGTATTTCCATCGGTATTGACCCCGGCCCTCGTCCTGGATTGGCATGGTTGGCAGATGGGGTATTGATGGGAGTTGCACAACTTGAGCACATTGATTTTATTGTTGAACACATTTCTTCCATCGCTGCTGCAATAGAATTCAATGAAATGACGCTACGAATTGGTGATGGCGCCCCATTAATACGCGACCGGATTATCAATAAATGTCTCGAACAACAATGGAATATTGAAGAGGTGAATGAGGAGAAAACATCTCAGGGCCTATTGCGACATAATCACTCAACCTCCGCGATTAGAATTGCATTATTGCGCGGCAATCGTGTTTGGAAACATCGGCAATTGATGCCGGGTGATGGAGAAATAAGATATATCCAAAACCAAAGCCGAATCCATAGTTTAGGTGCAATGACCATTTCCAAAGAATTGGCTACGAAGGTGGCAACTGGGGAATTGTCAATGGAACAAGCGTTGAATCAAATGAGATGATCACTCGTTATCTTCATCATCGTAATCATCATCATCGTCTTCATCATCGTCATCGTCATCCCATTCAGAATCTTCTTCATCGAACATTCCTTCACCATAATCAATAGAAGTTCGCGATGCAATAGAAACAACGGAAATAACTACAATTATTGAAACTAATGCGAATATCCATTGCAATGGATTTTCTCTAATACTGTCCAATCCACCCAAATACTTGGCGTAGGCAATATCAACACTGTGTGTAGCCGTATTATCATCATCATTTACTTCAGCTATCAAATCACCATAATCAACTTCGACCCGAATGTATGAGACCTCTTCTGCATACCAAGTAGTAGTAACTTCTCGTGTTTCACCACCGCCGATTCCGGTAATTGTCATTAACTTGAACGGTGATTCTGAATCTCCAGCAAAGAATGCAACCTTGAATGCTTCAAGTGTATCCCCGCCATTATTTATCACTTCAGTTGTAATTTCAATCTTGGATGATGGTGCAACATGGTCATCTGAAAGTGTGATTGATTTGACACGCAATTCAGGGCCAACAGCGCCTAACCTTATCCACTGGCGCTCAAAGTCGGTATCATCGCTTGCTAGTTCTGGAATTGGACTTGCTTCTGAGTTTGAAACTACAGGGAATTGGTTTCCAGCAGAATCCCAACCTGTGATATAGAAACCAACGAAATCTCCAGCCCTCGGAATAATTCTTCCGGAGTCTGTCAAATCAACCGTTCCTGTCCAAACCACATTTTGTCCATCTTGTTGCATTCCAAGTACTGCTGAGCCTGCACCGATTGTCATTGTTCTTGTTGAATCGCGCATGACCCAATGAACCAATTGCTCTGAACCGGTTAGATCTGCATCTTCAGTTCCTTGGAACTCTAACGCAATACTAGTCAAATCATTATTTGCTGAAATGTCAATAACATTCAGTGGAGAAATACGTCGTGTTACACGCGGTGATGCGTCATCAACTATTACTCTCAGTGTGGTTGAAACCAATGTTCCAGTCATATCTTCACCACGTCCTGGAATATTGGTTATTGAAATCAAACAGGTTCTAGTTGGTGAAGATTGTAATGTGGATGCCGCTGAAAGTGGAACCTCAACAGAATATTCTCCAGCAGATGTCAAAGAACCATCGGACCAAATCTTCTCACCATCAAATACTTCGACAAGTATACCAACGTCTCGAGGGGCAGCAACATCGCTACCTTCGTAAACAACTATTCCTGTGAAGGCTAATCGGTCATCCTTACGAACTCTTGAACCATCTGCGATATGGCCTGTTCTCGGTTCACTAATATCATCTACATTGAAATTAGCTGGAGCCAACATCAAATCATTTTCAACTCTAAATGTATGTTCTAATAATAAGATTCGTGACTCATCGGAAGCACCTCTTTCTTTGTACAATAGAGCAACATCGCCCATTTCTTCATCTGGCCAATCCCAACCGATGACGAAATCAAAGGTTAGCATAATCCATGGCAGTCCTGAATCATTGGTTGTTTCGTGCATGCTGCTACTCTGCAGAATTGTCAGATATTGACTTTCTGACCAGAATGTATTGTTTATTCCAGAATATGAAATTCTCTGAACATCTCGTAGAGGGTTCGGCCCTTCAAAGTCAAAGACCAATGAAATATGTTCAAAGTCAATTACAGTATTTGCATCAATGAATCCAAGGGTAATCGTTTGCTTCATGCCAGAATAGACTGCTGCATCATCCTCATGACCCATCCAATCTAATCCTGTGAATACCGCACTCGAATCTTTTCGTGTTCTAAAAGTAGCATCATCATGGTCAAATCCTGTTTCAGATTCAAACATCAATATTTCATCTTCTTCATTGATATAGGTGTAATGTAGAGGGTTTCCTGCCTCGTCTCCACCATCCCAGAAGTAAGAAACACGACCCATGTTTGCATTGCGAGAATGGTCAATTGTTGTCATAAACCACTTATTTTTGGCAACGGTATTATTGTAAACCATCTTTGATGCGTATTCATTTGAATCCGCTTCTCCATTTCGATTCATATCATGGTCTGCTTCAACCCAATACATCAATTTTAATGCCATTGGGTGTCCAACATCATCATTGACTAAAACTTTGATTTCTTGGGCGGTATCACCGGCTTCATATCCATCATTCTTCGGGAAAATATCCATCCTCTCAGGTGCTGTAGCATCGACCTTGAATGTCCTTCTCCAATCAGAATTTGGTTGCATTGTATGAGTTGGGTCCTTCTCATTATACGTTTGAACTTCATATGTCATTCCAGCTGGAACATCAATATTTGGCAAGTCTATGGAGATGAAGAATGAACCGTTTGGATTGGTTGTATCTCTTGCAGTACTCTCAACCCATCCATTGCGTGAAATTCTCACATCAAATGCACTATCTTTCGGTGCATCATCAGTATCAGCAAACCACATTGCTCCTTGGAAGTGGATTTGCTCTCCAGCAGCAACCCATGAATTATCTGGGACATCTTCTGAAGTAAATCCTCCATCATTATCTCTAATCTTTAACCACCCTAATCCGAATGTTCTATTGACTCTTAATCCTGTAGAAGATAACAGATCTAGAGGCGCAAACCCTGCAGAGCCTGAATTATCCAAACATCCAGTTCTGAATTTGACTTCCGGCTGGTCTGGGAAGTCACTAGTGACATGGAATATCCAATGTATTTCCAATATTCCATTACTCTCAAGACTCCAAGAATTAGAGTCGATTTCAATAAAATCTTCTGGGTCATTTGGTTCTGGGAATACATCACCATTCTCCCATGTCATGGTTGGATTCTTGGCCATTGAATTAGTTAATAATGTTAGAGTTGCACTCGTCATCGATGTTGCGGACTCGCCTATTATGTGCCTTGTGACTACCTCGTAGGGTTCTACTCTTTCATGCAATACTTCTCCTTCCGGTATTGTAATGTCAAGATTTACAGTTTGCATTGTATATGTAACAGAAAAAGAATCAAGAATCAATATTCCAGCCGACGCAGAACCTAAATCAACTTGAATATGTTTAATTCCTGCCCCAGTATCTGGAATTAAATCATTGAATTTTTTGATGATTCTGGCATTCGGACCACTTTCAGAAACTGTGATTGGCCCAATCAATGCTCCATCCTTACTATCACGTGACCATACTGAAGAATTGTCAAGAAGAATTTCTGGCTCCCTAGGCGCATTACTATGTCTTTGAATACTCAAATTTGTAATCGTTGGTGAATTGCCTGTATTTGAGGTGCTCAACATTATTCTAACACATAGATAGAGGCCAGTGCCGGTAATTGATTTTGTCTGACCTGGTGAAGTAAATGTGGTGGCTGAAGAGCCCGAACACTGGGAATTGTCAAGGCCGAATTTTACACTAATGCTGGTTCCAGCTGGCCTTGTTTCATTCCAATTTAGAGTTGCAGCGACAAGGTTCGAGGTTCCTCCCGACTGATATTGATAATCGTACAAATATCCGTTACTTTGGTAACTTGAAATGTACTGTATTGCTAAATCACCTAATATTGGTGTATTAGAAGTTGTACCATTTAGATGCGCCCTCCACTTGAGATTTGTTCCCGAATTGGAAAATGTCACCATTTGCCCAGGGTTTGCGTGCAACCAAGTAGTTCCGCCATCGTTAGAAAGATCAATATTTATCGAAGTTCCTGTTGGTTCATAGGCTAATACCGAAGTCAATTTCAAAGTTGTAAGGGATTTACTTACAGAGAATGTTGAACCTACTACAGTAGCTGAAGTTGTAGTCGATGAGCGTGAATCAAATAAATCTCCATCACCCATGAAGTTAATCTTTCTTACTTGATTACCATTTTGAGATGATCCACAATATGAGTTATACCAATGGCAAGTGTATGCGACTTTGCCTGTGCTATCTTCAACCAAACCATAGTGTCCACCGCCATCTATCTCAACCTGGCCCATTGAATCGAGCCATAGTCCATTGAATGCATATTGATGATGAGTACTCTTGTAACCTTGATTACTGTAAAGATTGTATGTGACCATTGGATAGTTAACGACCAATCCTGCTCCATAATAATAATACATTGAAGGATAACTTCCCATCAACCATGAACCATTTATTGAAGTTGGAGATGCTGGGTTGACTTCCTTTACATAATGAGATTGACCTTGTGAATTGTAGGTTGAAATATACATCTTTCCTGTATCATCATCAAAGTCAACTCCAGTAATATATTCGTTATAACTCCAGACTTTAGAACATTTCCAACTTGTACTAGTGACGGTCCATTTTACAACATCATAATATGAATATGATACCGTATATACTTCACCATTGTAGACTGTTGCATCGTGCATGTAATAACTTGATGAAGTGGAACATCCATTGCTGAGCCCATTATTGTTGAATGTTGCAGTCCCTAAGTAGGCACCAGTACTCTTGTTTATTCGCAAAATCGTTGGTGGATTGTACAATCCAGAATTAACATATTTCATGACGTGAAGTTCATAATCTGAAATTGGAACTACCACGCCCATATATCCCCATGCTGCGGTGGATGAAACGGTTAGATCGGGATACTTTAGACCTGGGCTGTTGTATCCTTGGTCAGATAATGCAATGAATCCACCTGTTGTATTTTGATGAGCACCACCGAGTGATTGTACCGTGGCGGTTCTTGTAAAATCAGCATGATTAACAGAAGGCACGCCCTTTAGTGTCATTACTTGAGAGTTAACATCAACATTACTGCGGCTTCCATATGTGAAAGGAGATGGTGGGCTAGGTTGCCAATTTCCATCACCTGTGCCACCATAATGCCCATTGGTTGTATAATTTGTATGTGCGGTGTTGGATGCTTCACCGGTCATTCTGAATTCTGCTGCCGTTACTTCAGCACCATAAGGAATAGAAAGAATACCCGCTGTTCCAGTTCCACTACTGGTAAATGTGTGCTCATATGTCGTAGTACCATCATTAAACTGCGTTTCTGTTGTGGAAGAAGTCGCAAATGGAGCGAGTGTAGAAGTAATGAAAATAAGAGTTAAAAATATTGCAAGTCGCATAAGAATCACCGTCGCTCCTGTCAAGGGCCTTCGGCCCTCAGCGTCTAAAGCATTTCAATCATCCCCCTCGCGGTCAAATGCAAGAAGCGGTGTTGTGAACCTTCAACGGTGTTGTGTAACCTTCAATAACAATACGGTTGTGTGCCAAACAGGACGGGATACAATGATAATACGGTTATTTTCAAAATGGTGGGTAGGACAACATGGCAAGCATTTGGCAATAACAACGATGACTTGTGGTTCATCTGTTATCATCATGCTGCTCTGTCTTTACCAGATATTAACCTTACAAGACCATCCCGATTGGGGACAGCATACTGGACTAGCAATTGTTCTAGGAATCTTGTCATTCATGCTTATGATTGTCTCAGGCCCTGAAATGCTTGTTTTACGCGGTCATGTCAATACTCTTGAAGAAATAAAACAAATTGAATCAATTTCTGAATTACGTCGTCAAAAGAGCGATGGAAACTTTTCCGCATCAGTGCTAGGTGCAGGCCATGATGTCGCATGGGGAGAATTCCTTCAAAGCAAAGGACTTCGCCGCTGAGGGTGGAGGAAACCCCTGTGTCAGATGAAGACCCGCTCAAATCCTTGATTAGGGAAATAATTCTTGCCGCTTCAATGATTGGAATCCTAATACTTGGATTGTGGGCACATACAGGTTCAATGCCACCGTTAGTTGTTGTAGAATCATCATCTATGATCCACGATATTGATGGAGAAATAGGTAGCATTGATGCTGGAGATTTAATCCTAGTTCACAATCAACCTTATGATTCAATTGTTACATTTGCTGAAGCTAGTCAAATCGGCTCTCAATACCATGGATATTCATCTCATGGCATGGAAGGAGATGTCATAATTTATGAGAAAAATGGAGATGCTGGAACCCCTATAATCCATAGAGCAATTCTTCGCGTTAATCCGCATGATACTTACTCACCATCACGTGATGTCGATATTAATCCATCAAATGATGATTATTGCCCAAACGGTGGCACATATGACAAATATACAATTGATGAAATTGATGGAAAGGTCGGAACTTGTGTTGAAAATTGGGATGTTCCGGGAACGAATCAAACTGCTGTTGAATCAGTCACTATCCATTTTGATGGAACTCAAGCAGGATTATATGACTGTAAAAGGCCATCTCATGCCAATGTTGAATCATATCTTGTGGTTTGGCAATGGCAACCAAAACATGCAGGAATGTTGACGTTGGGAGATAATAACAAATGTTCAGTTGACCAAGGCAGTTCCGCAGTAAATGGCTCGTCAGGAGTGCATAGCCAAAGCGGTTTGGTTGGCCCTGTTACCAGTGATTGGGTCATCGGAGTTGCTGGCGGCGAACTACCTTGGCTCGGTACTGTAAAACTAATGGTTAGCGGGAGTGATTCACCTGGAACTGCATATGTGCCTACATCATCGTTCTACTGGTTATTCACATTAATTGCATCAGTTTTGATTGCACCAATGATAATTGAACCACTGATTAACAGACTGATGCAACGCTCTCCTGAAGTGGGTCAAGCGAATAAGGAATCAAAATATCTTGTGCTTGAAGAAGAGTGATTATTCTTCCATTTCCAGCCTCTTTAGTTAACGATTTGTTCAAGAAGGGTGGGCGATGAGACCATTACATAGGGGTGGGGAGAGTATGTCAAATGTATTTTCCACCCTACATCCTAAATTGACAGAAGCACTGAAAACTCGAGGGTGGAAACCTACTCCAGTACAACAAATAGCACTACCAGAAATCATGTCCGGCGAGGATAGAATCATCATCGCACCTACTGGTTCTGGAAAAACACTATCTGCAGTATTGCCGATTCTGCATCGTTGTTTAGAAGAGGATTGGGGTCCATTAGCAGTGATATACATCACTCCACTGCGAGCATTGAATCGGGATGTTGACCGAAGATTGGCCGAAATTGCTGAAGCGGTCGGACTAAAAATTGGTTTGCGTCATGGCGATACTACTCAAAGTGAAAGAGCCAAACAAGTGCGTAAACCACCACATCTATTGGTAACAACGCCAGAAACATTCCAACTGATGTTCACTGGAAAAAATCTGAGAAAACTATTGACTACTGTAAAGGCTGTTATCATCGATGAAGTCCATGATTTGGCCGCGAGTGAAAGAGGTTGGCAATTGAATATCGGGTTGTCTCGATTGCAGATGATGACAGGCAATCCGATACAAAAAATTGGATTATCTGCTACAGTTGGAAACCCTGAACAAGTCGCACAATGGCTTTCACCAAATAATGGTAAAGCGGTTGTCGCAATGGGCCATAGAGATACCAAATTAACAGTAGAGGCTGAACCTGCAACTGACGAAGATGAAATTGGTTGTATGGAATTAGCAATTCAGTCACCAAGAGAACATTCAACATATCGCAGATTGATTAAAATCTTGAGAAAGGACCCACCTTGCTTAGTTTTCGTCAATTCTAGAAACGATGCTGAAACGATTGCTAGCAGATTGTCAAGTATGGCACCCGACCTATCTATTGGCGTTCATCATGGCTCCTTAGCCACTAAAACTCGGCAAAAAATGGAAGATGATTTACGCGAAGGAAACTTATCTGGTCTAGTATGTACATCCAGTTTGGAATTGGGAATAGATGTTGGAAAAATCAATCGCATTGTGCAAATGAAAAGCCCGCGTTCTGTTGATTCAATGTTACAACGTGTTGGCCGAGCAGACCATCGTTTGGGTGGATTAGGACGGGGTCATTTACTATCATGGAATGCTGATGATATCGCAGAGGCTGCCGTCATTGCTAGGCGAGCAATGGAGGGGAAAATTGAACCTATTGAATGGAGAGATATGCCATATTCTGTTGCAGCAAATCAAATCGTTTTAATGGCACATTCATTCGGAGCTGTACCTATTTGTGATATCACAACAAACATTGCCAATAGTAGCCAATTTGAACGATGGAGAGAAGAAGATACTGAAAATATTGCAAAAATATTATCCGATGGATGGGTAGTAAAAATTTGCACCAATCCTGCCGAAGTGGCTTGGTATAGATGGCCAAAAACCATCTATGAACTCGCTCGGATTGAAGCGTTAGCAATAGGTGAAGAATTACCTGAAGAGAGACCACTATACACGGTACCAGAAGAGGAAATCCCAGATGCGATAAAGAATCTAAGTGTAAAAGTACCTAAGCGATTCGCCAAGGGCTGGATCTCAACTGCTGGAAGAACACGCCAATGGGTCACAAACCATCTTTCAATGATTCCTGACAAACAAAAATACCGAGTTCGTGATGCTGTGACAAGGTCAAGTTTAGGAAGCGTAGATGAGGCTTTCGTGCTAAGTCTAAATGATTCTGGTGAAGATGATGATGGCTCCCCAAGGCGTTTCGTAATGGCTGGAAGAACCTGGCTAATCATCGATGCAGACTCTGAAAAATCGGAATTGCTGGTAACTCCTGTTACCGACCAAGCCCATGCACCTCAATGGACTGGAGAATTGCCACCGGTACCAAAAGAAGTTGCAAGAGATATAGGTCGTCTTCGCCAATTGATTGCTGAAGATTTGAATTTACTTGAAGGAGTTGAAGATGAGGAGGAAGATAGTGAAAGTGAAAATCAAGTTGGATTAGATGTCAATAGCATCTTTGCACAACGTGATTCAATATTGTCTGAGCATCCAATTGATGGTGAGGCAATGAGTTTGCTCAGTGAGGCGATTAGAGAGCATATTGAAGCAACCGGGCACCTTCCTACCGACCGGAAAATAACCATTGAAGAAAGAGATGATGCAGTGGTAATCAATTGCTGTAATGGTTCAAGAATCAATGAAGCGATTGGCCAATTTTTACTAGCGATGGCAAGCACGAAATCTGGTGGTTGGGGAAGATTGGTGGTTGAACCAACAAGAATCTCATTGCAAGTATCAAGTGTTAACGGGCGTGATTTCCTAAATTGGTTGATGGATACTCCTCCAGATGCAATCGCTGGACTTCTGAGTGTAACATTGCCAAATTCTCGCCAAGTGCGATGGAGATTCGCCCAAGTTGCCAAAACTTTCGCAATACTTAGGCATGGTG
>Ga0206686_1000285_pt1 | contig 15092 bp, 14 predicted proteins | sample M250012015metaG_FD_155447 | JGI IMG/M metagenome (GOLD analysis project Ga0206686, IMG submission 155447) | Ammonia-oxidizing marine archaeal communities from Monterey Bay, California, United States - M2 500m 12015 | ecosystem: Environmental > Aquatic > Marine > Intertidal zone | place: USA... | reverse complement strand
TTTGGTAGTAAGCTGCCTTTCTGAATTAATTTTTTGAGAAGTTCAGGATCTGTTTTCATTAGCTATTTCAATCGTTCTAATTTGATCATTTGACACACTTATATCTATCCAAATGGTATCAGCGGGGAGGAATTTTTCAATTTTATCCGCCCATTCTATAAAGATAGGATTTTTTTCGCTCAATAATTCTTCTAAACCAAGATCAAAAGCTTCAAAATCATTCTTCAATCGATAACAATCTATATGGTAAAAGCAATTGCCGTCTTGACTTTCATATTCATTAATGATAGAATATGTCGGAGAACCTTGAAAAGAGTTAATTCCATTATATTCAAGAATACAATGGATTAATGTGGTTTTTCCCGCTCCCATTTCACCCCGAAAGGCATAGCATACTTTTTTACGAAATAGAGATTCATTTTCTTGAACGAAAAATTTAAGCTCCTCAATAGTTTTAATTTCCGTAATCATTATTCCTGAATCCCTTTAAAAGGCTCGCAATTTCCATCTTTCCATTCCAAAAGACGAGTGGTATCATGCTCAAAAACGGCATAAGTTTGATAGTGCATCCACTCTCCAAGATTGATATAACTGGATGATTGTATTTTGAGATGCATCGGTAGATGTCTATGTCCGAATATGAAGTAATCGAAATGCTCCTTCTTTAATTTTTCCGTACAAAACTGATAGAGCCATTCATTTTCTTTTTTAGAATACGCATCTTCTTTTTTGTTATGGGATCTGCTTCTATTTGAGAAAAAATTTGCTACAGGAATTCCGATGCTTGGATGTATGCAAGAAAATAAAAATTGACAAATACGATTTCGAAATACCTTTTTTATACACTTGTATCCAAAATCACCTGGCCCTAGTCCATCTCCATGAGATATATAAAATTTCTTATCATCTATTTGTATTTGGAGCTCATCCTTAATCATGAGTACTCCAATTTCCTCTGTAAAGTATTTCTTCATCCACATGTCGTGGTTACCAAGAAAAAAATAGACCTGAATACCATTGTCGACCAATTCCGCAATTTTCCCTTGGATTCGTACAAATCCTTTGGGAATTACTTTTTTGTATTCATACCAAAAATCAAAGATGTCACCAACAAAGAATATAACCTGTGCATCTTTTTGCACGTAATTGAGCCAGTCAATGATGCATAATTCTCTTTTCCGACTTTCCTCGTGATTCGGAGCGCCAAGATGAAAATCTGATGCGAAATAGATTTTTTGATCCTTATTTAGCTCTATTTTTTTCAATAGCCATATATTTTTTCCAATTCAGCTTCCAAAACGAATCCTCTAAGATTGGTTCGTATAATTTTCCCCTTATCGTCAATTAATACGGTAAAAGGTACGCTTCCTACTTCATATAAGCGAGACACCTTACTTTGCCAGCCTCCCAGATCACTTACATGATGAGGCCAGGACAAGCGGTCGATCTCTATAGCTTTTTTCCATTTGTTTAAATCTTTATCGAGTGAAACGCTCATTATAGTAAATCCTTCTTTTTTATACTTGTTATATATACGTACTACATTCGGGTTTTCTTTCCGACAAGGCCCACACCAGGAGGCCCAAAAATCGATTAAAACAACCTGACCTCTCAGATCAGACAATTTAATTTTTGTTTTTCGGTCGAGGCCTAATTCTTCAAAATCAGGTGCAGTTTTACCCACTGCCAATAACTTGGTTTCTTCCAATTTGACTTTAAATTCGTTGAATTTTCTTACATACTCTTTTACAGTAAAACTTTCAGGAAAGGCTTTATTAACCTGATTGATAAGTGATTCATACGACTTAGTTTCTTTTTCCATATTTACAGAACCCAGGGCCATTACTAAAGCGGCAGAATTTGAATTGGCTCCAACAAAAGACTTCAATTGATTTTGAAATTTGTAATACTCCTTAGACATTTCATCATTGATTTCTTTATCCTTTGTGGGATTTTTAGAAATAACAACCATAGCGGAATCATTTTTTGCTTTCCATTTCTGAATGATCTTATCGAATTTGTTCATGGAATTTGATTCCTCTGATCCAAGTATATTGCAGAATTGGTGTAATTTTTTACCGTCACCATATATCTTGATGTCATTTTGTTCTCTAAGAACTAAATGAATGTTTGTGGTACCAATTCGTGCCACATAATAATCTTGTTTTGGCAAGATAATTTGGGTATCAAAATTGCCTTTTTCGTCCATAATTATCGTATCGTAGTATTGGTATTTAGCATCACCAAAATGCTGAACGATGAAAATGGTATCTGTTGCAGAATTAAATATTGAACCAGATAGATGGAGCTGTGCATTTTGCCCAATCAGCGATGTGCTTAGGATAAAAAACAGAATAGAATGTAATAGTTTCATTGTTTTGATATTATAATAGTGTTTCAAGTCGATCTTCAAGTTCTTTTCCTCTCAGATTAACTCCTATAATTTTACCCTCAGGATTTAACAATACAGTATATGGAATTCCTTGAATCCCGTACAGCTGGACTACGGGAGATTTCCAACCCAATAAATCGCTAATATGATTTGGCCATAAGAGCTGATCCATTTCAATTGCCAGTTTCCATTTTTCAATCTCTGTGTCGAGAGAAACTGAAAGAACGGTAAAATTCTTATTTCGATATTTCTTATACAATTTAACGACGTTTGGGTTTTCCTTTCTACAAGGACCGCACCAAGATGCCCAAAAGTCAACTAAAACATATTTACCTAGATAATCCGAAAGACTTGTTTCTTTCCCATGTACAGAATTCATGGAAAATTCAGGCGCCGGATAGAACCCATTATTCACCATATATTCCCTTAATTGCTGGAATTGCTTGGAGAAATTTTTTGCCGCTTCGGTTTTCGGGTATTTTTCGAAAAAGGCTTGTGCTACATTACCGAAAATTTGAATTCGCGATTCATTATACTCTTCTTCAGAAGACATTAAATGCATAGAAAGAATGATATTGAAAGGATTTGAAGGGTTTTCCTTCATGCGCTCCACTGTGAAGTCAGACATTTCCGTTTTTCCGTTTTCAGAATGTAAAATTTCGTAATATCTGTTTGCATCCTCTGACCATGGAACGCCTGAAATTTTAGGATTTGATTCATACTCATCCAGGCTGGTATTTAGAGATAAATGATCACCCATATTTAGACTTAATTCAAGACTATCTTGGTTTTGATTATCGAGTCTCAGTATATAGTATCCCAAACCAGGGATATTGGTTTGAATTGTAAAATTCTCATTCTTGTCAATCATGACTCTTGCTACTTCCACTTTATTTCCCAATAGAGGAGATTCCAGAATGAGGTCTAGACCGGATGCATCCTTTACTTTCCCTGTGATAGATATATCTGAATTAGGATTATTATTCTGAAAGGAATTCGACTCTTCCTCCTGATATATATTATCATCACTATTGTTATCGCTGCAAGAGCTTAATAGAAAAAATAGCGCGAAAAAATAATATATGTACATTCTAATCGCTTAGTCTTTTTCGTAACAAGACGTTTGCCACCTTTGGGTCCGCCTTCCCTTTTGATATTTTCATTAATTTCCCCATAAAGAAGCCAATCAGCTGCTGTTCTCCATTTCTAAAACGTTCCACCTCAGAAGGATTGTTTTCAATAATAGTATCAATAAAGTGGGCTAAATCACCCTCATCAGAAACCTGAATAAGGTTGAGCCTTTCGGCAATAGCAATTACCGAATCTTTTGACTGAAGCATTTCGGGAAAAATGTGCTGAGATGCTGCAGAGCTTGATATTTTTCCTTCATCAATGATGTGAATCAGCTCGCTGATTTTCCCAGCTTCAATAGGAAATTCAGAAATTTGAATTCCATTTTCATTTAGATAAGATTTAACATCACCCATTACCCAGTTTGCGGCTGCCTTGTAATTGTCGGTATGGTCAACAACTTTCTCAAAAAACAGTGCGATTTCTTTGTTGTCGGTCAGGTTATTTGCATCGTATGTCGACAAATTGAATTCATTTACATATTTGTCAAACAGCTCTCTGGGAAGGGGAGGCATTTCTGCTTTGACCTGTAAAACTTGCTCTTGATTAACAAATAATGGCTGTAAATCGGGTTCGGGAAAATACCTGTAATCATTTGCAGCTTCTTTAGAGCGCATAGATATAGTAGTCCCTTTTAGTGCATCAAATCCTCTTGTTTCCATGCTCAAAGATCCCCCATCCTCAAGAACTTCTATTTGTCTAGTAATCTCAAATTCTATGGCCTTTTGAACATTTCGAATTGAATTCATGTTTTTTACTTCGACTTTCGTTCCTAATTTTGTTTCTCCTTTCAAGCGTACTGAAATATTTGCGTCACACCTCAGGGAACCTTCTTCCATATTTCCATCACAAATCTCAAGGTAACGAACAAGTTTTCTTACCTCTGTAAGATATTGATATGCCTCGTCAGAGCTTCTAAGGTCGGGTTCAGTAACAATTTCAAGTAGTGGAGTTCCAGCCCGGTTTAAATCGACGAGTGTATCATACACATCAACATCGTGAATACTCTTACCAGCATCTTCTTCCATGTGAATACGGGTAATACCGATTCGGGTTTGTTTCAGGTCATCGGATTGAATATCAATGAATCCTTCGGTACATATGGGAGTTGTATCCTGTGTAATTTGGTATCCTTTGGGCAAGTCAGGATAAAAATAATTTTTTCGGGCAAAATATTGATGATTTGCGATCTCGCAATTCATTGCAATACCCAGCTTAATGGCATATTCTATTGTTTTTTTGTTCATTACCGGAAGAGTTCCGGGATGCCCCAGAGTAATGGGACTCACATTTGAATTAGGAGATGATCCGTATTCGTTGATATCTGAAGAATATGCTTTGGAATGTGTAAGCAACTGCGCGTGAACTTCCAGCCCAATGACAGCTTCATATTTTTCTCTTAGCTTTTCGTCCATTTTAAATACGGGCAATTAATTCTCTCATTATAAGAGTCATTTTAGGTTCTTGTTTTGCCGCAACTTCAATGACGTCTTGATGGCTGACTTTCTGAATTTTTCCGGGTACGCCAAGGTCTGTGATAATCGAAATTGCAAAACACGGAATATTCATATGTCTGGCCACTATGACTTCAGGAACTGTGGACATTCCTACTGCATCTGCACCTGTATTAAATACATACTTGTATTCAGCAGGAGTTTCAAGAGTAGGCCCGGTTAATCCGGCATAGCACCCGTAAGAAACTTTAATATTATTTTCCTCAGCAATATCTGTGGCTATCTGAATTAATTTTGGATCATATGCCTCACTCATGTCAGGGAATCGGGGCCCCAGCTCTTCAATATTTTTTCCGATTAGTGGGTTACCTGGAAATAAATTGATGTGGTCATTCTGAATCATTATTTCTCCAATTTCAAAATCAGGATTGACTCCGCCTGAAGCATTACTCACAAATAAGTTCTGAATACCCAATATTTTCATTACGCGCACCGGGAATGTGACTTCCTGAAGAGTATAGCCCTCGTAATAATGGAACCTGCCCTGCATAGCCATTACCTTTTTTCCTCCTAAATCACCGAAAATCAATTTTCCTGAATGTCCTTTTACTGTGGAAACGGGAAAATGAGGAATATCTGAATAGGCTATTTCATCAATAATGTCAATTTCCCTAACTAGACCTCCCAGACCGGTTCCTAGAATTATTCCGACTGATGGGTTAATTGCGGTTCTCGATTTGATGTAGTTTGCAGATTCATTAAACTTCTCCAACATATTCCTTAATTAGTGATTTAAACTTTCTTTCATCCTGCAAATGAATTGATATAGGTTGATAATACATCGGGAGCTCATTTTCGTCAATAAATCCCTGGTATTTTAACATGCGCACCATATCCTTTTCTGTAGTCAGAACAATAGATTCCTTATCTGCAAAGCTACCAAATTTTTCATGGATATCCCGAATATCCTTTTCCGTATAATTATAATGATCAGGATAAGAAATCACTTGGATTTCATACGTCTTCTTCAGATAGGTTACTAAATGCTGATTATTTGCGATTCCAGTCACGAGTAATACTTTATTAATTGTATCCACCTTCTTTCCAAAGCATTTCATTTCATCATAGTGAATTGTGCTGTAAAACACAGGTTTTTTGTAAGATGAAAGTTCACTTGTTATATTCTCTTTTTCTTCATTGGAAAGAGTAGGAGGACACCCGGTGATTACAATGCATTGTGCACGATTAATATAGCATCGGGGCTCTCTGAGTCTTCCTACTGGCAGGACGAAATCTTTATGAAACAAATCGTCAAACGGGCTTGAAATGATTGAAATACTTGGATTTACTTTTCTATGCTGAAAGACATCATCAAATACTATAAACGCAGTATTATTTTCCTTTCGAACAACTTGACTGCCTTCATATCTGTTTTTTGTGACATAAACCTTTACAAGATCACCAAATCGTTTCTTATACATTAATGGTTCATCTCCAACTTCGTGAACTTGATGTGAATGCAATACTTCAAGAAACCCTTTGGTCGTTCTTTTGTATCCTCTACTCAAAATAGCAACTTTCTGATTTTGGTCCGATAACCAGGAAGCCAGATATAAAGTCAGCGGAGTTTTACCTGTACCTCCCATAGATAAATTGCCAATACCAATACTCTTTTCTACTGAGCGCGACTTTAATACATTAAAATCATATAGCTTATTTCTAACACTAATTATTAGAGAGTAAATCAAGGAAGCAGGAAGCAAGAGAAATCTCATGCGGAAGTCTATTTCCTATTGAACGTGATAATCGGAGAATTCTTGCTCTTCGGCGTAATAATAGACTCGAACCTGTGCAGTGTCATTAAGGAAATCAATTTTTCCTATTTCAAATCGGTTTAAAGATAGACCTGTCCTTTTTTCAAGATCATCTTTCATTTCTTGACTTTTTTCAGGTAAAATCAAATCAATCCTCTCGTATGTGATTGTTTTACGAGTTTCATGCTTCATTAACCAAACAAATTCAAGTATAAAAGTTAATATAACCATGAATACATTGATCGCTGCCAGTTCTGCAATGCTCAATTTATTAGATCCCAGGGCATTTACGACGCTTAAGCCAATTATCATAAAGAGATAGGTCATCTCCCTAATTTCTATGGGATCAGTTCGGTATCTGATGATACCGAAAATTGCAAATAGACCTAGCCCCATACCCGTATCTATATCCAACTTTTTAAGTCCAAAACAAAGGAAAAATGTTATGGTACCGATAAGATAATACGTGAATAGATAATCCTTTCTTTTCGTTTTTTCGTAATAATGGAAACGTATAAGTATGGTAATGAAAACCATATTTATTACTAAACGAAGTATCAATGAATAGAAATCATCATCGAACCATTGCAATGTTATGGCCTCATCGAAACCCTTTTTCAGAACAAAATTAGCTAGCATAATATCTTATTTAATTTTAATGTTTTCTTCTTAAATCTGTTAGATTTGATACCCTCATCCGTATAGAACCCCATCATTCCAACACAATATTTACTAATTCGCAATGGGCGAATTTGATTTTGTTTCATTTGAACATAAAATGCATTTTTTCTGTTCAATTTCTCTTGTTTTAATTCACAAATAACAAGATTTGACAGAGCCATTTTCTTTGATTCCGTTTTGTAATTGATATTTAAATCAAAAGTAAGCCGTTCCGTTTTATTGTTGTTTACCAATGTAATTCTTAAGAAATTATTTTCCAAACTCGGAGTTAAATTGCCATAATCCGGATAAAATTTAGTCAAAAATTCCCGATCGGCATTAGAAAGGTCAGAGCTCCAGGTATTTGAAGATATCCTCGATTTAATGGTCCGTCCCTTGAACTTTTTTTTGACCTCAAGAAATGAAATCTGATTGCTTTTGTATTTTCGAATTCGAATCTTCATTCTATTTGCCTTGCTTCTGTGATGGTCAGTATAAAATGTAAAACGAGGACTGTCAAAGTACAAACTTTCGTATTCTGAATATTTATTGTTATTTACATCAAGTATTCTGTACGTCTCTGATAAACTAGGAAATGCAGCCAAAAATTGACTTTCTGAAATAGCAAATTTCGTATCAACTCTTTTCATAAGATTGACTGATTCCATTTCAGATAAAGAAATAGAATCGAACGACTTGGTAATATTGTCGATTTTCTGCAAATCCATGTGGTCAAATGTACTCTATTTCCTTGTTTTATAAAAGCTGTATTTTCATTATTGCACATTTCATGATGAAAATCATGTAGGGAATGTATGAATTAGAGAAAAAGACAGGAATTATTTAAAAAAGGATACCGATTTTTAGATTGCCAAATCCACAATAAAAATAAGTGGTTTCTGAAGTGTTCCCTCCAAAACTGCTTGTAGTCCACTTCGCCCTTGCCGGTCCAACATCAAATCCAAACACTATATTGTTTTCTGAGATAAATGTGGCGCCAAAAGGAATGTAGGCCACAGTTCCACCCCCAACATCTACCAGAACAGCACTATTTAATTTGAGGCCTGTATAAAAACAAAATTTTGAATTTTGAATTTTGGCGGGATATATCGTAAGCCCGGTTCCCACGCCAACAAGCCCAAGCCCAAATTCTATAGAAGCTGTATTGGCTATTATGCGCTGATAAGAAATGCCAAGTGCTGATGAGGTTCCCATAATATTTCCTGAAAATATGTTCTTTTGGCTATAAAGTTGAAAAGAGCAAAAGAATGCTACTAAAATACAGGGAATGAATTTTTTCATTTACTCTATTTTTATTTTGTTCGTATAAATTAATTCAGATTCTTTTCTAATTTGAACAAAATAGATTCCATTCTTTAGGTTCTCCTTTTCAAGAATGAAATTCTGTGAATTAACATTTAAAAAGTTCCTCTCCAATTCTCCCTGTAAGTTGTAGATGGAAATATCCAGGTGCTTGCCAGCGTAATCATTAAAATTAATTACGGCTTGTTCTTTAAGTGGATTGGGATAAATCTGAATTGATTCAAGAGGACTTGAATTGTTCTGAAAACCACTAGAACCACAGCCGTACATGCCAAGGAAAATCAATACATCGGACCAATAGTGTGGCTGAACTTCAAAAAACAACTCGTGGCCATCGTCGTCACCTGTCAGAATCTGGTCTTCATTCGAGTCAAAGCTTTGATAGATAATAATATTGGCATTTTTACCTAATGAAATCAACGAATCATATACCATATGAGCTAGATCAACATGCTGGTCCTGAAGAGTATCATTTTCAACACTTAAAACCAATACAGGATCATCAATAGAAGATACATCGGTGGCCCAATTGTCCAGAAGTCCAATGGGATTTGCAGGAGACATGGAAATAATGGCATCTACCTTTTGGGGATGAGCTTTTGCTTCTTCCAGTGATAGGTATCCACCTCGTGAAAATCCCATAATTGCCACGCAAGTGGTATCTGTTCTTGGGTCAGCTCGGAGAAGGTCAAGTGCTTCATCAACTTCCTCAAGGTGACCTGCTATTCCAGGGCTTTCCATTCTTTTTTCAGCTCTTGCTATGTATCCCTCTATTGCCAAGGCAATTACAGTTCCTCGCAAATCACCACCTACGATAGTGTCTAGGCCTCCATGGTTGTATAAGACTGCAGGAAAGGGTCCTGGTCCCATGGGACTCGCTATGTAGGTATAGCCACTTCCATCAGGGATGGAATCCAATGTGATTTGTGATTGACACAAGGTGTTTGTCAAAAATAATGCTACAACAAAGAGATGTTTTATCATGCCTTTTTATCGTTATGTACTATTATGTTTTTGCTTTCTACCGTAATTTCAGATCCTTCCGCGAGCATTACAGAGCATGGATTTTTAGAGTTTAGAAACTCAAAATCAGATCCATAAGTTAATTCGAAATCAACATCTAATTCATAATCAAGTACTTCATATTGTTCCCACCTTGGGTGTGTGACCTCATATTCACTTGAAGATCCATCTTTTCTCTTCGAGTATCCCCAGTAATGTTCTGTGATAAATTCAGCTTCAGTCTCTGGTTTTATTTCAGATGTATTCACTGAAGAAATAACTTTAAATGTCTGCCATTTACCCTTTTTATTCCATTGGTATTCAGTTAGTCTATTCGTTTCGTATTCTTCCCAGCGATGCTTCATTTTTAAGGTCTGGTAATTCTCATTGTACACGAAATTTGCAACGCAGGTTATGGCTCTTCTTGGAACAATTTCTTTGATAAAAACCACCCCTCTTTTCCAGCTACCATTCTCATATCGCTTTACATAAAACCTGAGGTTGACTTCCTCGAAGTTGGTGTGGTAAGGGATTTTAATACCAAGTACCTTTGTATTTACAAACAGGAAACCTACTACACTTACGTAGCATTTGCCTTGCCAAAGATCCAATTCCGTACCGTAGGGGATATAATTGTCCAGCACATTTTTTTCAACCTCAAAGTTTGCAATGGCTAATTTTCGCCATTCTGCTTTTAAAAAACTCATGAATAAATGATTATTCTAATTTCAACACTTTTTCTATCGTTCCATCACTATATAGTAAAAACAGAAGAATGTTTGGTTTGAATTCCGTTTCACGACCCATAGAGTCTACAATTTTCACAAGTTTTTTCTGGCCTTGATATAATTCATTAATTCCAATAGTGTTAATCATATAACAGCCCGAGGTATCCACACATCCATCCTGAGTGATTACTACAGCATAGTTCCCGTTTTCAGTGGGAGTAAAGGACTGAAAGGTGGCTCCCTCTATTTCAACAGAATCACAATAGATCCATTGATAACTTGTATTTAGCACTGCATTTGCAGTCAGTACAGAAGAATTTAAAGTAACACTTGTGTCCACGACAGTATTTAGCTCGGTAATTGTAAATGATTGAGAAAAGCTAGGGCAATTCCCCATGGATTCCAAGGAATAAGCGTTGTATTCTCCAGTACATAAATTAGTTAGGAAAATGGTGTCGGAAACATTGTTAATTGTACCTACAAGGCCTGGTTGCATTGTGGAAGTATGCTCAACGTATATTGAATATGGCGGATTCGCTGAAGAAAACTCAGAAGAATGCATAAATAGATATGCCTCACCGCTGCACGAAGATATGCAAGATGGAGAAGTTACCTCAATAGTTGGGACTGGGGAGTAATCGCAGATTGGGTAGCACAATGAATTCGCTATTTGACCGCTCGCATCTTGAACAGCAACACTTACCGACCCGCAGCCGTATGCCGCTCCGGCAAAATACCCACTGGCTGTCCAAGGACCTCCATTAAGGCTATATGAAAATGGCGGTGCATTGCCTAAAGCAGTGGCAGAAACATCTCCTTGTTCATACCAGCAATTAATCCCAAGGACCTCACAGGTCACTGACAATGTGGAGCTACCTGGATTGATTGTAACCAATATACCTCCTGGAGTGCCATTTATAGAACAAGGTAGACCGGTTATGTCACTTATGATAATTTCATACGTGCCTGGACACAATCCCGTAAATGTGTATGAGCTCGAACTGGATGTATCGACAAATGAATTCAATGGATTTGAAACATCGGTAATGCTATAGATGAAATCAGGAGATCCTCCGGTCAAAACTATAGTGATCGTTCCGTCACATAAATTGAAGCCGGATTCATCCGTTCCTGAGGCAGAAATGTCCGTTGGACATGATGACTGGCTGAAAGAAATTCCCGAAACGAGAATAAAAAACAGGTAAGATGCTAATAGAGAGAATGGTTTTATCATAATTTAAAAATAGACCATTTTTTTGAATTTACCATAGAATTACTCACTACAGATTCTTCGTTGTAAAAAGGGCTCACTTAAAATTTGTATTTTGTTGCAAACTAAACTGCTATCACTAATGACTAAGAAAATACAACTTACTGTATTTTTCGCTATGGCTCTTTGCTCATACGTGAATTCACAAAATTTTACCGTAACAACAATTAACGATACTCCTGACGCTAATCTTGCTGATGGTATTTGCGATGACGGAACGGGAAACTGCTCATTAAGAGCTGCAGTTATGGAGTCTAATGCGCTTACAGGAAGTCATACTATTTCTCTGCCTGCAGGACTATATTTATTAGCAATACCCGGTGCTGGTGAAGATATGTCAGCAACAGGAGATCTGGATATAAATTCGGACATTACCTTAATAGGAGCATCTCCAATAACTACAGTTATTGATGCAGATAGTTTGGATCGTGTTTTTCATGTACATCCTGGAAATACTGTAGTAATGTCATTACTGACTGTTAAAGAAGGATTTGTTATTCCTGGCAATGGCGGAGGCATTCTTAATCTTGGAAGCTTGAGTTTAAATGAAATACATATATCTCACAATGTGTGCGAATTGAATCAGGGGGGATCTACACTTTCAGGATTTGGTGGAGGAATAGCAAATGAAGGCACACTAAATTGTACACAAGTCTCAATTTTTAATAATACAGCCGCGGGCGGGAGAGGTACAAATGGATCAAATGGAGGAGGAGGAGGAGGGAGTACTCCTGGATTTGGAGGAGGAATTTACAATGGATTAAGTGGAAACGTAATTCTTGAAAATACTACTATATCATCTAATGTCGCGATTGGAGGAATGCATTCCGGAGGTTCATCAAATGGAGGAAATTTCACTATGTCTGGAAACTCTGGTGCTGGTCCCAATGGTGGAGCTGGTGGAGCAGCAGGTGGAGGTGGAGGTGCAAATGCTTCTGGAGATTATTCAGGTGGTGGCGGCGGCGGAAGTTCAGCCGGATTTGGGGGAACAGGTGGCCTTGGCGGATGTGGCGGCGGCGGTCGAGGCGCTCAGTCTGGAGGTGGTTCCACTGGTGCTGGTGGCTTGGGTGGTTTTGGTGGAGGCCAGGGCTCAGGTCCATGTTGCTCTTCTGGAGGTGGGGGAGGTGCTGGTGCAGGAATGGGAGGTGGATTGTTTAACAACGGGGGTTCGATAACCACAACAAACGTCACTATTGCTTTTAACAAGGCACAAGGGGGGCAGGGGCGATTTTTGAATCCTACAAGTGGATATGCGGCGGGGGGAACAGATGGTGAAGGACATGGCGGTGGTATATTTAATAGGAGTGGTACAATAGATTTAAATAATACGATTGTATCCAATAATATAAATGTGAACGATGTAGAGAATGCCAATTTAAATGGAGTTTCCTCTGATGAAGACCTCTATGGGACATTTGTTTCATCTAATGGACATAACTTGATATTTAATATAGGTGCAGGGACACTCACCGGAAATACAGCCGGAAATGTGATTTCATCAGATCCGTTATTAGTTGCTCTTGCAGATAATGGTGGATCGACGCATACCCACGCTATTTTGCCTTGTCCCGCTGGTCCGGCAGTTAATGCAGGGGATGATGCAATTGCTCCGCTTACTGACCAAAGAGGATTTTCTCGAAATGGAATTGCAGATATCGGTTCATTTGAGTCAGATTTAGCGGTAATAGAGATTTCTTATGAGCTAATTGAACCTTGTGAAAACGCGTCAAATGGAAGCATTACTGTCACACCTCAAAGCGTACCAAACTACACGTATCAATGGGATGTTGCAGCTGGAAACCAGACAGACTCAACAGCAATTAACCTTTCTGCAGGAATGTACACGGTAACCATAACTGATGGAAACGGATGTGTGAAGGATACCACTTTTGATTTGATAGCGGCACCAATTCCGCTATTTGATTCCTTTTCGGATCAGGAAGAATGTGAATTCTATGTTCTTCCTCCAATTACAGGATCAACCCTTTCAGGCAACGAAGGATACTATTCGCAGAGTGGAGGAGTGGGTACACTTCTAAATCAGGGAGACGCCATCACTGCAACGCAAACAGTTTATGTGTATGATATTATTGGATCCTGTTCAGAAGAAGTCACCTTTTTAGTTACTATTCATGATTTACCTGAGGTAATTAGCTTTACCGGTGAAGGAACATACTGTGAAGGAGATATTCCTCAAAACTTAAGCGTAGAAGTTGAAGGCGAAGCTGATTATACACTGGAATATACATTAGACGGTGTATCTATGAGTATTAGCTCTACAATTGAAAACATTGATCTGGGTAATGCACCGGGAATTTATGTACTTACTGGTATTCAAGATAATTATTGCAGTAATACCTCTAGCCTGACCCAAACTATTATTGTACATCTATTACCTTTTGCTCCCGTGGTTACTGGAGAGACAGAGTTTTGTACGAATGAACAGATACTACCCTTAACAGTACAAGGGAACCCCGGTACTTTTACGTGGTATGCAGATGAAAACCTGTTACAGGTGATTAGCACAGAAGATCAATTCACTCCTGAAAATATAATCGGTACAACAATCTATTATGTAACAATCACAGAAAACGGTTGTGAAGGAGCTTCTCAAATGATTCCTGTTGAAGTAATGGTATGTGATGTCATTATTCCAACAGCTTTTACACCCGATAATGATGATGTAAATGATATCTGGAACATAGTAAATCTTGATTTGGTATACCCGAATAATGTAGTATCGGTATTTAACAGGTTCGGAAACAAAATTTACGAATCATTGAAAGGTCAATATAATCAGATGCCCTGGGATGGAACACATGAGAGCAATCCGCTTCCTGTGGCATCCTATTTCTATCTTATTGAGTACAACGATGAAAGCACAACAAATTCTTCAGGAACGGTGACCATCGTAAAATAAAAATTCTTAAATAGTCTTGTTGTCCTCTACAATACCTGTGGTTTTTTGCTTTCTCTTTTCTTTGTAAAACTCCTTAGCTGCGATATATATTACTTTTTCTATTTCTGCATAGACAAGGTCTTCTTTATCCCTTAATTGAACGTGCAAATGGTAATCCTTTTCTCTGAGCTCATTTATCTCGTTTTTAACCTGCGCGATGAATTCATCTGATATTGTAAATTCTGCGTATAGTGTTTTGTTTCCAGGGCGTTTAAATTTAATGGTAGCTGATTTATCCCATACAACATACTCCTGACCTAAAATATTTATGAGCTGCACCATATAAATTCCATCAACTGCACTGTACATATGTCCTCCGTATAAGGTGCCGACGTAGTTTTTTGTTTTATAATTTAAGG
>Ga0206686_1000280_pt1 | contig 15347 bp, 14 predicted proteins | sample M250012015metaG_FD_155447 | JGI IMG/M metagenome (GOLD analysis project Ga0206686, IMG submission 155447) | Ammonia-oxidizing marine archaeal communities from Monterey Bay, California, United States - M2 500m 12015 | ecosystem: Environmental > Aquatic > Marine > Intertidal zone | place: USA... | reverse complement strand
GGAATTAGTTGAGGAGTAATTAGGACTCCGCAATCCAATACACTAGCTGAACATCAAATCCCATACCCTTGTTAGGTATTATCTTATGATAAAAGTTTTAAAGGCAGTGGAACCGTCTTTGTTATAGATCTTAATCATGTATGAACCACTGGACAAGTCAGCAGTATTGATGCTTATGCTATTTGATTTAATTATTCCCTGGCTGTATTTCTTTCCTAAGAGGTCTGTAATAACATATTCAGTGGAAACATCAGAATCAGTAAGAAGGAAAAGAAACTCCTTTGCCGGGTTGGGATAGATAGTGAAAGGACTTTCAAGTGTTTCGTAAAGGCCGACAGAGAGGTTTCTTACAACGGAGTGCTCCTCACCTCCAAAATCTGCGGCACTTATGGTATATATGGTGCCACCGAAATTATCTTTAAGGTCCAGAGTTCCGTCAGCTCCTCCCCATTGAGAAGCACCAAGGCCATCTCCGTAATAATCGTAAATACTAAATGTATAACACTCAAGCGAGGATAAAGGAACGTCCCAGTCATATTGTGTGTTATTCGTTAAAGGAGCTGTTGGATCTGCTGGAGCAGGAAAATTTCCTGTACCCACATTTCCAGCGACTTCTTCATTTCCTTCAGCCCAAACCAAGGCACCAGAGCTATTGGTTAACTCCATATAGGTTTCATCAGCATAGTCGTCTGTCAATAAAGACACGGTCACATACAACGCTGTTTCAGGGACAGCATCAATGGTTATGGATGCACTGGCCACATTGTTACTGGAATTTTCATCCGCAGTGGAATTCGGATCACTCACCTCTACATTGAAAGTGTGATTACCTGTTGTAAGAGTCACTACAGGAAGCGTAACGACTTCAGACTGAGACTGAGCTAAAGAACCGCTCCAGTTTAATGTAGACGGAGAGCCTCCATCAATGTCGTACGTAATTACAGCAGAAACAAGAGTTTCGGATCCTGGATTAGACAAGGTAAAACTTGGGGTGTAGTCTGTAGCACAGACTGCTGTTTCATCAAGAGAAGCACTCGAAACGCCGGCATCATATTGAGCAGAACTTGTTCCAGGAGGATCAAGCCTTATTATTTCATGGGTATTTGGATTCGTGTTTGACCACGACGCGCCGTTGGTAGCCAGATAGATTTCTTTATTCGGACCTACGCATATATCTCTTAGTCGGCCGAATTGATTTGTTAAGTAATGATCTTCTCCGATGTAGGCCTCTCCGTCCGCGCTCAATTCTATTGCGATTATTTTTTTGTCCTTTAATACAGTCAATAGCATTCTATTATGAAATTCTGGAAATCCGGGATTGTCATAAAAGAAAATATCAGAAGGAGCAATAGTTGGTGTCCAAACTGTTAATGGCTCTTTGACATTGTTTGCCGTACAAAAAGTGATTTCTCCAGATAAATCACAGAAGCCTTCCACACTTGGCCATCCATAGTTTCTATTTATTTCTAATAATTGAAATTCATCATCTGTCGATGCACCGTGTTCTGACAGGTACATTTTTCCAAGAGGTCCTACGGCAATTCCCTGGGCATTTCTATGGCCGAAGGAATACACATAGCTATTGGGATTCGGATTATCAGAGGGAATAGATCCGTCTAGATTCATTCGTAATATTTTACCACTTAGAGACTGTAAATCCTGCGCATTGGGAGGGTTTTGTGCATCTCCAGTAGAAGCAAGCATAGTCATATCGGGAAGAATAAAAAGTCGACATCCGATATGTGTGGTATTGCCTTGTATCCCATCCAGCAATACGACCTCATTTATTAAATTATTCCCATCATAGGTGTATTTTACAATGCGCTCTGAAACACCTGCAAAACCTGAATACGTGTAGGCTAAAAATACTTCAGGGGTATTTGTAAAATCTGGATGTAATGCCATTCCTAGCATTCCGGATTCAGCAGTTTGATATACCTGACTTGTCAAATCCAGTATTACATCCTTTGCTCCTGTATTAGGATCAATTCTGCTGACAATGCCTTTTCTTTCAGTCGTCCATATTTTGTCGTCGGGGCCATAAATAATTTCCCATGGGATGTCCAGATTAGATATTAGAGTTTGGACGCCAAGCGTGGTTGACCCTATAGTGATGGAACTTTGAGCTTGAATACACAAAAGATTCAATATAAAAAGGGATAAACAGGTATATTTCATAGTACTAAAGGTATAATTTATTGTTTTACAATTAAAATTCATGTTTCTTCTTTAGGTCTTTTTTCGGTATTTTAGCTGAAAATTAACCTGATGAAATACCAACGATTAGATTCTAGTTTATATATCAACAACAGAAAGAAGTTCGTGTCGAGAATGGAGAGCAAGACCCTTGCTGTTTTTAACTCGAACGATACCTTTCCGACAGGTGCAGATAGCACCATGCCTTTTGAGCAGCATCGTGATATTCTATTCCTATCTGGTGTAGACCAGGAAGAATCAATTCTCGTCTTATTTCCGGATTCTTTCAACCCGAAACACAGAGAAGTGTTATTTCTCAAAGAAACAAGCGAACTCATTGCTATTTGGGAGGGGGCGAAACTCGATAAAAAGCAGGCGCATGATGTTTCAGGAATTCAAACGGTATATTGGTTAACGGACTTCCCGGTAATCTTTAAGCAAATGATGGCAGAAGCAGATGGCATTTACCTGAACACGAATGAACATTTACGAGCAAGTACTGAGGTGGAAACAAGAGAAGACCGTTTTATTAAAAAGGTAAAATTGGATTACCCTGCACATAAAACCCACAAATCTGCTCCTTTTCTACACAAAATCAGGTCTGTCAAAGACCCTATAGAGCTTGAAGCAATGCAAAAGGCTTGTGATATTACAAAAGCCGGAGTAAACAGGTTGCTGAAATTCATTAAACCCGGAGTTTGGGAACATCATCTTGAAGCCGAATTGCTGCATGAATTTCTTATGCATTCGTCAAAGGGATTTGCTTATACACCTATAGTAGCTTCTGGAAAAAGTGCATGTGTATTGCATTATATAGAGAACAATAAAGAGTGTAAAGATGGAGATGTTATTCTTCTTGACGTGGGTGCAGAATATGCGAATTACGCTTCTGATCTGACGAGAAGTATACCCGTTAACGGGAAATTTACAACACGTCAAAAAGAGGTGTATAATGCAGTACTTCATGTAAAAAATGAAGCCGAGAAATTGCTTGTTCCTGGAACTATAATGGTGGAGTATCATAAAGAAGTCGGGAGCTTAATGGAAGAGCAGCTTGTCAAATTAGGGTTGATTTCTATGGATGACATCAAAAATCAAGATCCGGACTGGCCAGCATATAAAAAATACTTTATGCATGGAACATCTCATTTTATTGGTCTTGACACACATGATGTGGGGCTATGGACAGAACCTATAGAGGCGGGAATGGTGTTTACCTGTGAACCAGGAATTTACATTCCTGAAGAAAATCTGGGAATTCGCCTGGAGGATGACCTTGTGGTACAAAAATCAGGAGGGCCTTTCAATTTAATGGGGGATATTCCTCTTGAGGCGGATGAAATTGAAAGTATTATGAATTCTTAATCTGATATTGCGTTGCTGAATTACCGAATACAAGGTAAAGGCACTACTTGTGTTTTTTTACACGGCTTTTTGGAGTCTATATCCATGTGGAATTATTTACCACTTTCAGAATTAAATACCACAAATATTTTCATTGATTTACCGGGCCATGGTGATTCTTCATTAGAAGATCGACAGGAGCCAAGCATTGAATTCATGGCAGCTGAGGTGGAAAAGATCTTGATTCAGCAAAATGTAGAAAAATTTCATATTATCGGACATAGCATGGGCGGATTATGTTGCTTAATGCTGAAGGAGAAAATGCCAAATTGTGAAAAGGTTGTATTGCTTAATTCCAATTACTGGGCAGATTCTAAAACGAAACAAAAGGATCGCGATCGTGTTTCCAAAATCGCATACAAAGCAAAAGATTATTTTCTTCTGGAGGCTATTCCCAATCTGTTTTCAGATCGCAAAAAATACAAGAAAGAAATTAACATATTAATAGAAGAGGCCAAAGAAATTTCTTCTGAAGCGATAGTATATGCTTCTCTTGCTATGAAAAATAGAAATGACTTTACTGCGTTACTAAACGATAAAGACTTCATTATACTGCATGGTACTCTGGATAATTTCGTCCAGATTGGTCAATTTGACCTGGAACTAGTAGGGTGTTCACATTTTCACGAAATTCCTGAAGCGGGACATATGAGTCATATTGAGAATAGTGATAAGGTAATTGAAACCATAAAAAAATACTTAAATTAACGAATTGGCTGAACATGTATCCATGAATAATATTCGCTTACTTTTTACTCTAACAATGATATGTTTCCCGTTTACTGCACAGCTACAAAAGCAAGATTTGGATCCAAATGAACACATTTATCAGCTTCCATTTGAAAAGGGGAAGAAGGTGCTGTTAATGCAGGGATACAAGGGACGTTTTTCACATAAGGATAAATACGCTTTAGATTTTAGATTACGGAAAGGAAAAATCGCGTATGCCGCAAGGGGAGGAACAGTAACAAAAGTTGTCCAAAACAATACTGAGGGAGGACCTAGAAAGAAGTATTTATCTAAAGGAAATCATGTGATTATTGATCATGGAGACGACACCTATGGCGCCTACTGGCATTTAATGAAAAATGGAGCTTTGGTTAAAAAAGGGGATAGTGTAAGAACTGGCGATTCGGTTGGAAAGTCCGGCAGTACTGGGTATTCTTCGATGGCACATTTGCATTTCATGGTATTTAAATACGATACACATGGACACAGAATAACTATTCCAACAAAATTTCACACCTCCAAGGGAATTAGAGAGCTGAAATCTTACCGGATGTACAGACATCCGTAATTAATTATCCCGATCTTCGAAATCCTCCAGCTTTTTGTTTTTTACACGTTGAATGAGAAAATAAACCAATAACACCAAAAGGGTGAAGATGATTAAGCCATAAATACCAATAACGACTTCCTCCATCGCTCTATAATTTTACAGCTGTACCATAAGCCAGAATTTCAGAGGCTCCCTGCATGACCATGGTAGTTGTGAATCTAATATTTACAATGGCATCCGCATTTAATGATTCCGCATCTTCAACCATTCGTTGCATTGCCTGTTCGCGAGACTGTGCCTGTAGCTTGGTGTATTCACTTATCTCACCACCTACAATGTTTTTTAGTCCAGCAAATATATCTCGTCCTACATTTCTTGCTCTTACGGTACTTCCTCTTGCAAGACCAAGAATTTCTCTAATCTCCCTGTTAGGGATAGTTTCAGTTGTTGTTACAATCATACTATTTATTTATTAATAAGTTTAATAATGGAAACGGGCGTTTTGTCTTGGGATATTTCCACAAAATAAATTCCCGGAGCTCCATGTATTTCAAATGTAAATTCTTTTTGAAGATGAAAAGTTTTGGACTGGACCAATTGTCCAGATATATTTCGAATATTCAATTGTAGCTCATTTATGGGGTGATCCGAACGAACAGAATACAGGCCTGTTCCAGGATTTGGATATATTTTTATTGGATTACTCGCAAGCATAGAAACAGAAACAGGAGTATTTGAAAGCTTGGAGACTCCGGTACTGGTTGCTACCCAAATATTGTCCTGTGAGTCTACGGCCAAACGTCTTACAACAGGCCCTACAAGGCCATCACTTACATCAAAGTCATACCAGTAATCTGCGTTATATACAGAAATCCCTCCTTCAGTGACCAAATAGTCCACATAAATCCCTGCCCAGATATTTCCATCAGAATCCATCACAATATCTTCTACTGGGTTTAAGGTATCTGGAGGTGGCAGGATAAGCATTTTTGTATGGTGCTCAACCCATTCATTAGCGCTGTTAAAAACAGAAACTCCTTCTGCTGTTCCAACCCATTTATTGTCCTGATTATCCACTAAAACGCTTCGCACCTTTTTATTAATTAAGCCTTCATTTTCGCTATATGCTTCAAACGTAGTTCCATCAAATTTAATGAGTCCCCCTAATCCTGCTCCCAGCCATATGTCAGAATTTGAATCAAAAGCAGTATAATTAATTCCTCCAAAAGGAAGTCCGTCATTCATGTTATATGAGCTCCATACGGCTCCGTCTAAAACACTGACCCCATCATAATCTCCAAACCAAATTCTGCCATCTGGTCCTTCTGCAATATGATTAATGCGATTGTCTCCAATACCATCAGCTTCTGTATAGCTTGTCCACACCGAACCATCGTATTTACTTGCTCCAAAGTCTGTTCCGACCCAGATATCTCCATTATTCATTACCGCAATGGCACTGATTGCATTGTCAATAATTCCCGAACTGGTAGTATAGCCTGTCCAGCTTGTACCATCAAATGATGACAAGCCATTCTGAGTGCCAAACCACAAATGGTCATTACCATCCACAGCAACACAATTCACACTGTTGTCTATCAGACCATCTGCTTCGGTAAAATTGGTGAATTCCTGACAAAAACCACTCATTGCAAATGTGGCACAAAACAGAACAAAGCAAAGTTGTTTCATAATTTGATTATTTTTTTGATTTTCAATGCAGTATCACTCCTTAAACTTATAAAATAAATTCCATTGTTTAGATTATTTATGTTGAGGTCTATAGTGTTTTTGGCTTCATTCAATGAAATCGTTTTAACAAGATGACCTTCGACAGATCTAAGTTCAGCAAGGGCAGGTTCACTTATGGAATATTCAATCGTCAGTATTTGATTTGCAGGGTTTGGAAAGCACGAAAATTCAATGGAATGTTCTTGTAATATACCGGAGAAGTCGTTATTCCCATTAAATGTAGGAGAGAGCTCAGTAAAATTTCCAGTTCCATTAGGAGATCTTCCATAGGCCATATCTATAGTTTGATTAAAGAAAATAAGATCGTCCACTGTAGTAGTATTGTCGTAGGAGAGGTAGAGCCCTTCACCTCCTCCTGATGCCAATTTAAAGTTTGCATGTAAGCCATCTTGATCACTATCGCTATCCGCCCAGATTATAAGGTAATTATCCGGAGGAATGACCAAATTTGGAATGGGCCATTTTGTTAAATTCAAATGGTCATCGCTTAAGTGAAGCCCGCCAGTGGAGACATCATATGAAGAGGTGTTGTACAGCTCAATCCAGTCATCAAATTCTCCATCCTGGTCGGCCACAACAGATTGATTGTTGGCCATAATTTCATTTATAACAAGCTCATTATTAGTTAATTGCGACTGAATACTGTGGTATTCGTAAGCAGCCCTTTCCGGTGAAAAACGACCTGCTGAATCATTTTCAGCATAGATATAATACTGAATATTGTTACCTACATTCGGAATCGCTGCTCCGTAAATATAGTCGTTAGGATTTCCATCCTGATGTATTCCATCGTCGTACATTTCCAGGTATTCAAACACCTCATTACTTCCGAATCTATATGCTAAGGTGATGTTTGAAGCATCTGTGACTGAGCTTGTAATCCAAAGAGAATCTCCCAGATTAAAGTTTTGAGGAGAATAAACGGGTGTAGCAATTGTTGGAGCACCCAATATCCCTGGATAATCTGCTAAAAAACCCACGCGATCTTCCATGAGATTAGTAATTCCCGGATAATCAATTAAATCGGAAACAGTTGTATTCAGGTTATCTATAAAGTCGTTATAGGTGTAGAATTTGTTGGTGTCGTTTTGTACATGCAAATCCAGCATGTTTTGAAGTGCCAGACCTCTGTTGGCGTATTCTTGATTTGTAAAATTCTCCTCCATTATGGTTCTGAGATGGGCAATGTACATTCTTTTATAGATGTCATTTTCGAGCAATTTTCTTAAAAGGGGCCTCGGATAAACTGAAATACTGTTCAGATGGGTCAAAGGATCTAGAGTGCTCGATTCAGCAACAGAAAACCCATCGTAAAACAAAGAAGCATCTGTAAATCGGAAGCTGGCAAAAGACATATTTAAATCCCATAATATGGGATTAAAACGCCCTGTTACATCTTGATACAGGTAGTAGTTTTGTGCATAACCAATGTAGCTGTCAAAATTCACAAGGCTATAGTTAAAGGCGTGCATCCAAAGGGTCCTATCCACATTCAACACACTTTCAATACTGGAAGAGAAATTATTAAGCGTGTCAATTAAGGTATATAGATTGCCCCAGCCAAAATCTGATTTAATTGTATAATAAGGGCTGTAATTTGAGGAATCCGTCCCGGGAGCATTCCCCAGATTGGAATTTTCACCGTTTAAGTCCAATTGTTCTGGATTGCACTTGAAAAAAGTGTTGTTACGGGAAGCGTAATGTTTGGCTAAAAAGTCCTTATTTACTGACTCTACATTCGTGTAGACACCCCATAGCGTATCATTAATGAAAAGATTGGCATAATTCGATTCAGGAGATGGCATGTATTTCCTTGCGATTTCATAGCTTAATACCTCTCGTAAAAAAGAAGGATCCTGAATGACATTACTGAGCTTTATTTTGTTGAACCCTCTATGATTCTGGTTGTTAATAACATAGTCCAGTTTAATATTAAAGGGATTCTTGATTCTATTTACGCTCACGGAGCTATATCCTTTATACCTCACACCCACACTATCGTAATACACCCCGTCAATTTCCACATCAGCTAAGGTTCTGTTTTCAAGTCCTTCAATATACAGGCTGTCCAACACAGAATCCCAATTTGATTCATAGAAATACAGCTTAATTCCCCTTACAGAATCCGTATGGTAAAACCCTGCTTGACCGTAAACTCCCTGAAAAGTTAGGATTAAGATTGGAACAATAAAAAAACGGGTTAAGCTCATTTATTCAAGACGATTCTTTTTGAAATTATTGACCCATTTTCTTTGATAATAGAAATAAAGTAAAGCCCTTCTGCGCAATGGCATAAATCAAAAGACGTTTCTTGTATCTCTTGGATTAATGTGCCGAATGCATCAAAAACACTAATAGTTACTTTCCCTTCTACACCAGAAATCTGAAACAATCCGGAGCTGGGATTTGGGTAGACTTGAATGTTTTCATCAGCCAATTCATTAAGCTGAGCGACGTCGCAGGGGTCATTTAATAATTCAATAATCCCGGGGTAATTACACTCATATCGAAATGCCTTTGCCGGACCATCACCATTGTACTGCCATATAATATTAGTTCCTGTAGGGTCAGTTTCGTACATGATTCCATCTCCTCCTTGTCCTCCTGATGCGTTTACAAAGATATTTCCGTTATACATTCTGTTTGATGCCGATTGACCACTTGCTGAATAGGCACATTCATACCTCCATGAATAGCTAGCTGGTTCATAGGCCTGCCCTGGAGTTTTGGAGTAGGTATTCCCATTTGTAGGATCAATTGGAGTTTCAATAGCATCAATGGTTGATTGGCTGCCTCCTCCTCCTGCATTATTGAAAACCTGAAGAAACCCTCCATTAGGGCGGCCGTCATCTTCTATCCAGCGCACATCGTGCACTGCAGAAGGGATGACCTGTGTGCCCGTCGTATTGTAATTGGATGGATTCCCCCAGCGATAGAGAATATCTCCTCCCATTCCTGAATTACCACCTGCATGGGAAGCCGCTTCAGCAGTAGTGGTACTGTGGTCAATAATATAAATTTCACTGGCAAACCTTGAAGAGAACGCAATTTGATCTAAGTCTGCATTGTAATCAACTCCATTGACGTGAAACCAGTCACCACCACCTCCTCCTGGACCTCCTGGGCCGGAACTTTGAATAATATTAATATCAATTAATTGAGGATTGTCGGCAATATCTCCATAATTTGGTGTACTTGGATTTACATCTTGAATCAGATGGTCCCAGATATGCCATTCCCATACAATTTCCCCAACGGTTCCATTTTGAGCCACCTCTACAAAATGTGTAGGCCATTTGTCCGAAGTAGTGGAATACCCAGCAGCAGAAATTTCGGAAGCGGATTTGACCTCCCACGCGGTGAGAAGCACATTGTCTCCAACTATGGTAATATCATGATGTGAACAATGCTCTGAATTGGAATAAACAAACTCCCAGACTACATTTCCACTGGGATCAATTTCCTGAACCAATCCCCCGATTGCAGCGCCAGTGAGTTGATTACTCGAGTATTTTCCTCCGCGAACAATATTCCCGTTTTCTTTTAAAAGGACCGTGTAATTGCATGCGACATTGCAGGACCAGGTATGTGCGATATCCCCATTTTCATCAATGAGGTATGCCGTGTTGACATTCTGCTTATTGTATAGGGCAAAGCCATCAAAATCCTGAGCGAATGTCTCAGTGAAAGGAATTAGAAGGAGTAGTAAAAGAATAATTTTCGAATTGATCTTCATGCGTCAATGTTTTTATGTGATGTATAGAATTAGGACAAGGTCACTATAAACCTTCGATTATTAAATCTTCAGCAAGATACGTCAAAAAACAAAAAAAGCCGGGTTTCCCCGGCTTAAAAAAATTGGTGATTGATTTTTATGTCTAAAATTTAAATGACACACCACCATTTAAAACACTTCCTTGTCCAAATCCAACACCTAGATTAATTCCAATATTTTCAGTGAAGAAAATTCGAGTACCTAATCCAATTCTTGCTGCGAGATTCAAAACGCTAACGTCAATAGATTCTGTATTGTAATCCGGGTCATCGGTTGTAGCATCAATAGTTCGATTTTTATAACCGGCACCAGCGATAAAGTAGAAATCTACGACTTCTGTAGTTACAAAATGATAATTCATCGTAGCCATAATTCCAATTTTTGGTGAACTAATCTCATAGGTGTATACATTACCATCAGAGCCAAAGTCATCTTGATTTACATAAGCATTACTGTAGCATATGTCCACACCAACGCCAATCTTATCACTTGCCAAATATTCTCCTCTTATTCCTATTGGGCCTATTCCACCAGCGTTGACATTTGTGGCGTCAGCACCAGAAACAGCTGCTTCAAAAACTGATTTGTAAAGATTTGGAAATCCATAATACGCATCTACAAGAATACTCCCTTGTGACACTTGTGCTGTTCCAGAAAACGTTGTTCCTGCAAACATTGCAAATACTAGTAAGATTTTTTTCATTTTGTTGTAATTTTAGTTTATAAAAGTATGTCTACGATACTTTAACGGTTTTGTTACTATTAATGTATCGTAAAACGTTTTTTGTCTTCTTCAAAAGCCATGCCATTTTTTATGAAATTGTAAAACACAGCGATGCTTTAATGTTCCTAATTAAAATTGGACAATAAAGGTAATATTTTTTGAATAGGGCAAATTGGGCTTTTTAGATAAGACATTAAAACACATTAGTTTTTGATTGGAATTCTCTATGTAAATACCTTTAAAAGTATAGGCGATATGTGGGGATTAGATGGGTATTGCTAGTAATAACAAAAAATAGATTACCTTTGTACAGATTTTGGTAAGAATTATAACCAAATCAAATTGTTATCCGGTGCTTTTAAGTTGAATTTCTTTTTTGTGTCGTAAATAAAAATAGTAGATGCAAAAACAGATTTCTTTCTTTTCTAGTAAAAGCATAATTCCTTTTGTATCTATTTTCTCCTTGCGTTTCAGAACATATAGTGGTGTAATGAGTTTCTCTAACTTATTGAATAAATAAGAAGTTATGGGAAGGTCTCAAGAAACATTTAATAAGAAGCAACGAGAAAAAAATCGTGAACGAAAAAAAAAAGAGAAACTTGAAAAGAAAGAAAACCGTAGAGCATCTTCAGCTGGAGGGAGTGAAATAGATTGGGATAGCGCGCCTGAGAATAAAACCCTGACGCAGGATGAAGAGAAGCAAAAGGCTAATAATAGAATACAGAATAAAGATTAATAACAACTAATACAAGTACAATGAAAAAAGGAGTAGTAAAATTCTTCAACAATGAGAAAGGTTTCGGATTTATTAAAGATGAAGAAACAAATGAGGACGTTTTTGTTCACAAAACAGGTTTAGTAGACAACATCAGAGAAGATGATCAAGTCGAATTCGACGTGGAACAAGGACAAAGAGGCCTTAACGCAGTTAATGTGACAAAAGTTCAATAGAAACTATACATTGAGTCGAAAACAACCTCATGTTTACATGGGGTTTTTTTATGTCAAACAATTTTTTTAATCCATTTAAACCATTTAAAAGGAACATATTTAAATGGAAGGTCTATCCACGTAGGAGATTGTACGATAGCTTTTGCATTGCTGAAGCAAAGAAAAGACTGATAACCGTGATATGACCCTGTTCCACTATGTCCAACTCCTCCAAATGGCAAATGATGATTTACAATGTGAATAAGACCATCATTAATACAGACTCCTCCGGAACTTGACTTTCGCAGGATGCTTTTTGCTTTTTTGGGAGAACCATAATAGTACAGTGCAAGAGGCTTTTCAAAGCTTTGTATAATGTGAAGAGCCGAATTAATATCCGAAAAGGATAAAATGGGTAAAATAGGACCAAATATCTCTTCTTTCATTATTGGATCCTCTATTGTAATTTGGTCTATGATAGATGGCGCGATATAAAGCTTTTCTCTGTCAGTCTGACCACCACTTCGAATTTCGCCATTACTTAACAATGAATTAATACGGTCAAATGCCATTTGATGTACAATTCTGGGATAGTATGAGCTGTTGATTGGGTTTTCTCCAAACATGTCCACCCAGTTTTCAGCGATTTTTTTGATAAGTTCTTCTTTTACTTTCTCGTGCACAAGGATATAATCGGGGGCAATGCATGTTTGTCCGGCGTTAATTGATTTTGACCAGGCGATGCGCTTAGCGCATATATTCAGGTTCGCATCTTCATCCACTATACAAGGAGATTTTCCTCCTAATTCCAAAACTACAGGTGTCAAAAATTCAGCTGCCGCTTTCATTACGATTTTACCGAGTTTTGAACTACCCGTAAAAAAGATATGATCAAACCTCTTCTTAAAAAGCAATTGATTCTCTGTTTTTGCTCCATGCACGACAGCAATATGGTTCTCTTCGAAAATTTCGTTAATAATTTTTTCCATTAATAATGCGGTATGTGGGCTGTCTGGAGAAGGTTTAAGGATAGCACAACATCCCGATGAAAGAACACCTACTAATGGGCTGAATAAGAGCTGAAAGGGATAATTCCATGGGGCAATGACCAGCGCAACTCCAAGAGGTTCATACTGAATTCTGCTTCTTGAAGGGAGGAGATAAATCGGAGTCGGAACTCTTTTTGCCCTGGTCCATTTTGCAAGGTGTTTTAAATGGAATTTAATTTCAGTCTTAACGAGACTTATTTCAGTGAGATAAGCTTCTTCGTAGGATTTGTTTAAGTCTTTTTTAAGGCAGGATGCAATTTCCTCCTCATTTTCATTAATTGCATGTAATAGCTTCTTTAAACTTTTTCGCCGAAAAGAGATGTCCTTGGTTTGATGACTATCAAAAAAGTGCTTTTGTTTATTCAATAGCTCATCAAGTCGATTTTCAGTAAGAAGTTTCATCTCTCAAAAGTAAGAAAACACTTTTACTCTCGATTTTTTGAATCCATAAGAATCGTCACTGGACCGTCATTTTTCAATTCTATTTGCATAAAAGCCCCAAATACTCCCGACTTTACTTCTTTAGACACAATAGATTGCGTTTTTTTTATGAAATAGGTGTATAAAGGCTCTGCTATTACCGGTTTGGCTGCTTTTATAAAACTTGGTCTGTTTCCTTTTTTTGTCGCCGCATGAAGGGTAAACTGACTGATAATAAGAAGCTCTCCAGAAATGTCTAATAAGGAGAGGTTCATCTTTTTTTCTTCGTCCTCAAAGATTCTCATACTCACACACTTTGAAGCCAAATAGTCTGCGTCATTTATGTCGTCGTTCTCTTCAATTCCGATAAAAAGGAGTAGCCCTTTATTAATTTGGGCATATACTTCACCATTAATTTGCACGCTTGCCTGACTTACTCTTTGTATAACCAGTTTCATTTGTATTCATTTCTACGGTAAGGATCGCTAGCATCTTCATTCATTAGCTGAAGATATGTTTTGTATCTTGATTCTGCGATATTTCCATTTTGTACAGACTCTTTTATTTGACAGTCTGGTTCTTCCAGATGCAGACAGTTGTGGAACTTGCATTTACCAAGTTGGTCTCTCATTTCAGGAAAATAATGGGCGTAATGTTCTTTTTCAAGATCGACCAGTCCAAATGCCTTGATTCCAGGGGTATCGATAATGAATCCTCCACTTTGTAAGGGGTGCATTTCGGCGAATGTTGTGGTATGCTTACCTTGTTCGTGAGAAGATGAAATTTCACCGACTCTAAGCTTTAAATTGGGATCTAGAGAATTGACTAGAGTTGTTTTCCCTACTCCGCTATTGCCCGAAATCATTACTTTTTTATCTTTTATTTCAGCTTTTAAAAACAGTACATTTTTGTTGTCAAGAGCTGAAATTTTATGACAGGGGTATCCTATTTCATTGTATTTGTTCATCAACTCATCGACATGCTTCATTTCAGAAGAGTTATACAAATCTGTCTTGTTAAATAATATGCTTGTTTTGATTCTAAAAGATTCGGCTGCTACCAAAAACCGATCAATAAACCCAATTTGTGTCACTGGAGATTTAATTGACGCAATGAGATACACTCGATCGACATTAGCTGCGATAATCTGCATTTGTTTACTCAGATTAGTTGATCGCCTGACCAAATAGTTTTTTCGTTCAAGTATGGATTCTATGGAATACAAATCGTCATCTCCAGACACAACGGAATTTACTTCAACATAATCACCCGCAGCAATCGGATTGGTTGTTTTTGAACCCTTCAATCGTAATTTCCCTTTAATTGTTGCATTAACGATTTCATTCGAATCCAATAATACCTTGTACCACTTGCCTGTTGACTTTATGACGACTCCTCTCATTATCAGCAAATGTACTTTACTTCCTCTTTAATGAAAAGAAATCAAATGAAATAGTTGTATTTTTGAGCGTGTCAGTTTTGAAATATGGTCTTATTGGAAAGTCCTTAAAGCATTCTTTTTCATCGCAATTTTTTTCGGAGTTGTTTACGAAAAAAGAGGTGAGAGCGATATACGAGAATTTGGAATTTGAATCTGAAAATAAACTAATAGAGTTTTTTACGAATGAAGTCTATAATTTCAAGGGACTCAATGTGACCATTCCCTACAAGGAAAAAGTGGTTCCTTTATTAGATGAAATTCATGCTGAGGCAAATGAAATTGGGGCTGTTAATACTATAAAAATTGTAAACAACAAGAGCATTGGCTATAACACAGATATTTATGGATTTCAACAGTGCATTAAACCGTTTCTCACA
>Ga0206686_1000278_pt1 | contig 15467 bp, 19 predicted proteins | sample M250012015metaG_FD_155447 | JGI IMG/M metagenome (GOLD analysis project Ga0206686, IMG submission 155447) | Ammonia-oxidizing marine archaeal communities from Monterey Bay, California, United States - M2 500m 12015 | ecosystem: Environmental > Aquatic > Marine > Intertidal zone | place: USA... | reverse complement strand
CTTGTTTGAGTTGCAATCCCACTCATTCTTGTAAGTAAATTGAGTGCAGTTCTTTCACACATGAGAATTTTCCCTGCATCTCCTGTAACACTCATAATTTTTTGATTTGGTTTAATTTTTGTCCCTTCTTTTTTTAAGATTTTAACATTACATCCTTTAATTTTAAAAATTTCTTTAGCATAACTGACTCCTGCAACCACTGCATCTTCTCTTGAAATGATTGTAACTGTAATTTTCTTTTTTGGTAGTAAGGCACTAGTGATGTCTCCTTTACCTATATCTTCGGATAGAAATTGTAATAATTGCTTTTTAGAATTAAATGACAACATTATGATAAAATGTTAATGTGATTTTAAAGATTTAGAAATTTTATGTTACTTTGATAGCATATTTGCCTTTTTGTGTAATGCCTAAAGTTTTTGAAATCTCTGAATTTGTTGGATCAACTACCAGTACAATTCCATTCCAATCTGGTGTCAAGTCTGATGATTTACATCCTGGACAAACTTTTCCTGTTGTTACGCATTTACATTTTCTACATGCCATTTCTCGTGCCATCTTAACTTGCCTCTACTTTTGCTTCTTTTGATGGTTTACTGGTATCCTCTGATGATTTTTTAATTTCTTCTGCAATCCAATCATCTGCACCAAGGAATGGTTGTCTACATGTAATTCCAATTTTACCCATTGCAGCAGCTTTACCTAATGATACTGCGGTAATTCTTGCACGGAGTGTGGACCCAACTTTTAATGTTCTACCACTTTGATTAGCTAAAATCATTCCAGATTTCACATCACTTTTCAAATAATCATCCATTACTTGTGACAAATGTAGTAATGCATCTGTTGGACCAATTCTTACAAATGCTCCAAAGTCTGTAATGTCTACAATTTCACCTTGAACGATTTCTTGTAGTTTTGGATAAAATGTTAATGCTTCAAATTGTACTTTGTGAAATGTTCCGCCGTCTCCAGCAATCATTTTTCCCATTTCGTTAACTTTTGCATCTAAAATCATTATGATATATCCCAAATCTGCATTAATCATACTCTCGTACTTTTCTTTGAGAATGTTTGTTGCAGCCTTTTTGAGTGTGGTTCCAAACAAGCTTGGAGGAATCCTGACAACATCAACTAGGGTAGATATAGAAAACAACTGTGCTGTTTTTCTTGAATTTCAATTTATGAATCTTTGGGTGATTTGTTCATAAATTTTCAAAGATTTTAGAAATTCCCTAAAGAAATGACAATTTTTCTAGTTCATTGACTTATGTTTAAATAATGCAGAATTGTTTTTTGACGCAATGGCTGGTATCGATCAAGTTCTTGAAAAACTTAGTACTGTAATTGACCCTGATTTGAAAAAGGATATCGTATCTATGGGTATGATTAAAGACTTGGAACTAAATGAAGGAAATTTGAAATTTACTTTAGAATTAACGACTCCTGCATGTCCATTTAATGTAGAAATTGAAGATGATGTGAGAAAAGCAATTGCCGAAATCTCTGACTTGAAAAATTTTGATATGAAGGTAACTGCCAAAGTAATGGAAGGTCGTTCACTTGAAGATGATGCTGGAATGGCTACAGTCAAAAACATTATTGGTGTTGCAAGTGGAAAAGGTGGAGTAGGCAAATCAACAGTTTCATTGAATTTAGCTTTAGCATTATCTCAAACTGGAGCAAAAGTTGGATTACTTGATGCAGATATCTATGGTCCTAGTATTCCACTAATGCTTGGAATGAAAGATGGATTCATGGAAGTGGAAGAAAATAAACTTCAACCAGCAGAATCAAATGGACTCAAAGTTGTTTCATTTGGATTCTTTGCAGAGCAATCTCATCAAGCAGCAATTTATCGTGGACCGATAATTTCTGGAATTTTAAAACAATTTTTAGTTGATACTAACTGGTCTAACTTAGATTATCTAATTGTAGATTTACCTCCTGGAACTGGTGATATTCCATTAACTCTTGCACAAACAATTCCTATTACTGGAATCTTGGTGGTTACTACTCCTCAAGATGTTGCAAGTAATGTCGCAGTAAAAGCAATTGGAATGTTTGAAAAACTAAATGTTCCAATTCTAGGAGTTGTTGAAAACATGAGCCATTTTATCTGTCCTAATTGTGATGATAAACATTACATCTTTGGTGATGGCGGTGCCAAAAAAATTAGTGAAGAATTTAAAATGCCATTTTTGGGTGAAATCCCATTGAACTCAGGAATAATGTCTGGTTCTGATTTAGGAAAACCAATTGTGATCACAAATCCTGATTCTCCAAGTGCTGTTGCTTTTAGAACAAGTGCAAAAAATATTGCTGCACAATGCAGTATTCTTGCAGCTAAACTTCAAGAAGAAATGAAATCTGAAAGTTCTGGTGAAGAATCTACTACTGAGACAAATACTAACTGATTTTCGTGAAATTACCTGATTCTTTAAGAGACCAATTGAAAATTCCTTTAGGGTTTCTCTTACCTGATGATCAAGTCAATAAAGAAAATATTGAAAAACATCTCTCAGACAATTCCTACATTATTACAGTTGGAGATAGGACTACTGAAAAAATGATTGATTTTGGTTTAATTCCTTCATTGCAAATTATTGATGGTGTTGAAAAAAGGGAAAAAAGAGAGCCTCCTAAACTTGAAGGCACTGTTGAACTAAATGCAAATAATCCTGCTGCACAAATTACATCTCAAAGTATAGATATGATCAAACAATCTTTTACCTTACAATCTCCTGTACGTTTGATGATTCATGGTGAGGAGGATCTTTTAGTAATTCCTGTATGTATTTTTGCACCAGAAAATTCAATTGTTTTGTATGGACAACCAAATCAGGGACTAGTTATAGTTAAAGTCACTCCAGAAATTAGAAATAAAACACAAAGATTACTTGATTTAATGAAATAATTGGGTGTGATGAGACGGTGGCTGTATGATTAATGATTACTCTACTAATACCTCTGACCCAATTAATTCATAAATTAAAAGAATGAAAATACACTAAATCTCTTAGAAGAATTGACACTTGGAAATAAACATCTTTTTAATGATAATTTTTTGTGAAACTAGATCCTGAACTTAGATTACAAATTTTAGAAAAAGCTGGAATTTATTCAAATAGATTCTCTATTCCAGAACCTAAAATTTTACTTGCAACAAAAGAAGTTCTTGATGCTCCAAAAGAGATGACTGAAGGAAGACGTACATCTGCTTACAAGTATTACGGTGTTTCATATATTCAACACAATTTAGTCTTCATAAATGTAAGAAAAATTCCTAATGAAAAAACTTTGGAAAATACAATTGTTCATGAATTAATTCATATGCGTTTTCCATATTTGGCACATGGTAAAAGATTCAACAAACTTGTCCGTCAAGGTTTACGTGGAAAAACTTTTTCTCCATATAAGAAAAGAAACAAAGTTAACAGTATTTGATTTATATCCCAGTTTTAGTCCCATTCATTAGATTATGGAATTTCCTGAATTTTTACCATTTATTGCAGGACTAGCATCATTTTTAGTGGCTGGAGGCTTGGTTGCATGGATTGTCAAACAGCCTGCAGGAACAAAAGAGATGGTGGATATTTCAAATGCTGTCAAAGAAGGCGCTGCAGCATTTCTTAAGCGAGAGATGATGATTATTGTTCCAGTCGCTATTGCATTAACAATAATTATTGGATTCTTCCTTAATTTCTCAAATGGAATTGCATTTGCAGTAGGTGCAACACTTTCAGCAGTTGCAGGAATTATTTCATTAAAAATTACAGTTAAAGCTGCAGTTAGGGCTGCAAATTTGAGCGGTAGTGGATTAGGAAAAACATTTGCTATGGCTTTTAGAGGTGGTGCTACAGTTGGCCTTGCAGTTCCTGCAATGGCATTATTAGCAATCACTGGTCTTTACATGATTTATCCAGACCCAATCACAATTGCAGGTGTAGGAATTGGGGCTAGTCTTATTGCTTTATTCATAAGAATTGGTGGTGGTATTTTCACAAAAGCTGCAGACATGGGTGCAGACTTGGTAGGTAAAGTTGAAGTAAATATTCCTGAAGATGATCCTAGAAATCCTGCAACAATAGCAGACAACGTAGGAGATAATGTCGGTGATGCAGCAGGAATGGGCTCTGATGTTTATGAATCATATATTGTTACAATTTTAGCAGCATTTTTAATTTCAGCATTAATTGGTGCACCAAACTTTTTCTTATACCCAATTCTTATTGGTTCATCTGGAATGATTGCATCAATTGTTGGTGTAGTGATTGTTGGTTCAAAGAATATTACAGATGTGATGAAACCTCTTAATCGTTCATTTTATGTTTCAGCAGCTATTGCAATTGGATTAAACTATGTATTCATTACACAATTCATTGGTGACTCTCCAGCATCAATTGCATTGTTTGGATGTACTGTAATTGGTGTAGTATTGGTTCCAGTTATTCAAAAGATTACTGATCATTATACTAGTTACAAAAAGGGTCCTGTAAAAGAAATTGCAGAGTCTGCAAAATGGGGATATGCATCATTAACTCTAATGGGAATTATCAAAGGCATGCAATCAACAGGACCATTTATGATTTCACTAGTAATTGCAATTATTGTATCATACAGCATTGGATCAGCAGCAGCACCTGAAGGCGCAGATCCTATACTTTATGGAATCTTTGGAACTTCTTTGACTGCCATGGCAATGTTGAGCCTTGCAGGAATTGTTCTAAGTATTGACGCATTTGGTCCAATTGCAGATAATGCCGGTGGTATTGTCGAGATGACAAAAATGGGTGAAGAAAACAGAAAGGTAACTGATGAAATTGATGCAGTTGGAAATACTACAAAGGCAGTAACCAAAGGATTCGCAATAGCTAGTGCCGCTTTAGCTGCATTAGCAATGATTCAGGCATTCCAATTTGAGGCAGCCCATGTATTTGCAGGAGTTTTAGAATTAGATTATAGTTTAACCAACCCAGCAATTATTGTTGGATTACTAATTGGTGGATTAATTCCATTTATCATCACAGGACAACTAATCAATGGTGTGTCTAGGGCCGCAGGAAAGATGGTTGATGAAGTTAGACGACAATTCAAAGCAGATGATGGAATTCTTAAAGGAACATCAAAACCTGATTATGCTAAATGTGTAGACATTGCAACTGTTGCATCAATTAAAGAACTATGGAAACCAGCAATCGTTGCTATCCTTGCACCAATTATTTTAGGAATTTTACTAGGGCCAACTGCAGTAGCAGGATTACTAATGGGTGCAGTTGTCACTGGAATTCTTTTGGCATATCACTTGGCAAACACTGGTGGAGCATGGGATAATGCAAAGAAACTAGTCGAGATGAATGGAGAGAAAGGTTCTGAAATTCACAAAGTTGCAGTTGTAGGTGATATTATTGGTGATCCATACAAAGATACAGCCGGTCCAGCACTTAACACTGTAATTAAATTATTAAACACTATTGCTATTGTATTTGTATCTGCATTTGTTGCAATACTTGCAATCTAATCTTCAACAAATAGTGTCATATCTAATTCATCAATTTGGGATTGAATTGCTTTTTTCAAAGTTGTATTGTGCATATTACAGAATTTAAAATAATTATCTACTGTTAGAAAACACCCACAAATCCATTTTGTTTTTTTGCTTCCTTCAACTGTCAACTTTGAATATTTTTGTTCAGACATATTGTAGATTGATTTTATAATTAATTAAATCTAGTCTATTGTAAAAAGAAAAAAGATTAAGGACAACCTTCCATTTTTTGGATAAAGTAGCCTTTTTCTTTAATTGCCTGCTCTACAGGCTCTGGTGCTCCTTGTGAGTGACAGAATTGACATTCATTTGTAGTCATTTCTGCTTCTCCTTCACCTACTGATTGTAACCACTCTTTGCCATATGTGAGGGCTTTATCGTGATCTTTTTCACCAGTAATTACATCAAAGTGCATGGTGTGACCATCTGCTGCTTTGACATATGTGTCGTATACGTGAATTTCCATAATTAATTACAAAAAAAGGGATATTTAATTCAAAAACTTTTCCTTGTGGATAACTTACTATGATATATCAAGAAATGTTTGAATAATGATAATTTGAGCAAGATTGTGAGACATTATGATATATTCTGTAATTTTAAAAATTCAAAATTCTTCATCAATTCTTTTAAAACTAGATGATGCGACTTCTCCAAAAACCGTAAAAGAATTTGTTGAAAAATTACCTTTCAAAGTAATTCTTAATGTCTGGGGTGATGAAATCTATTCCTCAAAATCTCCAATTATACAACCAGAAGAAAATGCAAAACATTTAGTTTCACTTTATGATGTTGCATATTGGCCTACTGGAAAAGCAATTTGTTTATTTTTCGGCCCCACTCCGATTGGAAATCCTGGAGAAATTACTCCTGCATCGCCTGTTAATGTGATTGGGAAGATTGTTTCAACTGATAAAACAATTCTTAATCATGCTGATGGGGTTAGTGCTGAATTTAGATTACAATCAAATTAGTTTTGAATTGGAATCTCTGAAATATCTGATTCTAGTACATATGCTTTGAAGTTTTTATTCATCCCAGAATAAATTATCCAAACATATGAATTATTTTCCATAAATTTCTTATCTGTATTTGATGGATATGCTTCTGAGTTTGGATGTGAATGAAAAATTCCAATAATCTCTAAATTCATTTCTTTCTCTTTTTGATGCATCTCCAAAGTTTGTTCTGGTGATAATGTGAATTCTACTGGAGATGAATCAATATTTTCTGTTAACCAAATTTCTTTTACTGTGTATGTTTCATTATTTTTATCTCCGTATAAAATTGCACATGACTCATTTGGTTCTTCTTTATGAGAATGGTCTAAGAGAATTTTTTTCTGTAATTTTGAAAGAATAATTTTTTGCAAATCTACTCTACGTTTACAGTTCCTACCATCCATGGATGGAATGTACAGTAATAATCATAACTTCCTACCTCTGTAAATGTAAATTCAAATGAATCTCCTGCTGACATCATTTCTGAATCAAATAATCCATCTGCCTCTGGTACTTGACCTGATGTTACTGTGTGAACTGTACTGTCTGCATTATCCCATACAATTACAGTTCCAACTGTAACATCAATTACTTGTGGGTCATAGTAAATTTGTCCATCCTCTGGAATTCCTGCACCTTGTGGAATTGAAACTTTTTCTGGTTCTTTTGGTTCTTCAATAATTATCGTTGCAATCATCCAAGGATGTACAATGCACAAATATTCGTATTCTCCAATTTCTAAGTTATTTGTATCTAAAGTGAAAATATCTCCTGCACTCATTAAACTAGAATCAAATGTTTCTCCAAAGTCTTCTGAACTAGTAACTGTGTGCGCTACAGAATCTGCATTTGTCCATTCTATATTATATCCCTGTGAAACTATTGCAACATCTGGTTTGTAATCTGGATTCCCTTCTTGTGCGGAGCCCTCGATAATCTCAATTGCAAAAATTGGTCCTGACGGTGTAATATCCTCATCTGGTTCTTCGATTTGAACTGGTGGTATCATGTATGTATCTGGACTGACAAACCCAAATGCCAACCATACAATAATTCCTGTGGCTGCTGCCATGCCTGAAATAGATCCTATTGGTTTAACATATTGAGGATGCTTCATTGCTAAATATGCAATGAGAATAGCTGGGAATGCAATTGCCATTAAAATTCCTGCAATTGTAACTGTAAAGTTTGATGTATTCATTGTAAATGCAAACATTCCGAACCCTAATGCAATTGAAATAATTACCAAAGTGGTTGCTTTTGCTTTATTACTAGTTGAAACTCCTCCATCTAAGATACCTACTGCGAGGAAAATTAATCCGATAAACATAGTCAAACCAGTCATAGCATGCATACCGTCGATGAATGTGTGTGCGATACCTGCGTACGATATCACAACTCCAGCCAAACCTATGGCTGTTAGTCCCATTCCCGGCATCATGAGGTCCCAATTACTCATTTAAAGTAGCTGATAGGAGTGAGATACTTATTCCTTTTGAAATTGCATAGATCAGCTATACGAAGAAATTAAATGGCTTTGGAATAGGATAGAGTGAATTGGGATTAAAAGAAATACTGGAAATATCTAAACCCCGGATTATTGTTCTTCTAGTTATTACTGCTGTTACATCGATGTATGCTGCAAGTAAATTAGTTGATGGTACACCTGAACTTGAACTATCTCATTATTTGCACATTATTGTTGCTGGTGCATTGGCTTCAGCCGGTTCTAGTGCTCTAAATCACTATTATGATAAAGATATTGATCCTAAAATGACTCGAACTAGTTCTAGACCTATCCCATCTGGACGAATGGCACCCTCACATGTTTTGATATATGGTTTGGCCGTCAGTTGTATCTCTGTAATCTATGGGTTCTTTGCATTAAATATCGTCACTGCATTTTTTATTGCAGTTGGCATTTTCTCTTACGTTATAATCTACACTGTTTGGTTAAAACGTCTTAATTCTTCAAATATTGTTATTGGTGGAATTGCAGGCAGTGCCGCAGCTTGGGCTGGATGGGCCGCAGCTACTGGCAGTTTAGATTTGTTAGGATTTTTGGTTGGATTTTTGGTGTTTGTTTGGACCCCTTCTCACTTTTGGTGTCTTGCTATGAAAATTAAAGACGAATATGCCCAAGCAAATGTTCCTATGTTGCCTGTAGTTATTGGGATGCAAAAAACATCAAAATACATTTTAGGTAATACGATAATTTTACTTCCGTTTTCATTATTACTTGCATTTATTCCGGATGGATTGGGAATTGTTTACACTGTAATTGCTGCAGTATCTGGCGGGTTGATGCTTGCATATCATTATAAATTAACAAAGACCCCTACTTCTGAATTTGCTTGGAAAGCATACAAGGTAACTGCTCCTTATCTTACAATAATTTTTGTAGCTGTTGCATTAGATGCAGCATTCCATTTCCCACTATTTTAGAAATTATTTATCAATACCTGGGAAACTGGCTTCGTAATCCTTTTCCATTACTTCTTTATTCTGTTCTTCTATTTCATCTACTTCTTTTTCAATAATTACTACCTCTATTCGACGCTCTTCTTTTGTGATCCATGACACTTTGATGAGGCCTAATATTTCTAAATCTAAGAGTATTTTGTTAAATTTAGCATTTGGAATTTCATATTCTTCTTTAAGTAAAATCTTTTGAAGCTCAACATCCGTTAAAGATTTTGCTTCTTTGATTTTATCAAATACTGTATTTCGAATTGGAATTGCCATTTTTATCCGTAGAATGATTTCTCCTCTGATTTTGGTACTACGTTAGATATACTTTCCTTCATGTTCTTATACCATTGATCAATTTCTTTAGTAATTGACGGTTTAACGTGCTTCAAACAATTTGCAAAGTCTTGACTAGAAATTTTTAATGAATTTTTTCTCATTGCAAGAACTGCAGCTTCTCTACAAAGATCTGCTAAATCAGCACCTGTAAAATTCTGTGTTGCTATTGCAATCTCTTGTAATTTTACATCATTTGTTAGTGGCATTTTTTTTGTTAAAATTTTGATGATTTCTAATCTACTTTTTTCGTCTGGTGGTGGTACGTATAATGACAAATCTAATCTACCTGTTCTTAATAGCGAAGAATCTAAAATATCTGGTCTATTTGTTATTCCTATTACTACCACTCGTGAAGAAATTCCCTCTTCAATCTCTGTTAGAATTTGACTAAGTATATTTTCTCCCGAGCCACCTTCCCCTGTTCTATTTCGTGCAAGAGAATCTATTTCATCAAAAATAACGACACATGGTGATGATGTTTTGGCCTTTCTGAAAATTTCTCTTATTGCTTTTTCAGATTCTCCCATCCATTTTGAAAGAATTTCTGGACCTCTAACTAAAATCATGTTTGCACCAGTTTCAGTTGCAAGTGCCCTAGCAAGTAATGTTTTTCCACATCCTGGTGGACCATAGATTAATGCACCTTTGGGCGGTTTTATTCCCATTTTTATAAATTTATTTGGTTCTTTTATTGCTGTAATGAGATTATCTGTTAGTGATTTTTTGATTTCATTTAATCCTCCAACATCTTGCCACCATACTTTGGATCTTTCAACGTATACTTCTCTCATTGCTGTGGGGATTACATCTTGCATTGCTTCGTAAAAATCAATTAATTTGATTTGCATTGATTGTAAAATTTCAGATGGGATTTTTTCTGTTTCAAGATCTATTTCTGGTAAGTATCTCCTAATTGATTTTAGTGCAGCTTCTCTACAGAGTGATTTAATGTCTGCACCTGTATACCCGTGTAATTCTAATGATAATTCTTTAAGATCTACATCTTCACTTATTGGCATTCCTCTTGAATGAATCTCAAGAATCTCTAGTCGTCCATCTTCATTTGGCACTGAGATTTCAAATTCTCTATCAAATCTTCCTGGTCTTCTAAGTGCCGGATCAACACTGTCTGGTCTATTTGTAGCTCCTAAAACGATAACATTTCCTCTGTCGTTAAGACCGTCCATTAATGCAAGGATTTGAGCTACAACTCTTTTTTCAACATCTCCGTATGCTTCTTCTCTTTTTGGTGCAATTGCATCAATCTCATCAATGAAAATCATACTTGGGGAATTGTCTTTAGCTTCTTTGAAAATATCTCTTAACTTTGCCTCCGTTTCACCATAATACTTGTTCATAATTTCTGGACCGTTAATTAAAAACATATTAGCTTCTGATTCACTTGCAAGAACTTTTGCAAGTAATGTTTTCCCACATCCCGGTGGACCATAAAGTAGAATTCCGCTATGTGGCTCTATTCCTAATCTTGTAAATAATTCTGGATGTTTTAATGGTAATTCTACAATCTCTCTCATTGCTTTGACTTTTTCTTCTAACCCTCCGACTTCTTCATACGTCACACGAACTTTTCTGTCTATTGTTGTTTCAGATGAGATGTTAAGATTTGTAGAACGGTCGATTTTAACAACTCCTTTTGGTGATGTCTTTGTAATTTTAAAATCCATTGAATTTCCTAAAATCATTACTGAGATTTCATCACCGTGAACAATTGGCAACCCTTTCAATCTATTTTTAACAAAATCTGTAAATTCTTTGTCTATTGTTGTTGATTCATTAACCGGCGTTAGTGAAACTGTTTTTGCAATTTTTGATGATACTCTTCTGATTTTTACAATGTCATTAATTGATGCACCTACATTTTTTCTTGTTTGCCCATCAACTCTAATGATGTCTGGTAGTTTTTCATCTTCATCTGTTGGCCAAATTACTGCACAACTAGAGCGTGACCCCATAATTTCAATAATATCTCCTGGGGAAATTTTGAGAAAATCCATTGCCTCTGGACCGATTCTGGCACGTTTTTTACCTACGTCTCTTTGTTTTGCTTCTCCAATCCTCATTTGCAAAGGCTCTTCTTTGCGTACCAAAAAAATCCTCTATTTCATGTCAACTGACATTCGGCTCATGTTGAGGACCTCAAATTCACTGACACCCTCTGTACTTTTAACTGCATTTTCTAATGCGTCGCTCTGACCTTCTTTATCCTCTAAAACAAATTCTGCTTTCAAAAATTCTAGTCCAAATGCTAGTGGTTCTTTTGCATGTCTTTTCATTGACATTCCTTCTGGCAATGAAGTTTTGAGAGTTTCTGCCAATTTATCGAGATCAACTTCTGTTCCTTTAGGTAAAATTTTTGTAATGAATAGTAATTGAGCCATTTTTCTAAGGTCCTCTCGAATTACATGCAGTACATGTATAATTTCTTGCAGCTTCTCTGCAACTTTGACATCTCCAGATCAAATCTTCGCCACAATTTGGACAATTGAATTTTACACATTTATCATTAGGCATTATGTGTCTATTACAACAACTACAAGTTGGTAATGAGATACTAGATGACATAACCCGAATTTCTGCAAACATCATTTATACCTTCCTTAGAATTTAAGCGCAATTCATCTCCATAATTTTTTGAGTTCGCCACCAATCAACGTCTGAGCCGTTTTAATCGAACCCTTCATTCCAAGTAATTTGATAATTGAACTGGTGTGAAAATCAAAATCATCTTTTTCTGAAATATCTTTGATGATTTCTGGTGTGATTGATTTGAATAATTTATTGATTGTTTGATTGTCTATTCTTTCTAACATTTTTCTTGCAAAAATCTGTTTTTCAAATTCTTTACCAAATCTATCGATCCATCTTTTTTGATATTCTAAAAGTTCAGAACGATTATTTGTTTTTAGGAATTTGGAAATTGCCTGACCTGCATATACTCCGCCCATCCCACTAGTGAAAATACCTCCTGCAGTTGTAGGTTTGGCCTGACCTGCAGCATCTCCAACAATTATTGTTTTACCTTCAATAAAATTCTCAATTGGTCCTTTAATCCAAATTGGGGCAAAAATTTTTCTGATTATGGAATAATTTTCTCTTCCTTCTAAAATTTCATCTAATGCTTCTGCAACATTAATTCCTCTCCCTGCAACTCCTACCTTTCCTTTTCCTTCATTTGATGGAATTATCCATGCAAAAAATCCTGGATATTTTTCTTGATCAAACATTACTTTGACTTGTCCTTTGTGAATCCAATCTGCATAAATTTCGTATTGAGCAGATGAGAGAATTCCAGTTCTATCTTTGTGTATTAAAGATGAAACCCCTCTTGCATCAACAAAAATTTTACAATCTATTTTTCCTTCATTTGTTCTAATTCCAGTATCTGTTATTTCTTGAAAACTTGTTTTAACTTTGATTACTGCTCCGTTTTTTTGAGCTTGAAAAGCAATCTGTTTGTCTAATTCCCGTCTACTTATTTCAATTACTTTTTGTTTCTTTGAATTAATATCAAAACAACTTCCATCTGGTGCTGAAATTTGTGCTGATTCTATCATATGATCAAATGTTTTTTTAAATGGTATTACTCCTAATTCCTCTAATCCTGCAATACTTACTAATCCTCCACAGTGTTCGGGCGTCCCAATTTCATAGTCTTCTTCTATTACAAGAACTGAGAACCCATTTGAAGAAATCTCTCTTGCAGATAACAGTCCTGCAACACTTCCGCCTGCAATTATTACATCAAAGTACACAGATTTTGTTTCTTTGTCAATTATTTAATTCCAAAGTTTTTCATTATGCCTATATTGTATACTGGTATGGGCGACATAAAACAAGTAATTGTTGTTAGGACTGATCTTGAAATGGGTAAAGGAAAGATTGCAGCACAAGTTGGCCATGCCTGTGTCTTGGGTGCAGAACATGTTAGAAAATCACATCCTGAATGGTATGAACAATGGTGGGGTGGTCAAGAAAAAGTTGTCCTTAAGGTTTCAGGACTCAAATCTTTACAAGAAGTAAAAAGACATGCAATTGATTTGAATCTTCCTTGGTCTGAAGTAACTGATGCTGGACATACTCAGATATCTCCTGGGACAACAACTTGTATTTCAATTGGACCTGCTCCTGAAAATTTAATTGATAAAATAACTGGGGACCTAAAATTACTATAATCTTTCTTGGTATGAGATATTAACACCACTGATTGACAATTTTTGTGAAAAAACAAACTAAAGGAATTCTTGCATTTATTTTTCTAGGCGGAATCATGGTAACTTCTGGGGTTGTAATTGCATTTCCTGGAATTGATCCTGGTACTGATTCTTCCGAATTAACTATCACTGGAACTCCAGCTGACAATTTTACTGATGATGAACGTGCACAATTTTGTGGTTCTAGTGATGCAAAATCCACGGAATTCATCCAAGAATTTTCAATTCCTACATTATGTACAAACCCGTTGGCTATTGTAGCTGATTTTGATGGAAATGTCTGGTTTACTGAAACAAATACTGGTAATTTAGGAAAGTTCGATCCAATTACTGAAACATTTACTGAGTACGATAATCCAATCTGGCCTGAAGGAACACGCTCTATGATGTGGGGAATTGATTATGGTCCTGATGGTTCTGTATGGTTTACTGATGAGGCCTATGATTCTGTATGGAAATTTTCAAGTCTTGATGAGACATATGTCCGACTGGCATATCCTAATGAGGGAAATTCATTACCTCAAAAACTCGAAATTGATGGCTCTAAAATAATTATTAATGATTTTACGGGAAACAAGATCACGTTATTGGATCCAAATCAATCTAGTGAGGATGTTAATTATCTTAGTATTCCCTCCCCTATCGATAATTCTGTAACTGCCGATTTTGCAGTAGATGCAAGTGATAACATTTGGTTCACTAATTGGTTATATCAACAGGGTGGAGTTTTGGTAAAATTTAATCAAAATGATTATCTTGACTCTGTCGCAAGTTCTGTTGAAAAATCTCTTCCATTACTTGACTTTGTAAAAATCTATGAATTGCCAAGACCTTTACTTACTCCAAATGGTGCAACCGTATCTCCTGATGGAACTATTTGGTTAGCTGATACTACTTCATCTTCGTTTTTTAGTTTTGATCCCTTAACAAAAGAATTTACTCAATACATTACGGCAGATCCTATTTTGGAAACATATGGAAATCAAACTGGTATTATTAAAGATCCTATTTCTAGACCTTATTGGATTGACACTGATGAACAAGGACGTCTAGTTTTTAACGCACAAACTGCAAATAACATCTCTGTGATGGATCCAAAATTACAATCCCTTGTAGAATATCAAATCCCGTCAAAAAATCCCTATTGGGGCGATTGTGAATCTGGTGATGGTGTTGTGATGGATAATTGTGGATTAGCACAAGCTTTTGATTTTACTATAAGTGGTGAAAAAATTTGGTTTACTGAATGGGTTGAAAATAACATTGGAGTGGTTGATACTTCTATCCCATTACCCCTTGAAATTGAATTAGAAACTGATTCAATTGTTTTGACACCTGGGGAATCAAAACAATTCAACTTTATTGTATCTCCTAATTCTCAAAATGATTTGTTTGATGTATCGTTAATTCACAATACTACGCATGATTTTCTTAGTGTATCTCTTGAATCTGATATTCCTGAAACTTTCCAATTGGATTTTGATGTTCCTAGACCAATTCATATAGAAATTTCATCTGGTGAAGATGCAGTTTCAGGTTCTTATAAAATACTTCTTGGAGCACAATTACCAGATGTTGCCGTAAGTAAATTCATTACAGTGACCATAGAGTGATCTCCGATTTAGATTCCCAAATTGGAATTTCTGTTTACAGTACAGAATTTTCAGGAATTGGGGGAAAAATTAGACTGACTCCTGAAGATTTTCTTGTATCTGAAAAAATTTCTGAAAAATCTCAAAACTCCATTAATGACAAAGAAGGATATGCAGTATACAAACTAAAAAAGAAAAAAATTGATACTAATCATGCATTATCTGATATTTTTAGAAAAAAAGGTATTAGATTAAAATCACTTGGATTAAAAGATGCATCTGCAAT
>Ga0206686_1000274_pt1 | contig 15504 bp, 16 predicted proteins | sample M250012015metaG_FD_155447 | JGI IMG/M metagenome (GOLD analysis project Ga0206686, IMG submission 155447) | Ammonia-oxidizing marine archaeal communities from Monterey Bay, California, United States - M2 500m 12015 | ecosystem: Environmental > Aquatic > Marine > Intertidal zone | place: USA... | reverse complement strand
CTGCCCATGTAAAGTCATAATTTACAGCAATTGCAACAGGAGACACTCCCCTTGCAACTACCTGTGCTGTACTCGCATACGCAAATCCAACAACGATTAAAGATAGTATAAGTTTTTTCATAAATATATTTTTAGTTTAACGCGAATTTAATATAAAAAAGACAATATAAAAAACATAGTTCACACTATCTCGATAGTGTGTATTCAACATTTAATGAATAATTTAGATATAGCTATATATAATTAAGATGCCGATGAAAATTTCTCGGAAACGCTATTCCAATCTACTACATTAAAAAATGCGCTGATATAATCAGGTCTCCTGTTCTGATAATTCAAATAATAGGCATGCTCCCATACATCAAGACCTAAAATTGGAGTTCCTCCACATCCCTCACCCATAAGAGGATTATCCTGGTTTGGGGTTGAACAAACTTCCAATTTTCCTTCTTTAACACATAGCCATGCCCAGCCCGAACCAAAACGTGTTGCTGCCGCCTTAGAAAAAGCCTCCTTAAACCCATCAAAAGAACCGAAAGAGGAATTTATAGCATCTGCAAGTGCTCCAGAAGGCTCTCCTCCTCCATTTGGAGACATAATTTCCCAAAATAAGCTGTGATTCCAATACCCTCCACCGTTATTTCTAACAGCGGGTTTATCTGAACAATTTTGAAGAATCTCCAAAATTGACTTCCCTTCTAATTCGCTACCCGCAATGGCGTTGTTTAAATTATTTGTGTATCCCTGGTGATGTTTTGAATGGTGGATTTCCATTGTTCTTGCATCAATATGTGGTTCCAATGCGTCATATGCATAAGAAAGTTGTGGTAATTCAAATGACATTTTCTCTGTTTTAATAATATTAGTATTCTCTCAAAATTAATAAATTCAACAAATCTGAAACTCCCTATTGAATTATTATTTGAAGATTGTTTTTCCACCTGAATTTAAGAATAAAATTACACTTTCATAATCAGTATATTTGACTCATGAATCACCTGAGACCCATTACGGAATGGCTTCCAATGTCCTTAAAAGAAGCCAATAAAAGAGGATGGGAGGAATTTGACATTATTCTGATTTCAGGGGATGCCTATGTGGATCATCCAGCATTTGGAACAGCCGTAATTGGTCGAATCATTGAAGATGAAGGCCTAAAAGTGGGAATCGTAGCTCAGCCGAACTGGAAAGACGATTTACGTGATTTCAAGAAGCTAGGAAAGCCAAAACTCTTTTTCGGTATCACTGCCGGGTGCATGGATTCTATGGTAAATCATTATACCGCAAACAAACGTCTGCGTTCTACTGATGCCTATACTCCAAAAGGAGAAGCAGGATTCAGACCTGATTATGCAACCTCTGTTTATTCCAAAATTTTAAAAGAACTTTTCCCCGATACCCCTGTCCTACTTGGAGGAATAGAAGCGTCTTTAAGAAGGGTTTCTCATTATGATTACTGGAGAGACGAGCTGATGCCCTCGATTCTGGTAGATTCCAAAGCTGATGCTCTTGTGTATGGTATGGGGGACCAACCTTTAAGAGAAATATTGCGGCTTTTGAAAAAAGGTGTTCCTTTTGAACATATTAAAACTATTAAGCAGGTGGCTTTTCTTCAGGATCAGTCAATTCCTTTACCCAAGGTGAAAAATTGGGAAACAGTGTCCCTAGCAAGTCACGAAGATTGTTTAACAGATAAGAAAAAATTCGCGGCAAATTTTAAGATTGTAGAAGTGGAATCCAATAAATGGCAGGCAAATAGAATTACACAACATGTGGAAGAATATACCTTAATTATCAATCCTCCATATAAAACAATGTCTGAAAAGGAAATTGACACTTCCTTTGATTTGCCTTACACTAGAGAACCTCATCCAAAGTATAAGAAAAGAGGTAATATTCCCGCTTATGATATGATTAAGTTTTCAATTAATATGCATCGCGGATGTTTTGGAGGGTGTAGCTTTTGTACCATATCAGCGCATCAGGGAAAATTCATTGCCTCCCGCAGTGAAAAGTCAATTCTTAAGGAACTCGAAGAGGTCGTTGAGCTTCCCGAATTTAAAGGCTATATCTCTGACTTAGGAGGCCCATCTGCTAATATGTACAAGATGAAAGGAAAAGACGAGTCTATTTGTGAGCGTTGTGTATCACCAAGCTGTATTCATCCTGTAATATGCAATAACCTGGATACTTCGCACAAGCAAATGACACAGCTGTACAGAAAAGTGGATGAGCACCAAAAGGTGAAAAAAGCCTTTGTGGGATCTGGAATAAGGTATGATTTACTTGTAGATGAATTCAATAAGAATAATGAGGATGGTAATCACGATGAATATATTGAGCAGGTGGTTACAAGGCATGTAAGCGGAAGGCTCAAGGTTGCCCCTGAGCACACCTCTGACCAAACATTAAAAGTGATGAGGAAACCGTCTTTCAAGTACTTCCATAAATTCAAAGAGAAATACGATAAGATTTCTGAGAAGCATCAGCTAAATCAGCAGCTGGTGCCCTATTTTATTTCATCACATCCGGGTTGTGATGACATTGATATGGCCAATCTTGCTGCCGAAACCAAAGACATGGGATTTCAGTTGGAGCAGGTACAGGATTTCACTCCAACTCCAATGACAGTAGCTACCGTCATTTACTATACAGGCCTTCATCCATATACTTTAAAACCAGTAAAAACGGTAAAAACGCGAAAAGAAAAACAGGATCAAAATCGCTTTTTCTTTTGGTACAAAAAAGAAAATAGAGCATGGATAAAGCAAAAATTAGAAAATGCGAATCGAAAAGATTTATTGAATAAATTAATAGAAAATCCTACACAAACAAAAATGCCCAAATGGCTAGAAAATCGAAGATCAAAAAAGTAATTTCTGAATGGCAGGAATAAATAGATGCACAATCCTTTTAATCAAAGAGAAAAGGCAGACTCAATAACATCCAGTGATTTTAAACCAAAAGAATTGTTGTCCCAAATAGTAAGGGAATTATCTCTTGTCAACACAAAGCACGGATAGGATCCCATAGTAATCTCATCTAGAGATTCGGAGTTTTTTTGATACGTAATCCGTACAAATTCCGGTAATTCTTTTGCTATTGCACCCCCTGAACCAGCAACTATAATGTACTCTATCACTATTTTCGGATTTCTTCGATGAAATTGATTAACTATTTCAATGGTTTCAATACAGTATGGACAATTCGGTAGTACATATATCCGTAATGACTTATTCGGCGAAGATTCATTGTTTTTTATTGTTAGATTTCTTGATAAATCCCATACATCTCCTCTATATACTGGGTATAGCACAAAATACAAAACAAGAGGAATAGCAACAATTCCTGTTTTTAGACTGATATTTAACCACAGCTTATTGAACTTATACTTCCTAATCAGCCATACAATGATTAACGAACCAACTATGATGAATACGAATGGCAATAATCTGGAATTTTGCCATGAAAACCCCAAATCCAGTAAGAAGATTTCAAATAGGTTCATAAAAATAGAATCAGCGATAAAATTAATGAAACACAAAGAAGAACGCCAAATACTGTGCATTATTACCCAATTCACAAAATGATAAATGCATCTGTATTCACTTTAAGAATGGGACATTAGCTTGTTACAATCATTAAAATGTAGTATTTTTGCAGGTAAATAGAAGGTTATTTATATTTATTCTAAATAAAGAAAAATGATTACTGTAACGCAATCAGCAAAAAAGCAAGCAATACGCCTAATGGAAGATGATGGGAAGGCTGGTTTTTTTATACGAGTTGGTGTAGAAGGAGGAGGGTGCTCCGGATTAATGTATCAACTAACCTTTGACAATGAAAGAAAGGAAGGTGACACGATCTTTGAAGATAATGGAATTGAGGTTGTTGTAGATAAAAAAAGCTATTTATATCTGCTGGGAACTACTCTGGATTTTTCGGGTGGCCTTAATGGAAAAGGATTTGTATTTATAAACCCAAATGCGGATAGAACGTGTGGCTGTGGAGAATCATTCTCAGTTTAATTAATGTAATCATACACTAATCATGACTCCATATACAGAAGACGAACTCGCAAAAGACTTAGACCAACAAGACTACAAGTATGGCTTCGTTACTGACGTAGAAACGGAAACTGTTCCTGTTGGATTAAACGAGGATATCATTCGTCTTATTTCTGCTAAAAAAAATGAACCTGACTGGTTATTGGAGTATCGATTAAACTCCTTTAGCATCTGGAAAAAGATGACGGAACCCAATTGGGCACATGTAAAATATAAAAAACCTCAATTTCAGAATATAACGTATTACGCTGCGCCAAAGCAAACGAAGAAATATGAGTCATGGGATGATGTAGATCCGGAAATGAAAGAAACGATGACCAAGCTCGGAATTTCAATGGATGAACAAAAGAGACTGACTGGTGTTGCTGTGGATTTCGTTATGGACTCTGTTTCTGTTGCTACTTCTTTCAAAGCAAAGCTAAAAGAACTGGGCATCATATTTTGTTCTTTTTCCGATGCAGTTCTGGAGCATCCAGAACTTGTCAGAAAACATATGGGTTCGGTTGTTCCTAATTCAGATAATTTCTACGCCGCATTAAATTCAGCTGTCTTTACTGATGGCTCATTCTGTTATATTCCTAAAGGGGTTCGATGTCCAATGGAACTTTCCACCTACTTTAGAATAAATGCAGGTGGTACCGGTCAATTTGAACGCACACTTGTCATTGCGGAAGAAGGGTCATATGTGTCTTATTTAGAAGGGTGTACAGCTCCTCAACGAGATGAGAATCAGCTCCATGCAGCCGTTGTGGAATTAAAGGCAATGGATAATGCTGAAATTAAATATTCCACTGTGCAAAACTGGTATCCTGGAGATAAAAACGGCCTTGGCGGCGTATTCAATTTTGTGACAAAAAGAGGTATTTGTGAAAAAAACGCAAAAATATCCTGGACACAGGTTGAAACAGGTTCTGCTGTAACATGGAAGTACCCCTCTTGTATTTTGAAAGGAGATGGTTCTGTGGGGGAGTTTTATTCGGTTGCTGTTACCAATAATTATCAGCAGGCGGATACAGGAACCAAGATGATTCATTTGGGAAAAAGAACCAAAAGCACTATTATTTCCAAAGGTATTTCAGCAGGAAATTCGGAGAATTCATATAGAGGACTTGTTCAAATTCATAAAAACGCACATGGATCCCGAAATTTCTCGCAATGTGATTCTTTGTTGATGACGGACCATTGCGGAGCTCATACCTTTCCGTATATCGAATGCAAAAACCCAAGTGCTCAAATAGAGCACGAAGCAACAACTTCAAAAATTGGGGAAGATCAGCTCTTTTATTGTATGCAAAGAGGAATTTCAGAAGAAAAAGCCATCAGCTTAATTGTTAACGGATATTGTAAAGAAGTTTTGAATCAGCTGCCGATGGAATTTGCAGTTGAAGCACAGAAATTATTAGCCATAAGCCTTGAAGGCTCAGTAGGATAAAGTAAAATTATGATAGAGATTAAGAATTTACACGCAAGCATAGAAGGGAAGGAAATCCTAAAAGGATTGAGCCTCAAAGTAAATGCTGGAGAGATTCACGCCATTATGGGGCCAAATGGGTCGGGTAAAAGTACATTGGCCAGTATCTTGGCTGGGAGAGAAGAGTATGACATTTCAGAAGGAGGGGTCACTTTCGAAGGCAAAGATCTGTTTGAACTGTCTACTGAAGAAAGAGCCAGAGAAGGTCTTTTTTTAGCTTTTCAATATCCTGTTGAAATACCCGGAGTTTCTAATGTCAATTTTTTGAGAACAGCCATTAATGAAATAAGAGATTCTAAAAGGGAAGACCCAATTTCAGCTAAAGAATTCATGAGCCTTGTCAGAGAAAAAACAAAAATCGTGGAGCTTGACAGTAGCCTGGCTTCAAGGTCTGTAAATGAAGGTTTTTCAGGAGGAGAAAAGAAGCGCAATGAAATTTTTCAGATGGCGATGCTTCAGCCTAAGCTTGCGATTTTAGATGAAACAGATTCGGGGCTTGATATCGATGCCCTTAAAATTGTGGCCAACGGAGTGAATTCTCTTAAGTCTCCGGATAATGCCTGTATCGTAATCACCCACTACCAGAGATTATTGGATCATATTGTTCCTGACTATGTGCACGTGTTGTATGATGGCCGGATAATGAAAACTGGTGGCAAAGAGCTGGCTTTAGAACTTGAAGAAAAAGGATACGATTGGATCAAAGCAGAAACTCAAGTTGGCTAATGATGGAAGAGGTACTCATACATTCAAAATTCAATACGCTTAGAGAGTACTTTACGCCTACTCTTTTGCCTTTCTCTTCACAAGCCTTGAAGAAAGCGGAAGCGATTGTAGAAAATACTGATTTTCCAAGTAGAAAAAATGAAAACTGGAAGTACACCAATGTAAATGGATTAACGAAGCTCTCATTTAATGGAAATAATTCAGCCTCTTTATTAGAGCACCAATTCTCAAAAACAGCTAAACGAATCGTTATTTCTAATGGTAAAATGACAGAAGACATATCTCAAATTTCAAATGTAAAAACGAACTGGAAACAGGTTCCTGAAAAAGCAACTGAAGATCCCTTTGACGCTCTAAACATGTTGTATTGCACTTCAGCAATTGAAATCACATTTGACCAGGAAGAACACAAACAAATTGAGCTGGTCTTTGAGCACACCAAAAACACTTTTGTATTTCCCAGAATCTATATTAAATGTAAAAAAGGAGCTCAGGGAACTGTAATTCTTAATTACCAGGGAGCAGAAGACAATTCGAGCTTTACAAATGTTTCCACCTTTATTGAGGTCGAAGAAAATGCAAACTTAACCCTGCATAAAATTCAAAAAAATGGTATTGGTGCATTTGACCTGCACAGAGAAATCGTAAATCAGGCTGCCAGCAGTACCTTTAAGATTAACACTTTTACCTTATCCGGTAAGCTGACGCGAAATGATCTATGGATCAATGTCAATGGAGAAAATTGCGATACCTTCATGAATGGTGCGTATACACTGAAAGGTAAGTCTCACTGTGACAACCATACCACGGTAGACCATAAGGTAGCGCATTGCTACTCAAAAGAGCTCTACAAGGGCGTTATTGACGATAGAGCCACCAATGTCTTCAACGGAAAAGTTTTTGTACGTAAAGACGCTCAAAAGATAAATGCTTTTCAATCCAATGCGAATATCTTATTGAGTGAAACAGGTACTGTAAACTCCAAGCCCGAGCTTGAGATCTATGCGGATGACGTCAAGTGTTCTCATGGCTCTACTACAGGTCAGCTTGATGAAGAAGCTGTATTCTATTTGCGTTCAAGGGGGCTATCTGAAAAAGCAGCCAAAGAACTTTTGGTTAAAGCATTTTTAGGTGAAGTTCTGGAAGAAGTGAAACACGATGATGTTAGGTCCTATGTGGAGGAACATATCGAAAAGCATTTTGAGGCGTAGCTAAAAATCTTTTTTTACAACTGACTATTCACTTTTAGTGACAATATATCCATGACTAATGGCAATTTCGTCAATTGTATAGTCTTTGTATTTTGCTGCGAGTGATACAGAAGCGACTTCTTCCTTGTTTCCAGACCTTATTTTTTCTTCACTTATTTCAATGTCTTGCTTTTCGTACATTGCTTTGTAATCCTTAAATCGCATTCTGTTTTGCGGCTGTATCGAGTTGTCGATCCTTTTCCATTTCCTGTCGCTGTACTTCAGAAAATTATAGATGGTAATTGACGAATCGAAATGGGCAAAATGATCTGTCATATCTATAAAATGGCTCATCACCCCTGCTGGCTTTAGTACTCTTTTAAATTCTTTTAGTATGTCCTCCAATATGTTTTCGGGTATATGCTCAAAGGTATTATTGGAACAAATTAAATCTATCGAGGCTTGTTCCAGTTCTGTTTTACGAGCGTCACCGATTATTCTTTTGAGCCCAATAATTTCACAGCTCTCTTTCAATTCCTTTTGCTCATCGACAATCTCGCCTAAGCTCTTCCATTTTTCTTCATTGATGTACTCTAAAAACGAGTCCAATTCTCCCCTATGTCGCCATTCCTGAAATTTCCTAATGGTCTTATATATATTTTCTCTTTTAACCCAGTCTCTTAAGTCAATTGATATCACTTCTTTTACATTGCTTAAATACATTGCAATAGGTACAATAGGATACCATCCCGTTCCTAATTCCAATACATTACAATTCTTTAATTCCTTACTTGAATGCTTTCTGAAATAGTGTAGATGATCTTTTGAATGAGTAATCTTATTCCTAAAATGCTCATCACTTAATTCCACTCCTTTTGTAACCCTTTTTTGAAACCAGTAGTTTATCTTTTCTTTTTGAGGTAAATAGGATATCCCTTTTTGAACTATTGCTTTTAATTTCCAGTTTGTTCTCATTTTTTTATTGATTCACATTGAGATTATTTAGTTATTAGCATAACAAGAATCATCCATATGATTATGAAAATCACCCAAAGGGATTGTAAAGTCTCATATTACTTAAGGATTTAAACGTACCCCTTGTCCTTGGCCCAGCTGCTCAATTGAGCGGAATTTGGCATTTCCAATTTTTTGAGGATATTGTGACGATGGGTCTCTACGGTTCTATGAGAAATGAAAAGCTTTTCTGCAATTTCTTTTGAGGTAAGTCCTTGAGCGATGTGCTTGACAATCTCAATCTCCTTCATTGTTAATTCCTTCTTCGCTTTAGACGGGTCTACATTAAGAAGAGAGGTGAAATAACGGTCTTTGATGTCGGCTGCGATAAAAGTTTCTCCATTATACACTGCATGAATTGCTTCTATTAATTCACTTTTCGTAGTATTCTTTGTGAGATATCCTTTGGCTCCAATAGATAAAAACTTCTTCACATAGGTGATGTCATCATGCAATGACAATCCAATTACTCTGGTTTTTGGAAGACTATCATTGATTTTTTCAGTCGCATCAAATCCACTTCCAGGACCTAAATTAATATCCATTAGAACGATATCAGGTTTATGAAGAATAGACATGGAATACGCATCTTCTTCATTGTCTGCTGTTCCCACTACTTGAATTTCAGGGGCATCTTTAAGTAAAGAAGACCATGCCTCACTAATCAGCTTATGATCATCAACAATTAGTACTTTAATATTAGCATCCATAGAAGAGTTTTTCACTAAATTAAGAATTCAAAGCTTCTGCACCACCAACTATCTCCAAAATTTCATTTGTAATTGCTGCTTGTCTTGCTTTATTATAACTTAGCTTTAGCGATTTTTGAAGCTCATTGGCATTGTCTGTGGCTTTGTGCATTGCTGTCATACGTGCTCCATGCTCCGCCGCATTCGAATCCAAAATAGCCTTAAAAAGTTGAACTTTTAATGATTTAGGAATTAAATCGTCCACAATTTCCATCTTAGAAGGTTCAAAAATATAATCTCCAATAGTTGTGTTTTCATCTAATTCAGGTTTCTCAATAGGTAAATACTGTTCAGCTTCCACCGACTGAGTTGCAGCATTAATAAATCGATTATACACCACGAAAACTTTACTGAATTCCCCCTCTTTATATAACCTCATCACCTCTTCAGCAATTTCAGCTACATTCTCAAAAGTAAGATTCGCATACACATCCTCCCTAGATTGAAGGTACTCATTGGTATAATGATAGTCTGTTCTCTTCATGGCGTCCCGGATTTTTTTACCTAGACACAACACATGGATATCTTCGCCTTTAAAATCCACCGAAGCGAGTTCATTTACCCTTTTAATCACATTGTTGTTAAATCCGCCACACAATCCTCTATTCGATGTAATTCCAACAATTAAGATTTTTCCTTTACTTCTTTGTTCAGAGTACGCATTTTCAGAAAGGTCAAGTGTAGCGCTCAGATTGGTCAGTATTTCTTTTAATTTTGAAGCATAAGGCCTCATTTGGATTATCGCATCCTGTGCTCTTTTGAGTTTCGAAGCAGAAACCATCTTCATGGCAGAGGTAATCTGCATTGTAGATCCTACAGATGAAATTCGATTTCGTATTTCTTTTAAGTTTGCCATAAACTATGCCTATTGTAAAAATAGTAATGCTTAATATTTGCTAGCCAATTCTTTAGCTACTTTTTCCAATGTACCGGTGATTTCATCTGTATATTTCCCAGATTTCAATTCAGTCATTAATTTTCCATGTTTAGCTTCTAAGAAGTCCAAATATTCCTTTTCAAATTCTTTCACTTTATTAATTGGAACATTTTGAATCAGTCCTTTGGTTCCAACAAAAATGATAGCAATTTGTTTTTCCACAGCAAAAGGATCTCCCTCTCTTTGCTTTAAAATCTCAACGTTTCTCGCTCCTTTGTCAAGCACCGATTTTGTTGCAGCATCCAAGTCCGAACCAAATTTTGCAAAAGCTTCTAATTCTCTGTATTGGGCTTGATCAAGTTTCAATGTTCCAGCCACTTTTTTCATGGATTTAATCTGAGCAGATCCACCTACACGAGATACAGAAATACCTACGTTTATAGCTGGTCTAATTCCAGAGTTGAATAAGTCAGACTCCAAGAAAATCTGACCGTCAGTAATAGAAATCACGTTGGTAGGAATATATGCAGAAACGTCTCCCGCCTGTGTCTCGATAATTGGAAGAGCCGTCAAAGATCCTCCACCTTTTACTTTATTTTTCAAAGAAGGGGGTAAATCATTCATTTGTTTCGCAATGACATCATCCGAAATAACCTTCGCTGCTCTTTCTAATAATCTTGAGTGAAGATAAAATACATCACCAGGATACGCTTCGCGACCTGGAGGTCTTCTTAAAAGAAGAGAAACTTCACGATATGCCACAGCTTGTTTTGACAAATCATCGTATATAATTAGTGCTGGTCTTCCTGTATCTCTGAAATATTCTCCAATTGCAGCTCCTGTCATTGGCGCATAAAATTGCATAGGTGCAGCATCAGATGCATTTGAAGCAACAATAGTAGTATATGCCATGGCTCCTGCATCTTCCAGTTTCTTCACAATTCCCGCAACAGTTGATCCTTTTTGACCAATAGCCACATAGATACAGTAAACAGGTTCTCCTCTATCGTAAAACTCTCTTTGGTTAATTATGGTATCAATCGCCACTGTTGTTTTACCAGTTTGCCTATCACCAATTATAAGCTCTCTTTGTCCTCTTCCAATAGGAATCATGGAATCAACAGCTTTAATACCAGTTTGAAGTGGTTCGTTTACCGGTTGTCTAAAAATTACTCCTGGTGCCTTTCTTTCAATAGGCATGTTATGTAATTCTCCTTCTATTGGTCCCTTTCCATCAATTGGCATACCCAAAGTATCAACAACACGCCCAACCATTCCTTCACCTACTTCAACAGAAGCAATTTTCCCAAGTCTACGCACGGTATCTCCTTCTCTAATACTTGAAGATTTTCCAAGCAATACTGCTCCAACGTTATCCTCTTCCAGGTTCAATGCAATTCCCTGCATTCCGCCATCAAATTCAATCAATTCACCGTATTGAACTCCAGTAAGTCCATAAATACGTGCAATACCATCTCCAACTTGAAGTACTGTTCCAACCTCTTGTAATTCTGCTTCAGATCTAAATCCTGAGAGTTGCTCTCTCAAAATTGCTGAAACCTCTGCTGGTTTAATATCCACCATTTTAATTTATTTTAATTTTTAATTAGCCAATTCTTGTTTCATTCTTTTCAATTGATTTAAAACAGATGCATCGATCTGTTTGTCATCCATTCGTATAATAAACCCTCCTATTAAAGATTTATCAATTTCTTCTGTAACTTCAATGTCTCCATCAACATTTGATTTCAACTTATTCAGTATTTGGTCTAAAGTTTCTTTCTCCAGTTTGCGAGCGCTCTTAATAGACACAGGCACAATGTTTTGATGTTTCTTCAATAGAAACAAGAAAGAGTCAGCAATTTCCACCAATAAATTTTCTCGTTTATTTTTTGTAATCAGCTCAATAAAAGACAATGAAAGCTCTTCAAAACCAACAAATAAAATCTTCATTATAGCTATTTTCTTATCTGTTTTAATTACAGGTGAATTAAGAAAGATTTTAAAGTCAGGAGTTTCATTTGAAGACTCGACCACACGTTTCATATTTGATGAAACATCTTCCAGGTTGTCATTCTCAATAGACAGGTCCATAAGGGCTTTGGCATATCGAATAGCTGACTTTGTCGATTTCATGTTTAATTCAAATTTATATCAGAAGCCAAATTATTTGCTAACGCTTTTTGCTTTTCATCAGATGTCAATTCAGCGCGAACTACCTTTTCAGCAATTTCCAAAGACAATGCGGCTACATGAGTTTTTAATTCTGCCATTGCAGCTGCCTTCTCAGACCGAATAGAATCTCTTGCTGATTCTGTAATTTTATCAGCTTCAATTTTAGACTTCTCTTTTGCGCTTTCAATCATTGATGTGGTTGTTGTCTTTGCATCTTTCAACATTTCATCTCTCTCCATCCTGGCTTGCTTCAAAATTTTATCATTCTCCGCCATTAGAGATTTCATTTCCTCTTTTGTCTTTTTTGCAAGCTCTAATGCTTCCGAAATACTTTTTTCGCGTTCGTGAACTGCATTTAGAATAGGCTTCCATGCGTATTTTTTCAATAGGATGATTAATAGTAAAAAGACTACAGAGGTCCAAAATATTAATCCAATTCCGGGAGTTACTAATTCCATTATTTTTTGTATTAATTTTTTTTAAAAATGAGTGACTGCTCTTTGCCAACCGCAAAAAGCAGTCACAACTTTTTGTTACTTCAATAAGGCAACAACAACACCAAATAAAGCTACACCTTCAACAAGTGCCGCAGTAATAAACATGTTGGTTTGAATCATACCTGAATGTTCTGGCTGTCTAGCCATTGCTTCTAGGGCTTTACCCCCAATCATTCCGATACCGATACCAGCACCAATTGCTGATAATCCTGCTCCGATTGCTGCGAATGCTCCAAAATCCATTTCCATTGTATTTTAAATTAAGTTAAAAAAATATAAGTTTAATGTTCTTCAACAACGGCCATGCCTATAAAAACGGCAGACAATAAGGTAAATATATACGCCTGTAAAAAGGCTACTAAAATTTCTATTAAGCTGATAAATAAAACAAACAATACCGAAACTGGAGCAACTCCCCATGCTCCTCCGTTACCCAATGAATCCTGAGCAATAAAGATTAATGAAATCAGACTTAAAATGATAATGTGTCCTGCAGATATATTTGCAAAAAGCCGAATCATCAATGCGAATGGCTTGGTGAAAATTCCTAAAAATTCAATAGGAATCATTATTGGTAGTAAGATAATCGGTACTCCAGGAGGTCTAAAAATATGTCCCCAATAATTCTTATTCCCAGAAACAGTAGTGACTACAAAAGTGATGAAAGAAAGCACCAAAGTTACCGCAATGTTTCCTGTAACATTAGCCGATCCAGGAATCAACCCCATTAAATTGTTAATTAGAATAAAAAAGAAAACTGTAAGGAGGAATGGGAGGTACTTCGTATATTTTTTTCCTATATTCTGTTGAATAATGTCATCTTTCACAAAAAGAATCAAAGGTTCTAAAAATGACTGAACACCTTTTGGTACACCGTTATTTTTTCTATAGGCTTTAGCAGTTACCCTCAAAAGAATAAAAAGGATAATAACAGATAGCATCATAGAAGTTACATTTTTCGTAATTGAAAAATCAATAACTGAAATTCCACTTTTTTCTGCAATGTGTCCATGCTCATCTAAGCTGTAGATTCTATCCCCTTTTTTTACAGTGGAATGACCGTGATTAAATGCACTGGACATAAAGACATCTATGTGCCCGTTTGTATACAGTATAATGGGAAGAGGTATCGAAACAGGGTGATTATGGCCTGCTTTGTCCTTATAATCAAAGAAATGCCAATCATGAGCGTCAGCTATGTGCTCCATTACTCCTGGAACAGGATCATATGCTTTTTTTTCATCGTCAGTATTGGTTTGATTTTCACTTGCAAATGATGCAATGGAAATCATCATAAAAATGAACACTGATTTCGTTTTTGATACTAACATTCTCACCTTCAATAGTACTTTTCAAAAATTTTCTGCAAAGATAACTAAACTTTTAAAAGTAACAATGCAATTATTCAAGAATTAAACAAGGGTTAAGACCTTATATTTTGCACTATTTTAACAGCTAAGTATAAAAGAATTCCGAAAGCAAAAAAGCCTATCGTTCCATAGATCCAGTTGAGGTTGTTTTTTAAGACCACAAGAAATACTATCGATACAAGAAAAAACGTGGCAAGCTCGTTCCATAATCTAAGCACCTTACTAGAATGAACAAATTCTCCTTTTTGAATTTGAAACATAATTCGTTGGGTATAAAAGTGATACAGGAGCAAAAGAATTACAAAGCCAAGTTTGATTTGCATCCAAACCTCAATCAAATAATATTGTACATCCAGGGCAATCATCCAAAATCCAAAAAGAACAGTCAAAATCATTGCAGGAGTTGTAATAAACCACCACAATTTCTTTTCCATGATACTAAACTGCTCTGATAATACTTGTTTTTTTGCATCTTCCTCGGATTGAGCTTCAGTATGGTAAATCATTAGCCGAACCATATAAAACAGCCCCGCAAACCAGCTTACGACAAAAATGATATGTAAGGCTTTTAAAGTGTCAAAGCTCATTCTACAAAAATACATTTTAATGTCTATTTTGTACTATCTTGGTAATCCATTTGAATCTGTACATCGTTTTACTGTAATTCATGAAACAATGAAACCCGTTTTATTTGCTCTTTTATTATTACCAATCATTGGGTTTAGTCAATACAAATTATTGTCTACAGAAGGGCAATACCAAGGATTAAACTTGTACATAAATAATCCGAAACAAATGGATGGTTTTGGTTATTGCATAATCAAGGTGACGGTGAATGGAGATGTTCTCCCTGCATCAATTCAATCTCCTAATTTTGTGGTTGATTTCGGTCTCTTTGATTTAACTGTAGGTGATGACATTTTTGTGGTAATCGAACATTTTGACGGGTGTACTCCGAGATTTTTAAACCCAGAAGTCCTTCTTCCGAAAAGCAGTTTTGAAGTAGTTGATCTTTCTATTAATAAGAACGGTATGCTAAAATGGACAGCTAAGAATGAGGGAGGTATCCTGGATTATACTATAGAAAAATTCAAATGGAATAATTGGGTAGGGGTCGGTCAGGTAAGAGGGAAGGGAAAGAAAGAACTCAATTCCTATTCGTATAAAATATCTTGGCATTCTGGCGAAAATAAAATAAGAGTTATTCAGATTGATAATTCAGGCGAAAAAAGGGTTTCTAAGCCAATAATGTATCAGAGTGATATTCCTATATTTACAATGAGCCCGTCAAGTGTTAATGATTACATTTATTTTTATTCTGGGAGCAAAAATAAAAAAACAAGATATGAAGTGTTTGATGCATTTGGA
>Ga0206686_1000270_pt1 | contig 15541 bp, 9 predicted proteins | sample M250012015metaG_FD_155447 | JGI IMG/M metagenome (GOLD analysis project Ga0206686, IMG submission 155447) | Ammonia-oxidizing marine archaeal communities from Monterey Bay, California, United States - M2 500m 12015 | ecosystem: Environmental > Aquatic > Marine > Intertidal zone | place: USA... | reverse complement strand
TGTAGAATATCTATCTTCTGGGATTTCTGTAAGTTTATTTCTACCCAAATTATAAATGGAAAGACCAAAACCCCAGTTCGAATTGATCTGATATCCAAAACCGAATTCACCTGTAAGAGTTTGTCCCACACCATACGCCTCTGGAAGTCTGACCATAAGATAGTTCATCTGAACACCCATAGATAGCTCATCCGTTAATGACATGGCATACCCTACTCCAGTTTTAATTGTCCTGAAATTCCGATAGCCAAAAGTATTTCCTCCAAGAGACAGCACACCACGTTGGATTGGAATCGCTATAGCGATGCTTTGATTTTGTAGCTCTTTTAACAAAAATCTATTTTCATATGAAATCCCAATTGACACATCTTTAATCGAAACTAAATTCGCTGGATTGTTATGAAATGCATAGACGTCGTCTAGGCAAACACTAGCATTAGCAAGGGAATTAGCACGGCTTCCTGAGAAATGAATTCCTTGCGAAAAGGCATTAAAATTAATTAACAATAGCGTAAAACAAATAATACAGAGTGTATCTCTCAATTCATTTTTCATAAAAGCAGCGTATGACATTAATATAGCAAAATAGTAAAAATTATACTCTCAAGAAATTATATGACAATAAATTGCATTTTAAATTTAGACTTGTTCCTGATAATAATCTCATTCGATAAAATCATTTATTTATCTTTGAATCTTTAGCAAAGAAATGAACATTGATTTAGCCAATTTTGACATCCCAAACATAGAATCCTGGAAAGCACAGATTCAACGGGAAACAAATAAAGAGAAGGCAACAATCTATGAAAATAAAATAGAAAAAATTCGAGTTGATCTTTCCAATAAAAATTCAAATTATGATTTTCAGACCAATACGGAAGCTATAAAGGATAACTCATGGGACATTGCTATTTCATTTGTAGTAAATGACTCATTTACGGACAATAAAAGTATTCTTAAATGTCTCGAACAAGGTGCCAATCATATATACCTCAGGATTCATGATAATAATCCAAAATGGAACAAGGTTTTTGAAAATATCATATTGGATTATATACATGTAACCATTGCTTTTGAATCTGAGCTTCAAATCAAATCATTTAGGCAATACCTGACGAAAGACTATGAAAAGAACTTTACGATTTCAATTGATCCTTTCAGCTTGGGTTTTCTTGATTCTTTCAAAGATACACAGGTATCATATAGCCTGAATGCCTTTGGACTGGAGCAGATTGGAGCCAATTCATATCAGCAATTAGCTTCTTTGTTGTATGCTGGTGACCAATTGTTGCAGCTAGAAATCAGTCCGGGAAAAATTAAATTAGAAATCGGTATTGGATGTGAATTTTTTATCGAAATATCAAAAATCAGAGCGTTAAAATGGTTGTGGAAGCATCTATTGAATGAAAATGATTTCGAATTCATAGAAATTCAACTTTTGGGAAGATGCGGATGGACAAATAAATCGACAAAAGACCCTCACACAAACCTGCTCAGACAAACTACAGAAGGATTATCAGCTGTATGTGGAGGTGTCTCATCGCTTTTAATTCATTCGGCAAGTGAACTGTCAAAAGATTCTTCAAGGTGGTTTGATCAAAGAATGGCATTAAACATTTCGCACATACTAAAGGAAGAGTCATTTTTATCTAAAGTAAATGACCCCTTGAAAGGATCTCATGTCACAGAACTATTAAGTAAAGAAATCATTTTAAATTCATGGACCTTATTTTTAGAATTACACGAGAATACATCAGAGAATATTGACTTAATTGTACAGGAAGTTGAAAAGACGAGAAAACAGAGAATTAACGAATTTGTTAATGGTCAAAAGAGACTTTTAGGTATTAATTTGTTTAGCACAGACAATAATGAATTGAAATGGCATAATGTCCCTGACTATTTGGAAATGGAATATCTCATTTATGAAAAACTGAATAGCCAATGACGAAAAAAAGGTATACGGCTCTTGAAGAATCACAATTGAAAACAAAGGACTTCAGTCCTGTTGACGGGGATAGCTTTCTTACTGCGGAAAATATTCCGTACAAATCAACTTATTTCAAAAATGATATAGAGGATTTAAATCATATACAATTTCTACCAGGTTTTCCGCCATACCTCGGTGGACCATATGCTTCAATGTATTCGAGCAGACCATGGACTATTCGTCAATATGCTGGATTCTCCACTGCTGAAGATTCGAATGCTTTTTACAAAAGGAATTTAAAAGAGGGGCAAAAAGGACTGTCTGTAGCTTTCGATTTGGCGACACATAGGGGATACGATTCAGACCACGAAAGAGTTCAAGGAGATGTGGGCAATGCAGGTGTGGCAATTGACAGCATTGACGATATGAAAACTTTGTTTAATGAAATCCCATTAGATAAGATGTCCGTTTCCATGACCATGAATGGAGCAGTGCTTCCAATTATGGCATTTTATATTGCTACAGCAAAAGAACAGGGAGTTTCTTTAAAAGAATTGACAGGGACCATTCAAAATGATATACTTAAAGAATTTATGGTTCGAAATACCTATATCTACCCTCCAGAACCATCTATGAGAATCATTTCTGATATTTTTAAATTCACCGCGAAAAATATGCCGAAATTTAATTCCATTTCAATTTCTGGTTATCATATGCATGAAGCTGGCGCAACCGCTTCCATAGAGCTAGCATACACCCTGGCTGATGGTCTTGAATATGTTAGAACAGGTATTAATTCAGGATTAAAAATCGACGAATTTGCACCTAGAATTAGCTTTTTTTGGGCCATAGGCATGAATTACCATATGGAAATTGCAAAATTGAGAGCAGGTCGACTGATTTGGGCTTCACTAATGAAAGAATTTTCTCCTGAAAATCAAAAATCAATGTCTTTGAGAACACATTGTCAAACATCCGGTTGGTCTCTTACCGAACAGGATCCTTTTAACAACGTATCTCGAACCTGTATTGAAGCATTAGCGGCTGTATTCGGAGGCACTCAATCTCTTCATACCAATGCCCTTGATGAAGCTATTGCCCTACCCACGGATTTTTCAGCGAGAATAGCCAGAAACACTCAGCTCTATCTGCAAAATGAAATTGGTATCACTTCATTTATTGATCCATATCACAACAGTTACTTTATTGAAAGATTAACTAAGGACCTGGTTGAACAGGCCAAAACACTAATAGAAGAAATTGAAAGTTTAGGCGGAATGTCTAAAGCCATTGAGACTGGCCTACCAAAGTTAAGGATTGAAGAAGCTGCGGCAAGGAAACAAGCAAGAATCGATTCAGGCAAAGATCGAATTATAGGGTTAAATCTGTTCAAATCCACAGAACAAAATGACATCGACATCTTAGATGTGGACAACAATAAGGTGAGAGAATCTCAAATCGTTAAGCTTAAACAGATAAAAGCAAATAGAAATCAAGAAAAGGTGGACTCTTTATTAAAAGAGCTGGAGTCTTCTGCACGAGATAAGAAAGGGAATCTTTTGGAAATTTGTATTCGATGTGCCGAGGCCAGATGCACCTTGGGTGAAATTTCATATTCCCTTGAAAAGGTATTTAATCGATACACCGCCAAAATTAAATCTATAAGTGGTGTATATTCTAAAGAAGCACACATGGATAGTGATTTTATTGAATCTAAAAAACTCATAGAAGAATTTAGTATTTTAGAAGGCAGACGACCAAGAATTATGATTGCCAAAATGGGACAAGATGGGCATGATAGAGGGGCGAAAATAATAGCAACTTCTTTCGCCGATATTGGATTTGATGTTGATATTGGCCCATTATTTCAAACTCCAAAAGAGGTGGCAATACAGGCAATTGAGAATGACGTACATATTTTAGGGATTTCTTCTTTAGCTGCTGGACATAAGACTCTTGTACCGGAAGTTATAAAGGAACTTGAACTGCATAACAGAAAAGACATTATGGTTGTGGTAGGAGGCGTAATTCCACAAAAAGACTATCAACATCTCATAGATTGTGGGGTGTTCGGGATTTATGGTCCGGGGACAAAAATATCTGTTTCGGCTCAAGAAATTTTGAAGCTATTGATACAAAGTCACAAATAAACTTGTATTTTCGGCATAATAATTGAAAAGACCTATTATAAAATTATAAAATGAAAAAAATACCTTTCGTTCTAGCTCTTTTGTTTCTAGCTTCTTTCACCCTTGTTTATGGACAAAAAACACCAAATCCAAAGCTGTCATTTTCTCAATCAGAAAATCTGATATTTTTAGATTCTGAAACGAATCAAAATAGCATAATTAAGTTCCGTGCATTATTTACACCTGATGGATGTAAGAAGACCAATACAATATGGTTAATCACAGGAGTACCTGGAAAAGACTGGAAAATTAAGAGTGGAGGCCTAGATAATGATGAAGTAGAAATTGAATTCAACAAAATTGGTAATTATTCGCTCGAACTAACTGTAGTTTACACCTATTCTGGGGATGATCCGGAAGAACCGGAAGAAGATGAAATAACAGTAGAAAAAGAAATGGCAGTAACGGTAACGAAAAATTTGGATGAGCTCACTCAAATTCATGCAGATAGCAATTATTTAAAATTGGTAAAAAGAGCATCATCCTATGTGGTAAAACCTGAATATGGTGAAGACCCTACTCCTAATATTTTTCTGGCCAAAGGGTATTATGGCATTTACAAAAAGGACCTGAATGACAAAATGGTATCAGATCCATGGGCTGCAGCAGTTGATTGCATTGCAGCAGCAATAGAACTTGATTTTAATGGAATTTATAATGCGAGTATTCACAAAATTTGGTTGAATAGATTCCAAAATGAATTGTTTACTAATGAAATCCTGAATAATCTGGATGAGGAAGAAGGGTTTTTCATGCCTTATGGTGGTGATAATAAAGAATTGAAAATTGAATACAGAGACCTTTCACTTGAAGGGTGCGAAGTATATTCCACTATCACAAAATATCCCATTTCCATTAAGTTGATGGAAGCTGCATTGAGATATTATTCGCGAGATTCTAGAACAGCCAATATGATATGGAAAGATGAAATTCCAAATCTCGAAAAATTGACTGAGGAAGATTTTGAGAACATGACTGAAACTGATTTGTTGGCTCTTAAGTATGGGGCAATGTTGAGTGCTATTAGTCTTACAGAAAAATCAGCTTCAAATATTCAGGCTTGTCAAATACTAAGTAGTTTGAAAAAGGTGTATGAGTACGACAGAGGATTCAACGCTTTTCTGAAAACGAGATACAACAATTGTAAAGAAGAATAATCAACAATTTCTATTTAATAATATTTTCACCTAACTAAATAACAAGGAGTACTCTTTTTTAAATTTGAATGTGAAAAGGATATTCCCCGTAATAAAAAACAAGTTTGTTCTTACCTCGTTATTCTTTGTTGTCTACATCATGTTCATTGATGACAACGACATTTTCTTTATCTCCAATCAAAATAATAAACTAAACGATTTAGAAGTGAGACACTCCAAAATCAAAAGTAAATTAGACAAGACCAAAAGACGACTCAGTAAAATTGATGATCTAGACTATTTGGAGGCATACGCCAGACAAACGAAATTCTTCAAAAAAGATGATGAGGATGTTTTCGTAATTACTTATAAATAATTGCATTTCTGTATGTAGCTATTTGTGCACTTCCAAAGTAATATCGCAGCACCTGGTCATACATTTTTCCTTGTTTAATCATATTCATAGCTCCTTCTTGACATAAACCCACACCATGACCAAACCCTTTTCCTTTGAATAGAATTTTGTCACCTATAATTTCAAGATCAAAATAAGTTGATTTAAGTCCGAATTCCTGCCTCAAATCTCTTAAAGGAATTCCAAATGACGGATGTAGAAAAAATGTTTTCCGACTTTCCTGCTTAAAATTCATTATACCATGGAGTACATCCGCATTCTCCACATTCAGAAAATAATTGGAACCTAAAAAATCTAAAAAATCTTTCATAAGTACATATTTCTCCCATCTTGCCTGTCGGGTGTGAATACAAAATGTATCATTGTGAGAGATATATTCCGGAATGGAACCATTCCATATTTGATCAGTTTCTGCCGACTGTCCACCACAATTTGCTGAATAAAAGACAGGAAACTGATTCTTTTTTGAGTCTATAAGAACGCTCCCCTTTGTATTCCGGACACCATCCAGTATTTGATTAGATTCACCCTCATATCGACCAAAATATGCCTGACAATGTACATCATCGCATAAATTAAACCCCTCATTCATATGTTTGAGTAAATTATTTAAGGCATATGTTCTGCTTATAATAGCCTGTACCTTATAATATTCTGATTCAAGCATTATACCGGCCTCTGAAGCCAAAACACCCTCCAAATATTGATCCAAGAGGATTCTGTTTATGAATTGCAAGTTGTTATGCTGTACAAAGACCTTAAAATCACCTTGATATTTTCTCGAATTAAATTTTGCCCCGGAAGAAAAGAAATTCAAATAATCTTTTAAGCTATTTTGATACAAAAACAAAGAATCTGTAATGCTTAAATAATCTCCATTCAGGCTCACATGAATCTTACCAGATGAGTTTATTCTCAAATTCAATTGTGTCCCAGAAGGGAACATAGCTAAAAATCCAGATTCCGTATGAATTTGATAATCCCCATTTAAAGATTTTAAAGAAATATCCGTAATATCCGTATTAGAGAAAACTCGTACCTCTATAATCTGTGCTGGAATCTGAATTATTCCAATAAATAAAAACAACAATAAATATCTCGACATCAACTTAAAAATAATTCAATATCAAATCTTGTGCAATTTTTTCACTGCATCCACCCTTGCCTATTCGTTTAATTAAACGATCATACCCAATTAGTATATTGTTACAATATTCTTTATTGTTAATCATTAATTCCAATTCGCTTCTAATATTAGCTTCGGTTACGCTTTTTTGAATTAATTCAGTTACAATTTTTTCATTCATTATTAAATTAACTAAAGAAATAAATTTAATCTTAATGACAATCCTCGCAATAAGATATGACACAAATGAGCTTTTATAACACACGACCTGAGGAACCCTGAATAAAGCCGTTTCGAGCGTTGCTGTACCAGATGTGACTATTGCAAAATCAGATTCTTTCAACAGCTCATAGGTCTGTCCAAATACAAATCGAACCTGTGAAAACTCATTTTTAATATTTTTGAAAAAATGGATATCCATATTTGGTGCACAAGCGACAATTATATCATATTCCTTAAAACTCACAGCAGCTTTAAGCATGATAGAAAGTTTTCTATTAATCTCCTGTTCTCTACTTCCCGGTAAAATTGCAATGAGTGGTTTTTCTTCTCGGAACTTAGTGGGTGTATTATTGTTTTCGAAGGACTGAATTTCATCCATCAAAGGGTGTCCCATATAATGAACCTGGACGCCAAAACGAGCATAATAGTCTTTCTCAAATGGAAGTATACAGTACATTCTATCAATAGTAGCTTTTATCGTTTTTATTCGTGATGCCTTCCAGGCCCAGATTTGAGGAGATATGTAATAGGAAACCAGAATTCCATTTTTTTTGGCCCATTTTGCCATTCTAAGATTGAATCCTGGGTAATCAATCATCAATATTACATCCGGATTAAATTCAAGTATTTGACTCTTACATAGCTGAAAATTGTTCAGTATTTTTCTTAGGTTCATAAACACTTCCAAAAATCCCATAAAAGAGAGGTTTCTTATGTGGTTTTTGATTTCAACACCCTGGTTTTCCATCAGGTCTCCACCCCACCCTTTTATCTCGATTTCTGTATTCAGTTTTCTTAATTCACGTACTAAATTTGAGCCGTGTAAGTCTCCCGAAGGTTCTCCCGCTATGATGAATAATTTTTTCATTATCGTATGAAATAAATGTAAATCATGTAAGGAGCAAAGCACATCATACCCATAATTATACCCCTTGCCTGATAATATTTCTCTTTATTCAAAAAATAATAGAACCAGATCAAGTTACTAATCAATGCTAAAGACAAATATCGGCTCGTATTCGTGTCGTTTTCTAACAGCTGATCCCATAAATAGGAGAAATCATCCACATTAGAAATGCTCATTAGGAACAAAAGTAATGGTAAAAACAGTATAGGACTTAACAGACCAATTAGTAAACCAATAAGAAATTCTTTATTAAAATTAAATCTCATTCTTCCAGATATTTAAGTTTTTGTAATACCGCATGATTCGTTAAGTCAAAATGAGTTGGAACAACACTTACATATCCATTTTTTAGTGCATGAAGATCGGTTTCCAATCGGCGGTCCACATCCGAAAATTCACCAGTCAACCAGTAATATGGTCTGCCAAACTGATCTAATCTCGAATCAAATTTATCATCCCAGTACGCATGAGCCTGAGTGCAAACCTGAATACCTTTTATTTGATTATAAGGTATTTTGGGTACATTGACATTTAAACACGTATTATCGGGTAAGCCTTCTTCTATTATTCGTCCAATAATCTTAAGTGCCACCTCTTTCACGGCAGTAAAATCAGCATCTGAATCAAAATCAGCTAGTGAAAAGCCAATTGATGGAATACCCTCCATAGCTCCTTCGATTGCTGCAGACATTGTTCCAGAGTACAGTACATTCGTAGAAGAATTCTCACCATGATTAATTCCGGACAAAAGTAAATCAGGCTTTCTTTTCAAGACTTCAAAAATGGCCAATTTCACACAATCCACCGGAGTTCCCGAGCAATCATATGCCTCAACATTCTCAAACGCACCATATTTGGCTATTCTTAAAGGATTACTAATCGTTATGGCATGTCCCATTCCCGATTGAGGCTTGTCTGGAGCTAAAACGACAACTCGTCCAAAAGTTTTAGCAACAGAAACAAGTTCTTTTAATCCTTTGGAATGTATTCCATCATCGTTTGTTACTAATATAAGCTTGTTCATACTTCATTGCGAAATTAATGAATATTAATGATTCAATTTTTACCTTTATATAAACCAAATTCACAATACTTTGATTTGTAATGATGATTCTTTTGCTATTTGCGCAGTCGGAATTTCTCCAATGCGCAGCGCTCCCAATGATGCCGCGGAAATTGTTTCTCAAATATTGTTTGGAGAACCAGTTAGAATAATTGAATTGAATGAAAACTGGACTAAAATTCAAACTGAAGTGGATAAATATGACGGAGTTGTTGACCCGAAACAATTAGTTCCATTACACGAAAATGACTATTTGAAATGGCTGGATAATTTTGAATATCTCCCTAACATGAATATTAATATAAATACTCCAATTGGAAAACAGTTGATTTCAAGAGGGAGCTTTGTAGGAAAGGATTTGAATTTTAATATTGGGAATTATGCATTCGAATTAAGTGAAAATAAAACAAGTGCAAGAGCTAATTCTCTTTGGAACACTTCTAAGGATTATCTTACCACCCCTTACCTATGGGGAGGTAAGTCCTCATTTGGAATTGATTGCTCCGGATTAATTCAGGTAGTATTCAGGCTTCATGATGTAGAATTACCCCGAGACGTGTCCCAGCAGGTTAAACTAGGTCAGGAAATAGGATATGACGATAAAAAAGAAGGCGATTTAGCTTTTTTTTACAACGCAAATAATAAAGTGACGCATGTAGGTATTATAGGACCAAAATCAACTGTTATTCATGCTTCAGGTTATGTCAGAAATGATGAATTAACTGTGAATGGAATCTGGAATTTGGAAAGACGCCTGCTTACTCATAAACTTGCTTGTATTAAAAGAATAATATAAATTTCCATAACTTTAACCTATATAAAACATGGAAAAAGTTAAAGAGGAAATTGATGAGATTTTTACTAATGGAATAAAAAATGCAATTAGTAATCCTCAAGAATCATATAAACTAGGAGAAGAAATATTTAATCTGAGTAGCAAGATTACTTATGAGTACGGAATAGCTAAATCCTATCTTCTTAAAGCTTATGCTGGTCAATTCCTGGGGACATATGCTGAGGCATACGGATATGTAAATCTCGCACTTCCCGTTTTTATTAAATATAACGACTTAAAGAATCAAGCATCTGCTTACAATACTCTTGGATTCATTTATCATTACTATGAAGATCACCAAAACAGACTTCAAGTAAATTTGAAAAGTTTAGCAATTCGCAAAAAAATCAAAGATAATGATGGGTATATGCGATCGTTGAACAATACAGGAGACACCTATCTTAAATTGCATGAATATGCGAATGCTTTAAATTATTTTAACGATTGTTTAAAATACATCCAAGGGAATGCACGAATGCTCGCTGTGGTCTATAGTAATATTGCTGAAACAAATTTTAATCTGAAAAAATATGATTTGGCTCTAAATTATGTTGAAGAAAGCATGAAACACTGTCAGAGTTTAGGTTTATCCGAAAGCATTTATTACAACCTCTATATTAAAAGTTTAATTTATAATAAACTTGGGAATTTTAGTAGTGCCATTCTGCAGCTTGAACAAGCCTTTGACCTTTTAAACAATGAAGAAGAACCCGATGAGGTGAATTTAATAAATCTATATAAAGAGAGCTCATATGCATATGAAAAACTAAATAATTATGAGAATTCTTTAAATTGTCTAAAGAAGCATTTCCTTCTTGAAAAGACTATTCAAAACAGAAAACAAGAAAAAGAAATAAAGAGTATTCAATTTAAAAATGAAATCACCTCATTACAGAATATATCAATCGAGCTATCAAAATTAGTAGAAACAAGAACGAAAGAACTTGAAGAAACATTAGAAACTGAAAGGAATATTAGTTATTTCACTCAAGAATTAAATAATACCAATACCTTCCATGAAATACTTTGGAAACTTGTAAAAAGTTGTATCTCAAAATTAAATCTAGAAGATTGTGTGGTATATCTTATTGATGAAAAATCACAATTACTCATTCAAAAAGCTGCATTTGGTCCCAAAAGTAGCTCAGATGAAAAAATTACAAACCCTATTACAATAAAAATCGGTGACGGAATAGTTGGTGCAGTTGCAAAAAAAGGGAAATATGAGTTGATCTCTGATACGTCTAAAGACAAAAGATATATTATTGATGATGACATTAGATATTCGGAATTAGCCGTACCTATTTTCTATGAAAAAAAAGTAATTGGAGTAATTGACTCTGAACATAGTAAACGGAATTTTTACACAAACCGACACATTACCATATTTAAATTATTAGCGAACATAGTGGAATCCCGAATAGGATACCTTAAAAAGCAAGAGGCTAAACAACAATTACAGGAGAAAATTATTCAGATCAATGAAAATTTGGAAAAAGAAGTTAAAAGGAAATCTAAAGAAAACACACAATTAAATCATAAAATTCTAGATCAGGAAAAGAAAGCAATTATTGGTGAAATGTCTACAATTCTCGCTCATGAATTAAATAATCCTTTAGCCACAATAAAAGGTGGTAATGAAGCAATAATTTATTTATTCAATAAATTGTTAAATAGTAATTTCTTAGAATTTATTACACCTGAAGAAATAGAATTCATCATTGAAAAAACACATTCAAATTTTGAAAAAACCAATAGACCTAGATCTACTCGAAGAAATAATCTGGAACAGTCTAACAAAATCAAACACCTGTTACATAATAATGTTGATAAAGACATGATTAACCTTTTCTTAGAAGCCAATCTTGAAAACGTAGATGAAATTAAAAAAGTTCAAAATTTCAAAAACTCCAGATTTACTCTTAATCTACTCAGAGATATAAATATGATTAATGGTTTTAGTAAGGCTATATTAGAATCCGTGAGTACGGCTTCCAATGTAGTCACTGAATTAAAAAACTTAGCGTATTATGACGATAATTCAGAAAAGAAAAAAATTATACTATTGACTAATTTTGAAAGTCTACAGGTCCATATTTCACTTCGATATCCGAAAGCCGTATTTAATCTTGACATTAAAAAACATCACTATATTTTCGGAAATGAATTTAGAACAATTCAACTCTGGTCCAATTTATTCTATCTCATAGTGGATTGCTGTTCTTTTACTAATGAAACAGTTCTAGATATCAAAACTTCAACAAATAAGAAAAAAACGCACATAATAATGCGATGTAATCCATCTGAAAAAATTAGTGACATATTTAATAAAAATATTTTGAATTACCGTTTATCTGAAGAAACGAACAGTTCGATAAAACTCAAACTAAATATTGTTCATTCTATTTTAATTGAACACAAAGCAAAATTGAAATGCACAAGCAATAAAGGAATAATACAATTCGAAATATTATTTTAGCGTATCAAGGCAACGTGACCTACTATTAATCTTCTCTCGTCCGTCTTTTTAACTTTATATACTATCTTATAAGTGTACACTCCATCTTGTACTAAATGGCCATCTCCTGAAAATGATCCGTCCCAACCCACAGAAGCATCGTGAGATTCAAAAATAATCTGACCCCATCTGTTGAAAATCAACAGCTCGTAATTGTATGGATCATAACCCGATGTAAATACGGGTAGGAATATATGGTTATGTTCGTCTCCATCTGGGGTAAATGAATTTGGAATATATATAATTGGTTCCTCTTCATAATCTATTACTAAATATGCCGTATCAAGACAACCTTGTGCTGATGCTGCAATAAGAGTAATCAAATATCCTTCCTCAATATTTGAATATAAATGGGTTGGGTTAACTAGGCTGGATGTGTCTCCGTCTCCAAAGTCCCATATATAATTAATTGCTCCAACAGTACCATTATTCATCTGAACCCATTGACTCGTTTCATTTAGTAAAGGAGGAGTAACAGAAAACGAAGCTATCGGTGGATCTTCAATACAAATCAAATCAAATTCGGTCATACTGGCAGTACATACCATATCATCAACATTTAAACTCACATCATAACAACCGCCATTCTCAAATGTGTATACAGCATCGCAACCTGAGACATCATCTCCATTACTAAAACTCCAAATACAACTTGAATTTGGATCTGCAAATGGATTGCTAAAAGAAATCGTTATAGGCGAACAACCTAATGTATCACTTACTACAATAGCAACTTGAGGAGGATTTTGAACAGTTACAGTTCCAATATCCTGAGCCGCGCAGCCATCCAAAACATAATCAACAGTGTAACTAGTGGTGGTGCTTGGAGATACAGAAATAGATGGTGTAACCTGACCATCCAAAGGCCATGAAAAATCTCCTCCTGCGATAGAAACATCTGCCGATAGAAGGGCCGTGCCTCCAATACAGATTGTTGTATCAGGAATTGTTACAATTGGAACTGGATTAACAACAATCATTCCAAAGGCTTCTTCACTTTCACACGTATTTAATGTATATACAACCGAATAATCAGTTGTAAATAATGGGGTGTCTGTTAAGGTGATTAAAGTCGTTGCATCACTCCAAAGATATGTTCCACCAGGAATATCAGGAACCGCTGTCAATATTCCTGATTCTCCTTCACAAATAGTATCATTTATAACACTTACCTCAGGAATAACATTGACATTCACCCAGGCACTTGCCGTATTTTGGCATCCATTAATTGTATATAAAACAGAATATATAGAAGTATCCACAGGTGAAACACTTATACTTTCATTAGCCGTATTGTTAGACCATATGAAATCACCTCCAATAATATCTGGTGTGGCAGTTAAAGTAACAGATTCACCTTCACAAATTGTTTCGTCACCAATCGTAATATCAGGAACAGGGTTGACCGTAACAATTCCAGTATCGCTTGCTGTACAACCATTTAAAGTATATAATACATCATACAGAGTTGTGGTATTAGGATTCACAGAAATAGATTGTGAAGTTTCTCCACCTGGCGACCAACCATACGATCCACCTCCCAATGAAGGATTGGCAGTCAATGTAGTAAATTGCCCATCACATATTGTCTCACTATTTACGCTTACAGTAGGAGTCGGGTTCACTGTAACCGTTGAAATAGAAGGATTAGTAGTAAATCCATTAATCGTGTAAGTCACCGTATATATGGCATTCGTAGTAGGAGAAACCCAAATAGATTGTGTGGTTTCTAATCCTGGAGTCCAAGAATAAACCCCACCTGTCACTGAGGGAGTTGCAGTTAACAATACACTATCTCCACTGCATATAACTTCAGAATTTACACTTAATGTAGGTTGAGCATCCACAATAACTATAGCACTCGTATCAATGGAACATCCATTTAATGTGTAGGTAACGGTATACGTCGTGGTTACCGGAGGACTAACAGTAATACTTGAGGTTATATCCCCGGTATCCCAAAAATAAGACCCTCCAGATGGGCTTCCTAATGCATCAATCGTAGCGGATTGACCAACATAAATAGTTTGAGTTGGTGGAGTTGCAGTCACCGTAGGAATTGGATTTACAATAACCGTAACTATAACAGGAGTACCTATGCAAGTAGTTGGAGGTGTATTTAATACAGGAGTAATAATATACGAAACTGAACCTGGATTAGTTGACGTAGTATTAATAATTTGATTTATTGAATTTCCATTACCAGCAGTCGCTCCAGAAACCAATGTCTGTGAAATATCCCATGAATATATGGTATTTGCGAACGTGCTAGTTAATGCAATATCTACAGCATCTCCAGAACAAATTTCAGGTATAGATAAAGTAAAGAATACATCAGGTGTTGGATTGACAAATAAATTTAATGTTGCTAAAGAGTCACAACCAGTAACCATACTTGTTAAAGTAGCCGTCTGTGAACCTGCAGCAGCAAAGTTTAAGCCATTCCATGTAAATGGAAGCCCTGTATCACAAACCGTTGTATCTGTGCTGCTTGTCAGTGTTGGATTCACTGTGACATTTAAAGTAGCTAAGGAATCACAACCTGTTATTGCTCCTGTCAGGGTAGCCGTCTGTGAACCTGCAGCAGCAAAGTTTAAGCCATTCCAGGTAAAGGGTAGCTCAGTATCACAGACCGTTGTGTCTGTGGTACTCGTCAGTGTTGGATTCACTGTGACATTTAAGGTCACTATAGAGTCGCAGCCGGTTACTGTACTTGCAAGAGTAGTTGTCTGAGATCCTGCAGCAGCGAAGTTTAAGCCATTCCATGTAAATGGCAGCTCAGTATCACAGACCGTGGTATCAGTGGTACTCGTCAATGTTGGATTTACTGTGACATTTAAAGTCACTATTGAGTCACAGCCGGTTACTACACTTGCAAGAGTCGTTGTTTGAGATCCTGCTGAAGCAAAGGCCAATCCATTCCATGTAAATGGTATCTCAGTATCACATACCGTAGTATCAGTAGTACTTGTCAGCGTTGGATTTACTGTGACATTCAAAGTAGCTAAGGAGTCACATCCAGTAATCGCACCTGTTAAAGTAGCAGTCTGTGAACCTGCAGCAGCAAAGTTTAAGCTATTCCAGATAAAGGGTAATTCAGTATCACATACCGTGGTATCTGTGGTACTCGTCAGTGTTGGATTTACTGTGACATTTAAGGTGACTATAGAATCACAGCCGGTTACTACACTCGCAAGTGT
>Ga0206686_1000266_pt1 | contig 15646 bp, 15 predicted proteins | sample M250012015metaG_FD_155447 | JGI IMG/M metagenome (GOLD analysis project Ga0206686, IMG submission 155447) | Ammonia-oxidizing marine archaeal communities from Monterey Bay, California, United States - M2 500m 12015 | ecosystem: Environmental > Aquatic > Marine > Intertidal zone | place: USA... | reverse complement strand
ATTTTCTCCCCAACCCACTTTTGTGGGAGAACAAATCGGAGCAAACGCTGAAACTGATTTAAACAATTCAGGATTTTTAATAGCTATCGATAGGGCACCATGGCCGCCCATCGAGTGACCAAATATTCCTGTTTTATCCGCATCTATTGGAAAATTATTACCTATGATCTCTATTAGATCCTTAGTGATGTATGTATACATATTAAAATGTTTATTCCATGGTGACTCAGTAGCGTCTAGATAGAATCCTGCACCCTGTCCCAAAGCATAATGTTCATTGTCAGGGACACCCTCACCTCTTGGACTAGTGTCAGGCGAGACAATAATCATCTTCAATTCAGAGGCAATGCGTTGAACGCCTGACTTAAGCCTAAAATTCTCTTCGCTGCAGGTTAAGCCAGATAACCAGACCAAGGTTTTAAGCTTTTCAGATGACTGGTGTTCTGGAACAAAAACAGAAAAGGTCATGTCACATTGAGTTGACTCAGAGTAATGTGAACAAACGTGGTGGTTTCCGTTGAAACTTTTATTGCTTTGAATAATGTCCATTCGAGCTAATTAACCCTTTTACCAAAAAGGAAAATCACTATCCAAATTAAAACAATACCCACAGAGATCATGATCATTGGTGGCCAACCGTATCCAGTCGGAATGGTTCCTATTATCAAGGCAATTGATGCGACTATTATTGCGTAAGGAAACTGGGTTGCAACATGATCGATATGATTACATCCAGAGGCCATAGAAGACATGATAGTGGTGTCAGAAATTGGTGAGCAATGGTCTCCCCAAACTGCCCCACACAAAACACAAGCCACTGAGGAATAGATAATATACATGTGTTCAATATCTGCCATTCCATTTAAAAAGAGCACTTGCCATGCCAAAGGAATAACAATGGGATAAAAAATACCCATTGTGCCCCAACTGGTTCCTGTAGCAAAAGCTGTGGTTGCAGCTAAAATAAAAATTATGGTTGGAACTAAAGGAACTGGAAGAAACTCGCCTAAGATGGACACAAGGTATTGAGCCGTTTGCAGTATTTCAGTAGTTTGTCCTAAAGACCACGCCATGATTAGAACAATAATGGCAAAAATCATGAATTTCACCCCTTCATACCAAGACTGAACAGTTTCTTCCAAGCTTAATAAGCCTTGGAATAGAGTTAAAACAAAAGCCGTCATCACGCCTATCAATGAACCCCATAAGAGTGCTTGATAAGCATCAGCTGACCCAATAATATCCTGAATTGAATCGCCTTCTCCGGTTGCATATAACCCACCAATAACACTTATGATAAATATTAAAATTGGAAAAAAAGCATTGATGGCCTTCGCTCTTGAAGGGTCTTTGGGTTCAAGCTGTTTTGATTCTGCCTCATTCGTGTACCCCATTGAAGCGCCTTGAACCGATTTATCATTGCCTTGTCTAGCAGCAATCTCGTACTGATACATCACTGAAAAATCTCTACCTGAACCTGCAATTGTAAAAACAAACGCTAACATGAATATTGGGTAGAAACTGTACAAAATTGAATTCAGATAAATTGAATAAGCTGACTGATCAATGGCATCAATCTGTCCTACTGAGACATCGATCATTCCTATTTGATAGCCCACCCATGTTGTAATCAAGGCTATGCATGCAACTGGTGCAGCAGTGGCATCAACAAGGAACGCTAACTTTGCTCTAGAGATCTTCAACTTATCAGTCACTTTCCTCATGGTATTACCAACAACCAATGTGTTTGCATAATCATCAAAAAAGATAGCCAGACCAAGGGATGCAGTAACTAACTGCCCTCTTTTAGCTGAGTTGGTGTAGGGTGTAAGAGAATTGACAATGCCTTGCATCCCACCATTTTTTGAAATAATCCCCACTAACCCGCCTATCATAAGACTAAAAATTATTACTGCAGCATGATCAGGGTCAGCTAAAGCTTGTTTGACATACTTTGAAACAACCTCCAAGAAACTTTGCCCCAACACACCGATCTCAAGTCCTAAGATTGAAAAAGAACCGATCCATACCCCTAAAAAAAGAGCGGGAATCACACTTCTAAAAAAGAGTGCAACTAAAATCGAAACCAGAGGCGGCAATAGTGATATCCAACCCCGCAGAACGTTAATCTCTTCTGTGGCTATTTCTTTTTGGTCTAAAAGTAACTCTAATTGATTATCGGACTTTTTTTCTACAAGAAGATATTCAAAATTCAGTTCATCACTATTACATACTGTGGGGTCAAAAATAAGATCATTAATTTTTAATTGGTATGCACACACTTGTTGCGGTTCAAAATTAGTAATAGAGACTTCAAAAGGCACGCTGGTTAGGACGATTTCAGGTGCTTCAATTGTTGGTGCACTTTTAACCTGAGCTACTAAAAGACTACTTAGACATAATATTAAGAAGGATATTCGTTTTATATTCATACACTAGTTATTTTGGTATAACTTGCCTCCCTTAATGACTACATCGATATTCTCTAAAGCCTGAATATTTAGCAATGGATTATCCCTTACAGCAACCAGATCTGCAAAATAACCTTGTTTAATTATGCCAACTTGATCCTCCCAACCCATTACTTTAGCAGCAGCAATGGTGGCTGATTGAATGGCTTCAAGATTGGTCATCCCCCAATCTACCATGTAAGCAAATTGCTTAGCATTATCCCCATGGGGATAAACACCTGCATCTGTTCCATAAACTATAATTACTCCAGCTTTATGAGCCTTAGTGAAATTTTCTCTTTGCAGATCTGTGGTTTCTCTATTTTTCCTTAAAAATTCTTCCGGCCAATTTTCAGCTGCCCCCACGGTATTAATATAATCTCCGTTATAAATATCCATGGATAAAGCAACGCCCTCTGCCTTTGCTAGATTTATGCCTTCATTATCAATCAGGGATGCATGTTCGATACTATCAACCCCAGCCAATATAGCCTGCTTAATAGATTCTGCTCCATGAGCATGAGCGGTAACCTTAACGCCTGATTGATGACCGACCTCAACCACAGCTGTAATTTCATCCTGATTCATTTCCGGACTTCCAGGTAAGCTTCCATAGGCCAAAACAGCACCTGAGGCAATCATCTTTAAAAGATCTGCCCCACCTGCAACTGCATTTTCTGCTCTCTGTCTAAATTCATCAACTCCCTTGGTTACACCAAGCCGAATATGATCAGGAACTTCACCGCTATAACCTGGTATATCAATATCGCCTCCGCCTCCTGGGATGGTGAGATAATAACCTGAAACTTGTATTCTTGGTCCCTTGGTTAATCCTTGATTGATCTCATCCCTTAATCGTTTATCTGTCCACGCTATATAGACACCTAAATCTCGAATCGAAGTAAATCCTGCTTGCAAAGTTATGGCCGCATTTACTCGAGCGATTGCCAGCTGTTGATCTTGTGAACGATTAAGGAAATCACTCATTACACCAGAGCTTTTCTCAGAAATATGGGTGTGCATATCTATTAACCCAGGCAGACAGAAGTGATCACTAAGATTTAAAGTAGTTTTACCAATATCTCTAGAGTTGGCCTTAACAACACTGATTATTTTCTCACTCTTAGTGTCTATATTGATCAAAATATCTTCGAGTACTCGTCCGTTCTCAACATTTAGTAATTTGCCGCAATAAATGTTTGAAATATCGTCATTGGCAAAAGAATTTGCTGAGACTAAAACAAAAAAAGCAGCTAAACTGCATTGTCTAATCGAAACCATAACAACAAACCTTACCATAGAATTTATCCAATTTAGTTTTAAAGTGTAATTCCATTTCGATTACAATAAAAAAATGAAAACATTACCAACACTCATAGCTACTTCAGTTGTCAGAGGAAGCCAACAAGGCGAAAGTCATGGCGGCATCTATCTTGTCGATTTTGAAAATCAGGTTGCCGAAATTATGGTTGACTGGGATGATTCTGGGATTGATTTTACTGGACGTGGTTGGGATCGGGGCTTACGTGGCATTGAATTTAATGGGGGTGAAATTTTTGTAGCAGCCAGTGATGAACTCTTTGTTTATGATCAAAGGTTTAATGTTAAACGTTCTTATAAAAACACTTTTTTAAGACATGCTCATGAAATCAATAAATTTGAAAATCTTTTATTTGTCACCTCTACGGGCTATGACAGCTTACTGGTCTTTGACCTTAATCGTGAAGAATTTACCAGAGGTATTCATTTAAGAAAAGGCGCTAAAGGATGGAAATCCCAGCTCTTTGATCCTTTGTCTAAAGATGGCCCTGAGATGACAAATAATCTCCACCTTAATAATGTTCGATGCTCTAAAAAAGGCTTATTTGTAAGTGGCCTTAGAACTGATGCACTGATACACATGGACAGCGATCTCAATGCCAAAGAATATTGCTCTCTGCCTGCAGGCACACATAATGCAAGGCCGTTCAAACAAGGTGTGCTTTTTAATGATACAAAAAGTGACTGCGTCAGAGCTGTGGGTCGCGATGGTGATGAAACCAATTTTAAAATCCCTACGTATGATGAAACTGAGCTAACACACACAAATTTGGATGATAGTCGCATTGCCCGCCAAGGTTTTGCTAGAGGCTTATGTCTTGTTGATCAACATCTAATCGCGGTTGGTTCTTCGCCATCCACCATCAGTTTATTTAACTTGGAGGAAAAAAAGAAGGTTTCGAGTGTGAATCTAAGCATGGACATCAGAAATGCAATACATGGATTGGAGGTGTGGCCTTATGAAAGGTTATTGGATAGTTAGATGTGAGTATTATGATCAAGAAGCTTTCGAGCTATATGTGAAAGCAGCCACTACGATTGTGAAGCAGCATGGTGGTGAATTCTTAGTCCGTGGTGGAGCCCACATTAAAAAAGAGAATGCGAAACTTGAAAGAACTGTTGTGGTGGAATTTCCTAGTTATGAAATTGCACAATCGGTATATGATGGGGATGAATATCAGAATGCCATCCAGCATATTAAGGATTGCTCATTAAGGGATTTTGTTATTTCGGAGGGTTTATGAATTATAAAAAATTGGCGGTTATCTTGAGTCTTATTCTATCCATGGAGATAGTTGCTCATCCAAGTCTTATTATTGAAAATATCACCCTCATTGATGCAGAAAATCCTGTTCGATTAAAGCAAACAGTGCTCATTGAAGATGGAAAAATACAATCCATTATTGATCCTACTGAAATCATCGAAGAGCAGGAGAATAGCCATACAGCAATTGACGGAAGCGGTAAATTTCTGATACCCGGTTTATGGGATGCCCATGTGCATCTGACCTTTATCCCAGAAATAGATCATGAAACCTATTTCAATTTATTTCTAAAAAATGGAATCACCAGTATTAGAGATACAGGGGCCGTTATTAAGAAACTTCAACCATCACTGAATTACATCAAAGAAAACCCTAATAAAACCCCCAGACTCTTTTATGCCGGTCCGCTGATTGATGGTAGAGACCGTGTTTATAAGGGAAAGGAGCCCGGGTTCCCTGAACTCTCTATTGGCATTGATGAGAGCTCAGATATTGAAAATGTGGTGAATGACCTGTTGGACAATGGTGTCACTTTTCTAAAATCGTATGAAATGCTCTCAAAAGATACCTATCTGGAGCTATTGAAAATTGCGAAGAAAAATAATCTTAGAGTCACCGGACATATACCTCTTAGCATTGATCTTGAGGAAGCCATTAAGGCTGGACTTGGTGGGATGCAGCATGTCAGAAATATGGATCTTGCCTGCTCCCTCGACGCCCCAGAATTGCTGACTAAAAGAAGAACACAACTAGAAAATGAAAACGACATTGAAGGCTCTGCTCTGAGAACACAAATACATTCATCTCAAAGATATTATGCGATTGATAATCATGACCCTAAGAGGTGTTTGAGAATTATCAAGAAATTAGCAGAGTATGGAGTCTTTCAAACTCCAACCCTCACCATTAATACTCTTGATTCAAGAAGATTTTATGCTGACCCAGAGTGGAGAGAAACCTACCAATACCTTCCTGAAAAAGCGAGAAACAACTGGCAAGAAGGTTCTATCAAATCAACCAATCTAGCAGTTACTGACAATGCCTTAATATTTGATAAGTGGAGCTTAAATCTGGTCAATATAATGAATCAAGAGGGAGTTAAGATCATAGCGGGAACAGATACACCGATTGGCTATCTCACTCCAGGCTTTAGTCTTCACAAAGAACTTGAATTACTCTTTGAAGCGGGAATGACAACAAGGGAAGTGCTGCGTTCAGCAACCATCACTCCTGCCGAATTTCTTAGTATTAAGAATCAGATGGGAACTATTGATGAAGGTAAGTTAGCCGACCTGGTTATTCTAAATAGTAACCCTTTGGAATCCATCAGCAATACTCAAGATATTCACATGGTTATTTCCAAAGGAATAATTCAATGAAAAAAATAACTGAGAGTCAAAAAGCCCGTAATGATTCTTTCATACTATTAATTATTTTACTGATCGTTTCATATTTTATATTTAATATAAGTTAAGAGGAAAACTAGATGAAAAATATTATTAAAATGGATGAGTTCGTGCACCAAAGTATCTGGTACAAAAATTTGTTAGAAAATCCAACTGAAATCGCAGCCTTGTTTCCTTGTAGCACTGAAACAGGCAAGCTCATGACAGCGCATCTTGAAGGAATGGATGAAGGTTATATTTTGGAGCTAGGCTCGGGTATGGGGGCTATCACCGAATGTATCCTGCAAAGGCAAGTTCCAGAAGATAAGCTAATACTGATTGAAAAGAATAAAAACTTTGCCGACTATCTTAGTCATAAATACAGAAACGCCAATGTCTTTGCAGAAGATGCTGCAAATGCAAAGACATTGCTTGAAGCCCAAGGAATCTGTGAAGTGAGACACATTGTTTGTAGCCTGCCATTTGTGATCATGCAACAAGAACAACAGTTGTCTATTTTAGATGTAATTTTCAAACTACTGCATCCACAAGGTTGTGTCTCCATCGTTACCTATTTTATTCGTTGCCCAATATCAAAAAAGGTTTTGGACCAATATAATAAAAGCTCCGAGCTATTTGGATTTACTATGAAAAATATACCTCCAGCATACGTTTATCAGATAAAGAGTGGTCATAGATAATATGAAAAAAATACTACTAATATCAGCACTACTGTTCAGCTTTAATGGCTGGTCACTCTCCGAATATCGACCCTATGATGAGACGGCTGATGCTCATCAGAATATTGCTGAAGCAGTCAAGCTAGCAAAAAAATCAGATAAACATATTTTGCTTGAAATGGGTGGCAATTGGTGTCCAGATTGCAGAGCTCTTGGAGCGTATCTTGCCAGAGAAGATATCAAAGCATGGCTAGATGAACGTTTCATTGTGGTGCCTGTTGATGTGGGCGAATGGGACAAAAATATAGATATCGCTGAACGATATGGAAATCCTATCAGTGAGGGAATTCCTGCTCTTGTTGTGCTGGATAAAAATGAAAATGTAGTCTTTGCCACACTTGCAGGTGAGCTGGCCTCGGCTAGAAATATGAGTGGAGATGACTTGATTGAGTGGTTGAAAATCAAGATAGAGCCCTTTCTAAATTAATGGATCACATCAAAAACCTAAAAATAGTCATCACTGCTGGTGCATCGGGTATCGGTGCCGAAATTGCAAAAACTCTTTCTGAGGCTGGTGCTCAGGTGATCATTTGTGATAAAGATCAATCAAATCTAGATGCATTCACTCAAAATAACCCTAAAGTAATTGCTGTGAAAGCTGATGTATCAAATGAAGAAGAGGTACTATCTTTTTTTATTGCAGTCAAAGAACATTTTGGAGAAATAAATGCATTAATTAATAATGCCGGCATTGCAGGACCTTCAGCTAAGCTTGAAGATACTGATCTCAAAGATTGGAAACAGACAATGAGTGTCAATTTAAATGGAACATTCCTCTGTAGTAGATCTGCAATACCTCTACTGAAATTATCTGGTGGTGGGTCAATTATTAATATTGGCTCCACTTCATCATTCATGGGAACACCTCTGCGTTCGTCATATGCAGCCTCAAAATGGGGATTAATTGGTTTGACAAAAACTTGGGCTATGGAATATGGAGCAGCTAATATTCGGGTCAATACGATCTGTCCAAGCTCGGTTAACGGAGAGAGAATTGAGCGTGTTATAGAACGAGAAGCCAACTATCGAAATGCTTCACCAGAGGAAATCAAAACCACTTATCTTGGTCAAACTTCGCTTAAAACTTTTATTGATGCAGAAGAGATTGCGGGAATGATCGTCTATCTGCTGTCACCACTGGCAAAAAAGATCACAGGTCAAATGCTCGTCATTGATGGGCACACAGAAAACCTATCAATGATTGAAATGGAAGAAGAATAGGAATGCAAGCAGCATGGTATGAAGCAATTGGTTCAGCTGAAGATGTGCTTCATGTTGGAGAAATTGACGATCCTTCTCCGATGGAAGGCGAAGTCCTTATTGAAATCAAAGCATCAGGTATTAATCCTTCTGATGTAAAGACCAGAGCCGGGGCAAGAGGAGAATTGCAATTTCCCCGAATCATCCCTCATTCAGATGGTGGTGGAATTATTGTCGAAGTCGGTGAAGGAGTCAGTGAGGATCGGATTGGCGAACGAGTATGGATTTGGAACGGGGCTTTTGGAAGAGCTTATGGAACCTGTGCCGAGCTGATGGCACTCTCCTCGTCTCAAGCGGTTGCTATGTCTGAGGATGTCTCATTTGAGACTGCAGCTTGCTTAGGAATACCAGCCTCAACCGCCTATTACGGTGTCTTTTCTGATGGTTCAGTAGAAAATCAAACTATATTAATTACTGGAGGCGCTGGAGCTGTGGGTTATCTGGGCATTCAACTTGCTAAATGGTCAGGGGCAAATGTTATCTCGACAGTTAGTGGTGGTGATAAAGCAACTGTAGCTAAAGCTGCTGGAGCTGATCTGGTGGTGAACTATAAAACGGATGATGTGATTGAAGCGGTCAATGATTTCACCAAAGGTCACGGGGTTGACAGAATACTTGAGGTTGAATTTGGTGGAAATTTATCCGTCAGTGAGCACGTGATAAAAAATAATGGCGTCATTGCAGCTTACGGCTCTGTTGCTGAAGCTAACCCTTCTCTGCCGTTCTATAACTTGATGTTCAAAGGTGTCAAATTAAATACTTATCTCATCTATATTGTTCTAGAAAATGACAGGGTTGATATTAATAAAGGAATTACTTCTGCCCTTAGTGATAATGCACTCACTCCTATCATCGCTGAGTCCTTTAACTTGTCTGAGATTATTAATGCACATCAATCGCTTGAAGAAGGTTCTGTCATCGGCAATGTTGTGATCAACATTTGAGTAAATAATGAGGCAAATAGTTCAGTACCTTATCACTCTGATTTTCTTTCTTAATCCTGCGAAAGCAACACTTGCAGAAGTGGGAGTATCAATTAATCTGCACAATTCACAAATTGAAGGCGTGTTTGATAGTGACAATGAACTGTTCATCTTCAGGGGTATCCCTTATGCCAAACCCCCGATCGGAGATTTACGATGGACATCACCTGTTCTTTTATCTCCAGATCCAGAAGTTATCAATGCTCAAAGCTTTAAACCGGCCTGCATGCAAGATGAATACACCACTGAATGGTACCAAGATGTTGCAGAGTTGTTTGATAATCCTCGCTCTGTTTTTCAACATGTTGATGCAGTCAGTGAAGATTGTCTGTATCTCAATATATGGACAAATTCCCTTGACCAAACCAGTAAGAAACCCGTCATGGTTTGGGTGCATGGGGGAGCAGACACAGGAGGATGGTCCTATGAGCCCAATAATTTAGGTCATCATCTTGCCACTAAAGATGTGGTAGTGGTTTCTATCAATTACAGATTGAATATTTTTGGTTTTTTCACTCACCCAGAAATGCCCAATGAAACCGGGAATTTTGGACTTGAAGATGAAATTATGGCGTTGCAATGGGTCAAGGATCATATTTCGTCTTATGGGGGTGACCCAGAAAATATCACCTACTTTGGGGAATCTGCGGGAGGGGCTCATGTTTCCTATTTAATTGCCTCACCAAAAAGTAGAGGTTTATTTAAAAGAGGCATCATTCAAAGCGGTGCTTATAATCTTTTCAGATGGTTTCCGAAAAATAAAGCATTGGAGTTAGGGGAGAGAACACAAGCTGTTTTAAATGCCCCTGATTTTCAGAGTATGAAAAGTTTATCAGCAGAAAGTCTCTTGGCAGCTTCAAATAGTCTTAGACATCCCTACAGACCGAATATTGATGGTGAATTGATACCGAAAAATTTGACTCAATTACTTGATGAAGGATCATTCAATAATGTTGATCTAATGATTGGCAACAATAAAAATGAGGATTATATGTATGTCGATGAATCTGTCACAGAAAGCGATATTAATCGACTTATTGAAAGCTACTATCCAGAGCATCAAGACAAGTTACTCTCATTGCTGGATCTAGAAGACCCGAGACTTGCCATGGATCATCTGACAACAAATCAAGTAACACTTTGTCCCTCAGTTTTCATTGCCAGATCTTTAGCTAAGAACGGAAACAACGTCTATCAATACCATTTTACTCGAATGCGAGAAGGCAGTGAGAAGATACTGTCTTATCATGGTGCTGAAATCCCCTATGTATTCAATACCCACGATGAATGGTTACCAACCAATGAAGTAGATCAACAGTTGACTGAAGCGATGATGGAATACTGGGTTGAATTTGCAACAAAAGGAACACCCAATTCAATCAATAATCCAACATGGAAAGAATTTGGCATAGAAGAAAACTATTTAATCTTAGATGCAGAGCTGGAAAATGCATCAAAACTAGAAAATGAGTTTTGCGAAATAATGATTGATGAATTAATTACAAGATCATCAAGCTAAAATGTCCTTAAGGATTATTGGTGCTGGATTTGGAAGAACCGGAACGCTTTCATTAAAAGTTGCACTTGAAAAGCTTGGCTTCGGACCGTGTCATCACATGAAGGAAGTGATGAAAAATCAAGACCAAACAGAATGGTTCCACAGAGCATCAAAAGGTGAGAAGGTTGATTGGCATAAGGTGTTTGAGGAATATCAATCTGCTGTGGATTGGCCTGCTGTTGCTTATTATCAGGAATTAGCTGATGAATTCCCTAATGCAAAAATTATTTTAGGAATTAGAGACACTGATGCTTGGTATCAAAGTGTAAAGGGAACGATTTACACTGTGATACCTAATTTTCCTAAATGGATTAGATTAGTTTTACCCAGAGCTAATAAAGCTTTAGATATGATCAATAGAACAGTTTGGATCAGAGAATTTTCAGGTCGTTTTGAAGATAAAGAGTTTGCAGTTGATGTGTTCAATAACCACATAGAATTAGTAAAGAAAGTTATCCCTGCCGAAAGACTATTAATTCATTCAGCCAATGATGGATGGCAGCCTTTGTGTGATTTTTTAGGAGTGCCAGTTCCAAATGAGCCGTATCCATGGGTTAACGAATCTATTGCTTTTAAACGAAATTTCAGAATCATCAAAGCTATGAAATGGCTACCTACAATTCTAGTAATTGTCTTATTACTAGGATTTTTCTATTGATCTAAAAAGATTATCATAAATTATATAAAACAAATCCTACTAGGTTCACAAGGGTTGGGTTTCTGATAAGATAATTGTTATGAAAAAGAAAATCCCTCTTACAAGGAATGTGATTAGCGATGAACGAATAAATAAGATTCGTGATGCTGTTAGAAGTTTAAAAGATATTGCTGGATTCGCAAGACAGGCTAATACAAATGATGCATCAAAGTTAACGGCTTTTCTTAAAGATCCACAAATTTCATCACCAATTTATACGCTCCCAGAACAAATTAATCTCAGTACAGTTTCAGATTTTATAAATCAGCATCTTCAGGAGGCCAAAAAAGGTGAGGGAATTTTAATGGTAAGTGAAGATGCTAATAGCCAGATAAATGCATATTATGATATTCAGTTTTGGCCACAATGGGCAGCTAGTGAGCTAAGTGGAGCAATTCGAAACCATGATCAAAACATTGGAAAGGGAAGTTTGGGTGCAGGCGTTGTTTTTCGATGGTTATTCGAAAAGATTGGAGTGGATTTAATATGTGAGACATGTGCACTTGACAATGTCCGGACAGTGAACTTATTAAGAAAAGCTGGCTTTATTTTCAAGGGGAAAATTAAGAGTAAGTTACCAAATGGAGGGTTTCGCCCTTCACTCTACTGGGAATTACATAAAAATCAGGGTTAAATTCTTCTTAATCAAAGTCTAACAAAGGTTTTAGGATTCCCCACTTAAGGCTTTCTATGTAAATAGATTGATAGCTTATAGAGAATTGGGGTCATCAATAACCAAGGAATTTGACTTTGTAGAGTTATGGCTCTGTCATTAAAATCGAATAACACTGGATTAAACCAAGGTCCTGTTGGGGCTAATGGTGCCCATGAGAGACTTTTCCCTACAGCAAGTTGATCGTAATACAGAAACATCTCAACAAAAATATTCTGACCTATACACCAAATTAATAGAACCAAAAACACTTTCCAGCTCCAGCCATCAAGTATTGACTGTTCTTTAGCTAATAATTTGGATGTAATAAAAAGTCCTCCAAGACAAACTGTGCCTGCATCACCTAGAGCATTCATTAACCAATTAATATTTTTTGGAATAAAGTAATTCAGAATTTCAGACCTTCTGATGTCCACAGGATCGCCCGAGACCCAACCGTAGGTAAACCATAACTCCCATCCCAATGCACAGATTAGGAAAGAATAGATATAAATTTTTAGTGTTGATGTCGGCAGTTCATTTCTTCTTTTTAGAGTTAGAAGTACGATAATGGGAATAAGGACACTCAAATAAACCACAACAATAATTCTTAATTCAGCGAAAGTCATCTGAGTAGAATATCCCTAGACAATACCCTCAATATCTTCAATTGGTGTGAAGTTAATTTCATACCCAAAAGACCTTGGGCTTAATAGCTCAATGCCTCGGTTGGTTCTCCAAATAGCATCGGATTTAAAGCCGAGAACGCACACTTGATCATCTGCCTTGCAATTAGGGTTTGAGATAGCCATACCCTTTATCGGATCCATAACAGTCAATAAATCGGGGCATGTGACAAAAGACTCCCCATTTTTCCAGGAAATCAAATGCTCATTTTTAAACCACAATTTGAAGACATCACCCTCAAACTGATCCATTCCATCAATATGAATCACTCCTTCTGTATATCCTCCCTGGTTTTTAACTTCAGTCTCCTTAACAACACCATAAAACAACTTATATCCATTACTAGAATTAAGAATTGATTCAATAGGATCTTTGCCTTTATCCAAAGAGTCTTGCCTAGCCTTACCTATTTTTTCGCAGTCTGATAGAGCATGATTAATGGTTGTTTCGCCTAAAAGCTTCCCTTTAATTGGGTTAAATGTATTTGCGACACAGCCTGAAGCAACTGCCATACTTCTTAATAATTGCTCCAGTCGTTCAGCATCCTTTGTTTTTTCAATGATGACAGAGTCTCCAAATTTAGAGACAACAGATAACGGGCAGGAATCAATGCCCATAATATTAAATGTGGAATGCTCCATTGATGGCACAGCCCTGCCTGCGGTATCGCAATCGACGATTGGCTTCCCCAAAAGACACGCTACTGCCATTGCTACACCAGTCATACCACCAAATTCAGGTGAAACAATTCCATGGAATTCAACCTCAAGATGACGTTCAAGACTTATGACAGCATTCATCATTAAATCTATTTCTTGATCAATCGGAATAGCAGACTCTTCAGAAAGATCACCAATGATACCGACAGAAATGTAGTATTTCTCTGGTTCGATCTGATCCATACGCAGAAGACTGATTGCTTGGTTCTGATCATAACAAAGGTTAATAGCCTCAACACCTGACTCAAAGCTACCTCCTCCTCCGGTTGCTTTTATCGAGCTCCCTGCTTGGATATTGATTGCTTCTTTTTTGCTAAGGTTTCTCATTAATTTTTATTAAGATAATCCTGCTAATTAATGGTTAAGACAATTTTACCATGTCTACTTCTCTTTGATGCCATATAGACGTAAGCGTCTTGAAAATCTTCAAAAGCAAACGTTTTGTCAATAACTGGTATTAAATCTCCTTTGTCAAAACCACTTTCAATAAATTTTATTGCTTCATCCATCTGATCTGCATAATTTTGAACAGATAGAAATCGTAAAGTTGCATTTCTTTTGGTCAGTTCTAGCTGAGCTTCTAAATCAAGTGCGACTGCTGAATCATCAATACCTCCATAAAGAATAATCCTTGCATTATCAGCCAGTGAATAAAGGTATTGATTGAAGAACTGTCCATTAATCGGATCAAAAACAACATCTATACCCTCGCCTCCTGTGGCATCCCTAATTGCAGCTGGAAAATCATCCTCTTCTGAGATTAATACCTGAGAAGCACCCATCTCAAATAAAAAATCTCTACTCTCTCGCTGTCTCGTAGAGCAGACAGTGGTTGAGCCCATCATCTTTGCAACTTTTATTGCGGCGATCCCAGCCGTGGATGTCGCAGCTGAGATCAAGATCTTACTGCCCTTATCAATAGCTCCTTGTCTAATCAAGCCAAAGTATGCAGTCGTATACTGCCCCATGACTGATGCGGCTTCGATGTCTGAAAAACTTTTGTATGCTTCAACAATTGAGTTGTGATTTATGATTGCAAATTCACCATGTTCTCCATAAGGGCCAGGGAAATACGGCAATGAACAAACCCTTTTACCTATCCACGATGGATCTACATTATTGCCTACAGCATCAACCACTCCCACTGAATCATGACCTATTCTTGCTGGGAGGTCGGCAAGCGTTTGTGTATAGTTATCTTGCATATAATCGACATCTCCCCAGTTGAGACAACACGCGCTCACTCTAATCCTGACAAAATTCTCTGGAGGATCAGATAATGGGATATTATCCATCTGAAGTCCATCTGCTCCTATTGGTTGATGTAAACGTATCACTTTTGGCATCGGCTTTATCTCTCTTTTATTCTATTTACAAGGACAGTTATCATGTAGTACAAAAAGCCTGCAATCAATAGAGAATCTAAGGCTGGGAATCCAAAAGTAAGCTGAGTGTTATTAATTGGGAAGAATGAAAATGAAACAGCAATGATGCATGAAACTATTGCTCGATAATTAAAGGAAGAGGCATAACGCAATTCATCGATAGAGTAATCTTTCTTTTTCCTGAGCAAATAATAGTCTGCAATCAAGATGCCGCCTACTGGTGTAAAAATAGCTGTAAGGAGGATTAAGAAGGAAGTTAATTGTTCTAAAATATTCATTAGTGCTGCTATGGTTGCCAATGTGCCTGTGAATAGTGCCGTTTGCCATTGCTTAGCTTTCATGTAGATGGTTGATAGACTCAAAGTTGCTGAGTACAAATTGATTCCATTAACTATCCATGAAGACAGGAAGATTAGAAACACTGCAGCTAAACCAAAGCCCAACGCAGTCATTATTCTAATAATATCAGTCTCATTAGTGACCACAGCTGCAAAAAATGCAACCGTATAAGCTAAGGTTGATAACAGGAAATAAGGCAAGAAAGA
>Ga0206686_1000258_pt1 | contig 15888 bp, 13 predicted proteins | sample M250012015metaG_FD_155447 | JGI IMG/M metagenome (GOLD analysis project Ga0206686, IMG submission 155447) | Ammonia-oxidizing marine archaeal communities from Monterey Bay, California, United States - M2 500m 12015 | ecosystem: Environmental > Aquatic > Marine > Intertidal zone | place: USA... | reverse complement strand
TAACCGTTACTTGACCAACCATCCAAGGATGAACCATACAGAAATAATCAATCTCACCTAATGTGTCTGCAGTCCATTCGTATGATTGTCCTGCCATTACCATTGATGTATCAAATTCACCAGTTGGGCCATCAGCTGCAGTTCCTGCTGAGAATGTGTGTGCTGCGGAATCAGTGTTTGAGAATATTACTACTCCACCAAGATCTACTGTTGCAGTTCCTGGAATATAACATCCGTATTGCACTTCTTCACATCCTGGAGCTCCAGAACCTTGTGTTGGTACAACTAATACTTCTGAGTGATCTGCAAATGCAGTTGGTGTCATTGCGACAACGCCTGCTGCAATTGCAAAAAGTACGAAGAATGAGCTAATTGCTTTAGTCTTCATTAGCTGAATTTCTCTCCATGTCACATAAAAACTTCACTTGAACTTTCAGAAACAAGTTTAATTTTTTCTAAACTGGTACATCTTTAGAATTCCAAATATTGGAATTCCCAAATACATTCCTAAATTAAGTAGGATCAAACTAATTCCATATCCTAATACTGAACTTTCAGAATCCATATCCACATAATTTAGAATTGATAGACTAGAAATCATTGGAGTAATTGCAAGTTTTACTACTTCCTTGAAGGCTGGGTTTTCTCTTTCATAATCAGCTATTATTGGACTAAATGAATAGTAAACATCATTGAATGTACTCATGAAGCTTGTACCTGATTCTGTTTGTAGTAGTGTGTTATCTCTTAGTTCTCGTAGTTGTTGAACTTCAGTTGCCATCTCACTACCGTAAGTGGCTGTAGCTATGAGACAGCCTCCTCCATTTTCTGTAGACTCTTCAGGAATTTCTTGCGCTCCAGAAAATACTTTAGATCCAGATGTGACAACTAAACCAAATTCAGTTTCCTGGCCTGTGTTTCTAATATTTTCAAATTTAATTATAGTTGGTCCTGTTTGACCCTCAGCAAATGTAAATTTTTCAAACTCTCCACCAACTTGTGCTAATCCATTTGTGCGATAAATTTCGTTTCCATTTTGAATTATTACAAATGTATAATCAGAACTTCTTAATGGTTCATTTGTTCTTGCATCCCTAATTGTAAAAATAAAGTTAGTACTAACTCCAGATTCTACTTCTAATGGATCCCATGATAGATTAATTTTAAAGTCTTCACTTTTGGTATATGCTTCTAAAGGAAATGCAACATCTTCACTAGCAGATAATGTAAACACAATATTATCAGGTAATGATTCACCTGAATTTCTCATTTCATTTTTCAAAAATCTTAAATGATCTTGTAACAAAACAAAATGAACTATTCTTTCATCTTCTTCAGTATAATCATCAACAGATACTGAAGACTTGAAGAGTTCAATTCCATTTACATAGCCTGAATAACTAGGGGATAAAAATTCAACAAAGTCTTTTGGAAAATGTGATTCTACATGTACAACAGATACGTGTGACATTTGTTTTTCACTCCAATCAAAAGGCATTTCGAATTGTACTTCCTTTGCTGTATGATCATACACAAAATTAGAGATAGAATCAAAATATGATTTAAAACCAAATTTTACATCCTTGTTTTCAGAATCCTTTTGCATGAAAGTAGCAGTATCAATGATACTCAAATCGGCATTATAGATTCCAGAATTTTCAATAATATTAGTAGGCTCATCAATAGTTCTTATTTCAATCTCAAAAGTATACAAACCGCCGGATTCAAACAAAGGACCTGTAATTTCTACAGGATTTGAATCAGTTCCATGCCAGGCACCAAGTAGGGAGTCTTGTTGGCCATGAATTGTAATTTCTTCTTCTTGTGTTGGTTTGATTTTAATTGGTAAAATCCCATCATCAGTGAAAAAATAATTTCTAAAAATCATTTCATCGTTATGGAATAATCCAATGAGAAATGTGACATTTTTTGCAGTTTCACCTGAAGTATTTTCAATAGCAGTAATTGTTAGTTGTTCTTGCTCATTTTCAAAATACATGGGCATTTCAACTGTTACAGACAAATTTTTTCCTTGAACATTAATTGAAGAAATTGTTTCAATTCCTAAACCATGACCATAAACACTACTAGCAGGAAACAATAGACAAATTATCATTGCAAAAACTACAAATTTTGATAAAGACATTATTGTTTCAAATTTACAAATAGGACTATTATATTGTAAGTAATTTTTCAACTTTTTGAATTAAATCTTCCATATTTGTAGCCTCAAGGATTGGTTGAAGTTCATTTGGAATTTTTGCTCCAAGTGCTGCAAGAGAGTAAACATAATCAATCATTGGGGTGTCTGTGAGGAGATAATATTGTTCCAAAACGTGATCTAATGCATGTGGTTCAACAACTTGAGGTAATGCTTGTGCAATAATTTTCTTTTTCCATAATTGTACTAATCGTTCCCATTGTTCTAATGAAATATTTTCATCAATTTCTGAAATCATTTCAACTTCAGCTTGAATATACATTTTCTTTGCGGTTCCAATTTTTTCATGTATTTCAGATACTTGTTGATGTCCCTCTACTGAAAGAGGATCATAATTTTCAGGTTGAGGGATTGATGGGGAAATTATTTTTTTAATTTTAAATGAATTTCTACCAATAGTCTCAATATGTAATTGCAACCCATCAAGTTCAACATCTTTACATTCTGTAATTTTGGCAATTGTTCCAATTAATTTAGGAGAATTCCAACCGTTTATTGAATTATTTTCATCAATTAAACACACACCAAATTGGCCATCACCTAACATACAATCATCAACTAACTGTTTGTATCTAGGCTCAAAGACTCGAAGTGGCAATGACTGTCTAGGAAATAGAACTAAATCTAAAGGAAAGATTGGAATCGTTTTTGTTTCTGTCAAGTAATCATATTGAAATGTCTTTAGATATATTGGATACGGATTTTAAAAATTAAAACCCATTTTCATTAAGTGTTAAACCTAATAATGCTGCACGAGTATGTTTTCCATATTCAGCTTGTTTAAAGTATTTTGCATTTTTTGTTTTATCAACATCAGGAGAGATTTCATCTATTCTGGGAAGAGGATGTAAAATTATTGAATCACTTTTCATTTGTTTTAGTAAATCTAATCCTACAACATAGCTTCCTTTGACTTTAAGATATTCTTCTTCATCAGGAAATCTTTCTTTCTGGATTCGAGTCACATAAAGAACATCAAGTTCGTCAATATGTTCTTCAATATTTGTAGATTCAGTAAATTCTAATTTCTTTTTAATTTCATAAACTGAATCAGTTCTAATTTTTAGAGACTCTGGAGAAATTAAACGAACATCTACATCATAATTTCCAAGTCCATGTAACAAAGAATAAACAGTTCGTCCATACTTTAGATCACCAACAATTCCAATCTTTAAACCGTCAATCTTTTTCTTTTCTTTTTTAATTGTAAACAAATCTTGAATTGCTTGAGTTGGATGTTCTTCAGTTCCACTACCTGCATTAATTACAGGTTTTTCTGAAACTTCAGCTGCGAATCTACTAGAACCATCTAAAGTATGTCGTAAGATAAGAGCATCTGAATAAATTGACATTATTTTTACAGTATCTGCAAGACTTTCGCCTTTTTGAGTTGAAGATGATGAGATATTAGAAATTCCTAATGAGTTTCCACCAATAGATGCCATTGCTGAATCAAAACTAAGACGAGTTCTTGTACTTGGCTCGTAAAACAAATATCCCAATGTTTTACCTTTGCATATTTCTCGTCTATCAGCTGGATTTAGATTCATTATTTTGTCAGTCGATGTAAAGATTTTTTCAAGTTTTTCTTTAGAATAGTCCCTAATTGAGATAATATCTTGTTGATAAAATTCGTTCATTCTTTCAATAATATATACAGGTCACTATACAAAGTATTCTGATGGAACAGTCCGACCTAATGGTTCGACGAATCAAAGAAGGCACAGTAATTGACCATATCGATGAAGGAAAAGGCCTACAAGTTCTTAATGCATTACGAATAGATGGTGCAGATGGAGGTTTAATCACAATTGCCTTGAATATGCCAAGTGGTAAATTCAAGAAAAAAGACATTATCAAAATTGAAAACAAGTTTCTAAAAGATGATGATACAAACAAACTTGCAGTAATTGCCCCAAAGGCCACAATCAATATGATAAAAGATTACAAATTAGTTGAGAAACGAAGAGTGTCATTACCAAATGAAATAGACAGAATATTCCGATGCTCTAATCCTGATTGTATTACAAACAGTACAGAGCACATTGAATCCATTATGGATGTAATTGATAAAGAGGGAAGAGTTCTCAAGTGCAGGTATTGTTCAAGGGTTTTAGATGTAAACCAGCTAAAATATAATTAAAAAAGAAATTCAAAAATTAAAAAATTTGTTAGAACTATTGTCCTAAGATGATAAACATCATTACTATACCATAGATAGCGATTGACTCGACCATACCTACGAAGATGAATACCTTTGATTGTAAAGCTGGATTTTCACTGATAACTGCAAGACCGGCTGCACCTACTTGGCCTAAACCAACACCTGCACCACCTGCTGCAACACCAAATGCTATACCAGCACCAATTAATTTGGAGCCATCACTCATTCCGCCAGTTGCAACTTCTTCTTCAGCAAATGCAACGTCAGTAAGACCTGCTGCCATTAATGCAACAGCGGCAAATGATAACAGTAAAACTACCGGTTTCATATTCAATTTTCGACATAATTCCTTATTTAAATCATGATAATAAAATATGAACGAAAAATTTTTTTTTTCTTTAAAAATAATAGAACTTTAAATTTGATCTAAAGTTTTTTTCTTTAAAGAGGCTAATTCATCCTGAATAGATTTTTTGAAATTTTCGTGGTCTACATCTAATTCTTTTTTTGAATTTTCAACTAATTTTTTTATTTCTTCTTTTGACATAATTATCTACTTTCCATCTTTGCTTTGACTTTTTTTAACTTTGCGAATTCTTCCCTTTCTCTTTCTTCAAGAGTTGCAACAATAAATCTAATTTTTTGTTGATATTGAGGAATAATTACATTTTCAAGCGCATTTAGTAGTTTTTGGGTCTTTTCTAATGCTTTTGCAAGACTAAAGATAGAATTTTCATATTCTGCTGCTTTACAAATTTTTGGAAGTAATTCTTTGATTTGTTTTGCGGCTCTATCAATTGAAGAATTTGTATCTGCAAATCCATAAGGCATTGATTTTGTATCTTTTTCAGTAACTGAAAGTGCAGGTATCTTTACATCAACAACTCTACGTACATTAACTTCTACTTCCATTACAGGAGGTGTAGAAGCAGCTACAGAATCTACAGTAGCAGTTCCTAATGATAGATATGCTTCATTAACTGATTTGTAGATATCTTGTAAAGGATCCCAAATTCCGCCTCTTGCTTTAGAAGCTTCATCAATCATTTCTTCAATATTTTTTAAGAGAACTTTACGTTTATCATCTAAAATTTTCTGAACCATTGTTGCTACTTGACTAGACTTTTTGTATTTGAAAAGTTCAATTTTTGTGGCAGTGGCATTTTGTCCAAATGACATTTTGCTACTCCTCCTGATAATACTGTTCTACGTATTTGTCTTTGATTTTAGTAATTTCATTCTTTGGTAATTTTGAAACAATCTTCCATAATACATTAAGTGTTTCTTCAATAGTTCTATTCTCATCAGTTGCCTGTGTAAGGAACTCATTTTCAAAGACATCACCAACATCCATGTATTTCAAATCAATGTCAGTTAATCCTGCTTTACCTACAATACCTGCAAGTGCTCTGACTTCTTGTGCTCTAGAATATGCATCATAAACTTGATTAGAAATTTCACTATGATCGGCTCTTGTACTTCCTTCACCAATACCGTCTTTCATCAGTCTACTAAGACTCATCAAAATGTTGACTGGCGGATAAACTCCTTGTCTAAACAAGTCTCTACCAAGTACAATTTGTCCTTCTGTAATGTAACCAGTAAGATCAGGAATTGGGTGAGTAATATCATCAGATGGCATTGACAAGATTGGAACTTGTGTAACACTACCTTTTCTTCCATTAAGTTTTCCTGCTCTTTCATATATTGTTGAAAGGTCAGTGTATAGATATCCAGGATAGCCTTTTCTTCCAGGAACTTCTTCTCTTGCTGCACTAATTTCTCTAAGTGCTTCAGCATAGTTAGTCATATCTGTAAGAATTACCAGAACGTGCATTCCTAATTCAAATGCCAAATATTCAGCGACGGTTAAAGCCACACGAGGAGTAATGATTCTTTCAATTGCAGGATCATCTGCCGTATTTAGAAATAGAACACTTCTCTTTAGTGCACCAGATTCTTCAAGACTTCGTCTGAAATATTCTGCTTCACTGTATTGCACACCAATTGCTGCAAAGACCACAGCAAAGTCATCAGTTGTTCCAACTACACTTGCTTGTCTTGCAATTTGTGCTGCTAAGAGATTGTGAGACATACCAGAACCCGAAAAGATTGGAAGTTTTTGTCCTCTTACTAGAGTAATCATTCCATCAATAACAGATACACCAGTTTGAATGAAATCTTTTGGATATTCACGTTGTTCAGGATTCATTGGTTCACCGTTAATATCAATAAATTTATCAGCAATTGGATCTGGAAGTCCATCTTTTGGTCTACCTAATCCATCAAAGACTCTACCAAGTACTTCTTTTGAAACTGGCATTTCCATAACTTTGCCAACAAATTTTGCATTAGTTGCTGCAATAGATAATCCAGTTGTTCCTTCAAAGACTTGGACGATTGCTTTGCCGTTTCCAACTTCAAGAACTTTTCCTAATCTTCTTTCACCATCAGTAGTTTGAATTTCAACTAATTCATCAAATGCTGCATTGTCAACATCATCAACAACTACTAGGGGACCTTTAATTTCTGCAATCTTACTGTATTGTACTCCGCCTTCAGTTGTCAATTTGATACTTTCACTCCTGTAATTGATTTGAATTCTGCTTGCATGTCAGCATCAAGTTGATCAAGTTTTGGCATCTCATCATCTTTGACATTCATTCTTGCTTTAAGAATAGAAGTAATACTAGACATTTCACGTATATCATTTAATGATGCGCCTTCTTTGATTGCTTGTTGTCCTCGCTTGTAAAAGTCAACTAGTAATTTCATTAGTTTGAATTGTTTTTCTGGACTGCAAAAAGTATCAACATCATCAAATGAATTTTGTTGTAAGAGACCGATCTTAATCATTCTTGCAACCTCAAGAATTAATTTTTCTTCATCAGGTAATGCTTCAGGTCCTAGGAGTCTAACAATTTCTTTTAGTGTATCTTCTCTTTGCAAAACTCCATAAACTTCACTTCTAAGATCAAACCAATCTTCACTGATGTTTTCTCCCCACCATTTAGCAATGTCTGCAAGATAACCAGAGTAACTGTTCATCCAATTAATTGATGGATAGTGTCTGGAGTATGCTAGTTTTGCATCTAAAGCCCAGAAAGTTTTGATAAATCTCATTGTGTGTGTTGTTACTGGTTCTGTAAAGTCACCACCTGATGGAGATACAGCACCGATTAAGGTTACAGAGCCATCACGGTCTGGACTACCAGTTGCTCTAACTCTTCCTGCTCTTTCATAAAATTCTGCTAATCTTGATGCAAGATATGATGGATAACCTTCTTCTGCAGGCATCTCTTCTAATCTACCACTCATTTCTCTGAGTGCTTCTGCCCATCTACTTGTAGAATCGGCTACTAATACAACGTCTTTACCCATATCTCTATAATATTCTGCAATTGTTACGCCTGTGTAGATACTTGCTTCTCTTGCTGCTACTGGCATGTTACTAGTATTTGCAACAAGAACTGTTCTATCCATAAGTGGTTTTCCACTACGTGGGTCTTTGAGGTGTGGGAATTCAACAAGAACTTCTGTCATCTCATTTCCTCTTTCACCACAACCAATGTAGACTACAACTTGAGAATTTGCCCATTTTGCAATTTGGTGTAATGTAACTGTCTTTCCTGTTCCAAATGCTCCAGGAATTGAACCAGTTCCTCCTTTTGCAATTGGGAAGAATGTATCAATTACACGTTGTCCGGTTAATAGTGGAACAGTTGGATCATACCTCTTCTTGTAAGGACGTGGCTTTCTTACAGGCCACCTGTGATACATTTTTAGTTCAATATTTTGACCATCTTTTTCAGTTGTTGCCAAGACAGTCTCTAAATCATAATCTCCTTCAGAAACAAGGTTTGAAATTATTCCACCTTTGTGCTCTGGTGGAACCATAATAGAGTGGTCGATAAGATCAGTTTCTTGTACAGTTCCAATAACATTTCCTGCTGAAACTTCATCGCCATTACTTACTGTTGGGACAAAGTGATATTTTTTGGTCATATCTACAGGAGTTGTTGTGATGCCTCTACCAATGAATGAACCAGATGCTTTGGAAAGTTCTCTTAGTGGTCTTTGAATTCCATCATAGAGTTGTCCAATGATTCCAGGACCTAACAAAACACTAAGTGGGTTTCCAGTACCAATTACAGGTTCACCTGGTTTTAGTCCACTTGTTGATTCATAAACTTGGATAAATGCTACATCGCCTGTTAATCTAATTACTTCACCTACTAATTTTGAGTTACCAACAGTTACAGTTTCATACATTTTAGCTTCAGACATTCCGTCTGCTCTTACGGCAGGTCCACTTACCCAAACAATTCTACCTTGTGCTGCCATCTTATTCTGTTACTCCGAATTTAACAGCAATTCCTTTCCTAATTAAAGGCTTCAGACGATCAATTCTTGCATCAATTGTATTATCAAATGTCATTGCCCCATCTTTTGATTTTGCAATAATTCCACCTAGACAATCAATTGTTTCAGAAGATAGTTCAGAACCAGGGAATTGAGATAGTACTGATTGTACTACTTGTTTGTCTTTAGTATTTGTAAGAACTGTAATCTCTGAAGTTCCTAAAACTTGAGTTGATTCAGTTAAGAGAGTTTTAATTAAATTTGAATAATCACCGCTGCGATCAGTATTTGCAATTTGTTCAAGTGCTTTTGAGAAAACTTTCTCAACGGACTCTTCTAATGCCATTAATTGTTTATTTCTAGTCTCAATATCAGCACCACCAACGATCTGTTTTTCAATTTTTTCAGCCTCTTTTTTGCCATCTGAGATAATTTTATCAAATTCACTCTCCAATTTAGGAACAGAATCATCAAGATTTTTGCGTGAATCAGTAAGTGCAGATTCAATTTCAGAGAGAATATTATTTTGAGTTTTGGTTAAAATTTTATCAATTGCCTGTTCTAATTGTGAATTTGATGTCAATAGTTCGTTGACTTTGAATAATGAATTTTAATGTTTTGACGAAAAAGAGGGAAGATCTGAAGCAAATGGTTGCGAACTTAGAATGATATTAATATGTAATTATTGCCGATTCAATTGTGACTGTAGCTGAACTTTTAATGGGTAGTGTAATTCTCCCCAGAACTGAATCTCCAAAAGCAATCTCACGTTTAACTGAATTTGAGTGGTTTCATAAAATGGAGATGGAAAATGAAACAGTTACACCCGAAATTGATGATCTCCTTTTACGAATACAAAAAACATACCAATTCATTGAAGATGTCATAAAAGGATTGAATATTCCTATTCGAGTAGGAATTATGGAGATTCTTTTCAAAGGAACAGTCTTTAAAAAGAAAAAGTATGATGTTGACGAAATTGAAAATATGATTACAGAATTAGAAAAAACTCCACAAGGGGTTACAGATGCAGCAAAATTATTAGAAGCAAATTCAAAAATTAATCATTCTCTAGAAGAATTCAAATCATTAAAAGAAACACTTCAAGTTGCAAATAAACTAAAAATTGATTTAAGTGGTTTTGGGGCAATGAATTATTTTTATTCGAATCTTTTTGTCATAAACACTTCAGATTATGGTGAGATTGAGCGAACATTAGAAGGAATTCCAATTTTCAAATATGATTTAGAGTCTAAAGAGAAATCTGCAATTATTATAATTTCTGGAGTTGATGATTCTGATAAAATTCTCAAAGTTATGAGAGCAGTTAATGCTAATCCATTTAGTATTCCTAAAGAATTTCCTCAAATTCCAAGTGAAGCATTTTCTTTAGCAGAAGCAAAAATCAAAGAATTTTCAGAAAAACAAAAATCTAATTTAAAAGAATTAGCATCAATCACAAAAAAAATACGTGGTGAAATTCTTGTTATTCATGAAAATGCATTTGTAGCAAAAGAAGTACTTGAAACGTTACGTAAACCAGGAGGTACCAAAAATTTTGCAGTTATTCAAGGATACATTCCAAAGAAGATGGAGAAAAAATTCAAAGAAGTCACAAATGAATGGACATCAATTACTGAAGAAATTAAAGATGAAGAAACAATTGCAAATTTACCAGTTTATTTGGATAATCCAAAATGGGTTAAAACATACGAAGTAATTACAAGCAGTCAAGGAATTCCTAAACGAGGTGAGTTTGATCCTACATGGATGATTGCACTAATGTGGCCAATATTTTATGGATTAATGTTTGCAGATGTAGGTCACGGGTTATTGTTAATGGGATTAGGTTTGTTATTCAAATTCAAAGGACAAGGATCATTATCAAGGTGGGGAATGCTACTTGCAATGTCTGGTGGAGCGGGTGCGCTAGCAGGTGTTTTTCAGGGAGAAGCATTTGGTTTCCATTTAGAACATTTGGCAGGCTTTGAAGTTTTGTTACATGAAGGTGGACTGCTTCATCCAGTATCATGGTTGATTGGATCTATCAGTGTTGCTGAATTAACATTTGATCAAGTAATTATGATTCTCAAAGTATCAATATTCATAGGAGTTATCCATCTAGCATGGGCTTTCGGATTACGAATTTGGGGCTTCTGGAAAAAAGGTGAAATGAACACATTGTTCTTTGAAGCTATTCCCAATTTGTTCATGTGGTTAGGAGTATTCGGAGTAATGATGGGAGCAATTGGTTCTGGATATGATGTTATGAATATGTATTCCATGAGTCATGCAGAAGAAGTTCCTTGGGTAACTGTACTTGTTGGAGAATGGGCAGTAGTGTGGTTAGTTGTTAGAGTTGCAGTAATTATGATACTTGTATCAATTGTTCTAATGATTATTGGTGGAATAAAGCATAACAAACATCATCCTGAAGATGGTGGAGATATGGTGAGTGTCATCATGGAAGTCTTCCTTGGAAAAACTATCGAATGTTTAGCACACACAATTAGTTATGCCCGAATAGGAATTATGTTACTTGTGCATGCAGCACTTCTACTTACAGTTAATCAGGCCTTTGAATCATTAGGTGGACTAAGTTCACCAATGGCAATGGTACTCATTATTGGAGGACAAATTGGAATTATGATGATTGAAGGATTGATTGTGTATATTCAGTCTCTAAGACTTCACCTCTATGAATTCTTTACAAAGTGGTATGATGGCGGTGCTCAACCATTCCAACAATTAGTTCCAGAAAGAGTTTACAATACATACTCTTGGAAGAATAAGAAATAAGAAAAATTTCATTTGTAATGAAAAATATTAACAATTAATACTAAGAATAAAATGATAAATTTATGTCGAAAGAAGCCATCATGACTATAATTCCTGCAGTTGTAATGTTAGGATTTGGAATAGTTTTTGCCATGTCACTTAGTTCTTAATTTTTTCCAAACGATTTTTTTAGATATGGGGAGAAAAATTAATTTTCAAGATTATTCACCTATTAGATTTTTACATTTTTGGTTTTCGATAAAAATTCTTTCAAAGTAAATTCATTTAATTCAGATTTCAGTTAGTTTAATCGATATTTCGGTATAGGGTCTTTTAAGATCATCTGGGATCACTACAAGTAATCCTGCATTTTTATCAACATTCATGCATGTACCTGAGAATTTTTGAAAGTTATTTCCAGAACATCCTTCATCTAAATAGTACTCAAAATTTTCAGGATACAAGAAGTAATACCATTGTTGTACATATGATGGAACAAAATATACATCAAATCCAATAGATTTGTCATTTGTTGATATTGAATATTTGTAATTTGTTGAATCTTTTGATGTACATATTGGAATAAACTGTGCAAATCCATCTTGCAATTTGTGTTTCTGGGATTCATTTGGATATTGAGTATTTCGAATAGATTTGTTTTCTAGAAATAATTCAAGGTGATTACCAACAAAATCTAGACTAGTCTTTACACCATGAAACCATTGTGATTGACAATCCATGTAATCATGGTTTACTATCACAACAGGTTTACTGTTAACATATTGTAGTATATTTTTTTTCTGCTTTGCTCCATGTTTCGAAATATCTGATATTTCATCTTCATCAGAAATTATCAAACGCTCCCAAGAAGTTGAAACATCAATAATGAGATTGTTAGGGTAGCTTTTCCACTCTGGTTGAAAATGGACATAATTAGAGTATTCATTTGTTTGATCTATTTTGATATAATTTTGTGAATCACGAAAAGAACCAAACGCATCATCAAAAAATGTTATAGAAAAAGATAGTATTACCAATCCCAAAATCAAAAATATTGAGGGCAAATTCATTTAATTCAAATTATAAAATTAGAGTATTAAATTCTAAAGGTTAACTTTCAACGGGTAATTCTAATCTATTGCCCCATTCACCCCATGAACCAAGATAAACTCGAATGTTTGTAAATCCAAGTTTTTTCAAAACTAGAAATGTGTTGGCAGCACGATATGCACCTTGACAGTAAGTGATTATTTCAGTATCTTTTGGAAAATTATACATTTTTGATAATTCCTCATTATTTTTGAAAGTTCCATCATCTTGGAGATTTTGATTCCAATCAATATTGATTGAATTTGGAATATGTCCAGACTGAGCAGCACGAATTATGCCTCCATCATATTCTCCAGTAGAACGAGCATCAAGAATTGTCATATTTTCTAAATTATCTCTAATGTATTCAAATCCAGAAATGATATCTGGATTAATTTTTCCCAAAAATTTAGATGGTTTGAAACCATTTGGTTTTGTTTCAAGTGGAAGATGTTCTTTTTGCCATTTTGTTATCCCCCCATCTAGAAGTAATACATTTTGATGTGAAAAATACATTAACATCCAAACCCCCCTCGCTGCAAGCATTCCAGAAACAGAATCATAAAAGATGACTTTTTTTTCAGATGTTACCCCAAGAAATGAAAGAAGATTACGTGTTTGATTATTGAAATTTTCAATTCCTTCGTTAGTTGTATCAATCCAATGAAATGCAAATAAATCTAAATGAACAGCACCTGGAATATGACCTTCAGAATATTCTTTGAAGGAGCGGGTATCAGCTAAAACGATATTTGGATCATGTAAAATTGTATTTAGTTCAGTTGTAGAAATTAACATGATTTTGATTATTTTATCAAATCTAAATTCATTTGTTTTTTCAAAAAATTAAAGTTAATTTGATTACAAAATGCTAAAAATTGTGTATAGCCTTTGGTTTAAAGAAATCTAAATAAAAAGAAAAGAAAAGGAATTTTCCTATTCGTTTACGTATGCTCTTTCGCCATGCTGTGCCAAATCGAGACCAATCTCCTCTTCTTTTGGAGTGACTCTGATTCCGCCCGGCCAAACGGCATCCATTACCTTAAGGATTATAATTGTAACACCAAAGGCATAACCTATTGATATTGCAGCACCGATGATGCTGATTGCTTGCTGTTCCATTCCTTCTGCAGTTCCAGTCCATGCACCAATACCGTCTCCAGTATCCCATACATGTGGACTAGCTAATGTACCAGTCAAAACTGCACCAGTAAGACCACCCATTCCGTGTACTCCCCATACATCTAATGCGTCATCCCATTTGCGTGCATTCTTGAATGCTACAGCTGCATAACAAACTGTACCAGCTGCAATGCCGATTATAATCGAAGCCATTGGACCTACCCAACCTGAAGCCGGGGTGATTGCTACCAATCCTGCTACTGCACCTGATGCGGCGCCAACAATACTTGGTTTTCCTGTATGTGCCCAAGACATGAGCACCCAAGTAATTACTGCCATACCAGTTGCGGTATTTGTAACAGTCCATGCACTTACGGTAATGCCGTCTACCATTACTTCACTACCTGCATTGAATCCGAACCATCCAAACCAGAGTATTCCTGCTCCCAGGACTACTAATGGGATATTGTGTGGTTCCATTGGCACTTTGCCATATCCAAGTCGTCTACCAAGGACTAAGGCTCCAGCCAACGCTGCAAATCCTGAAGAAATGTGTACTACAGTACCACCAGCAAAGTCAAGCGCGTACGATGGTGATAGATCTGGATTAAGGTCAATTGCACCTCCTCCTATGTAGCCTCCTCCCCAGACCCAATGTGCTATTGGATCATAAACGAAGGTACCCCATAAGAGTACGAATACCATTAATGCACTGAATTTGATTCTGTCAATCAAACCACCAATTATAAGAACTGGTGTAATAACTGCGAAGGTTGCTTGGAACATTGCAAATAGTTGGTGTGGTACAGTACCAGGCCAACCTTGACTACAATAGTCTCCGTCCTTCATCTCATTCATTTGGTAAGCTGCAGACCAAGTATCTGCACATGGACCTACCTCACCAAGAGGTGCCCAGGCTGATACCATGTTGAAACCAACATAGTCTAGATTACCCATGAACATGTTTGCGTCATTATCAATACCTCCAAATGCGAGTGAGTAACCCCATAGCACCCATTGTACTGACATAAGACCCATTACAATTAAGGTCATACCAAGTACATTGACGATGTTCTTTGATCTGGCTAAACCGCCATAAAAGAAACCGACTCCTGGTGACATGAAGAGAACTAATGACGTAGCGGTAAGCATCCAGGCCATATCACCTGTGTCTACAAGACAAGGCATCATGGCACCTTCGCCATCACTGTCATACCAACATTCGCTTGGGTTACCAGTGTAGATACCACTGGTTCCATTGACGTATCCGTCCATTCCATCATCAACACTTTGTGCATATGCTTGTGACATAGCACCTGCTGCTGTGATAGATACTGCGGCTACAAGTAATAGAGCATACTTGTAGTTCGTAGAATTCATTAATTTTCTCGATTTTGGAAAGTATTAAAGAGTTAATGATTTTAAATCATCAAAAAAGTAAATAATTATATTTCATTACATTAAGATAGTAACATAGAATATGAAAATTATGTTAACTAGGTGTGAATTGTGGTAAAATCAGACACGAAATTAGCAATTTTTGATACATTCAAGACAAAAGGTAGTGGTTTAACAGGAGAAGCAAATAGACAAAGAGCGATCATCACAATCCTTGCCAGTAACGTCAATTATGTTGAAAAAACAAGAACAGGGATCTCTCAAAGAATAGCAAAAAAGCACGGTGTAGCATGGAAAAATATCTACTCAGGGATTTTTCGCGATCTGGATGAGATTTTAATTCCAATGGGAATTGCCGAGGAACATGGAAGATTACCAATGAAAAGAGGTCCAAAAGCCCTTCAAGAACTTGGAATTCCTTACTATCATTTGACAAAAAAAGGTCTTCTAATAGCACTATCAATTAGTGATGAAAAAAGTAGAGAGATGTTGTTAAAACAGTTTTTTTCAATATCTGAATCATCTGAAAAGGAATATGAAAAAAATCTAATAACTCTTTTACAGACAAGTCCCAATTTCACACATTCAATTTTTCAAAAATATGTCAAGGCTTTTTGTAATAATAAAATTAAGGAATTACTTCCATTTGATCTCTCAAAATTGAAAGAAATTACAGATGAGTCCTTGATTATTCAAAAAGAAGTCCTTACAGCATTTTCAAAATTCTCAAAAAAAGACAGAGAGAATGTAATAA
>Ga0206686_1000241_pt1 | contig 16492 bp, 18 predicted proteins | sample M250012015metaG_FD_155447 | JGI IMG/M metagenome (GOLD analysis project Ga0206686, IMG submission 155447) | Ammonia-oxidizing marine archaeal communities from Monterey Bay, California, United States - M2 500m 12015 | ecosystem: Environmental > Aquatic > Marine > Intertidal zone | place: USA... | reverse complement strand
TGTCCCTAAATTGCTGTGTTGATTCATGCCCTTTACCTGCTATAAGTAAGCACTCGTCATCCATAAGAGTAGTTACTGCAGTCTCGATTGCTAGCTTCCTGTCTAAAATAATATCTAAATCTATGCTATCATCTATACCACTCTTAATGTCATCAATGATTGCACTTGGGTCTTCATTTCTAGGGTTATCATTTGTAAGTATTATTGTGTCTGCATGTTTTGATGCTATCTTCCCCATCTTCGCACGTTTAGTTTTATCTCTATTTCCACCACAACCAAATACAATCCGAACTTTGTGGTTGGGAAAATGCTCCTTTAAGGTTGTAATAGCATTATAAATTGCGTCTGGCGTGTGTGCGTAGTCAACCCAAACTAACAATTTGTTTATTTGTTGTAATCTGCCAGTTGGAGGTAATAGTTTAGGGAGCAATGGGATTATTTTATCGCGCTCATATCCTAACTGTTCTACACTATTAAGTGAAGCTAGAATATTGGATAAATTAAATCCTCCTAACAAAGAAATTTCAAAAACAAAATTATCTAGACGGCATAGAAAGCCCTGTGAATTTGATTCCGCACTTTGAAAGTCATTTATGCTGAAGGTTGTTATTTTTTTACCTTTAGATTTTTCTAAAAAAAATGGATAATTATCATCATCCTTATTAATAATTACTGATTCTAATGAATCCAGATTAAACAAACCAGCCTTGGCGTTCCTGTATTGTTCGATTGTTTTGTGATAATCGAGATGGTCTTGAGTAAGATTAGTAAATATTGCTTGAATAAAGTTCAATCCAGAAACTCTATTTTGAGCTAAGCTGTGTGATGAAACCTCTACCACAGCAGTATGAATTTCTTCAAGATAGTATTTTTCTAGTGTCCTATACAAAGTCGTAATGTCTGGAGTTGTATTGCTACTATGAATGTCTATGTCATCTGAACTTGAGATGCCGAGGGTACCTATAAATCCGTTCTTAACTCCTAGCTCACTCAGCAGTTGGGATATAAAGTATCCAACCGATGTCTTGCCATTCGTCCCAGTAATTCCAATTATTTTGACTTTTTTTGCATTACTATAAAAGGTCGATACAAGCTGCTCCATATACTTTGCCAAGTTATCAATCCTTATAGATGGGATGGCACATTCAATATCTTCAGAGTCAACTAACACTGCAACGCAACCCTTATTTACTGCTGAGTCAATGTATTTCATGCCGTGAGAGTTATCACCACGCAAGGCTACAAATAAATCACCAGCATGTGCGTTTTCTGTATTCAGGCATAGACCTTCTACCTCTATATTGATTTCTGTTGGAGTTATACCACTCAATAGTTCGGAAATATTCATAACAGTATTATAAGATTATTTCTTTCTAATACTTGATAAATAAGAGCGTAATTTATTGAATAATCAAGTATATTTTTTAAAGTTGAGTATCATGTATTTATAATATATATCATATTTTTCTAATATACGGTATCATATATTTATCAAATAATTGTCCTAAGGAGATAGCATGGCGTTAACACGTAGAGAGTTTGTAAAGATACTGGGCGCTGGATCTGCTGCCGGTTTAATTGGCACAGGATATGCAAATAAAACCAGTTTATTTGGTCAAGAAAACATGTACGAAGTTCCTAAAACAGGAAATGCACGTATATTACACATTACAGATGTGCATGGTAATTTGTTACCTAATTACTTTCGTGAACCCAACGTAAATCTAGGTTTTGGAGATTCATTCGGGCATCTGCCTCATGTTGTTGGGAGGAATCTACTAGAAGAGATAGGAGTTAAGCCAGGTTCACCGGAGGCTTACGCTTTTACATACAATAACTTCGAAGAATTAGCCCAAAAGTATGGAAAAACTGGTGGATTTGGTCAAATAAAAACCGTATTAGAATCATTACGTGAGTCAGCCGGTGGAACACAAAACACACTGACATTGGATGGTGGCGACACCTGGCAAGGTTCTGGCACATCACTATGGACGCGTGGAGCAGATATGGTTGAAGCTTGTAACATTTTGGGTATTGATGTAATGGTTGGTCATTGGGAGTTTACCTATAAGGAAACCGAAGTCTTGAAGAATATTGGGTTTTTTAAGGGTGACTTTTTAGGTCAGAACGTTAGAATTATGGAAGACGCTCTTATGGGCGATGAATATTTTGCTATGACTGATAAGTATGACGGAAGGGGGCTATTCGATGAAGATGAAGGCTTGCCTTTTAAGCCATACGTTATAAAGAATGTTGGCGGCCATCGCATTGCAGTTATTGGTCAGGCCTTTCCAAGAACTTCGAATGCCAATCCTCAAAAATACTTTTTCCCAGACTGGTCATTTGGCCTACGTGAAGATGAAATGAGTGAGCTAGTAGCTGATATTCGTGAAAATGAAAATCCAGACGCTATTATTGTGATCTCACATAATGGCATGGATGTAGATATTAAGATGGCATCGATTGTTGTAGGTATTGATGCAATATTTGGTGGCCATACCCATGACGGTATGCCAAAACCGATAGAAGTCAAAAATGAAGGCGGAGTAACTGTGGTTACCAATGCTGGGTGTTCTGGTAAGTATATTGGTGTTATGGACCTTGATATTAAGGATCATAAAGTTGCAGGTTATAACTACAAGATGTTACCTATATTAACTAATTTGATAAAGCCAGATGCTGAGATGGTTTCGTATATTAACAAGATGCGAAACACTAAGTACGATGACAATGTTGTTGAAGCAAGGAGTTCTGCGATGTCAAATAATCCTAGCCGTGTTGGCAAGACTTATGAAGAAATATTGACTGAAAAATTATGTACAACTGAACAAACTTTGTATCGCCGTGGCAACTTTATGGGTACCTGGGATCAGGTTCTAGTTAACTCTCTGCGTGAGGAGCATGATGCTGACTTTGCTATGTCGGCTGGGGTTCGTTGGGGAACATCTGTGTTAGCTGGGCACGATATTACAATGGAAGACCTTATGACTAATACTTCGATGACTTATGGTGAGACTTATGTTAATGAAATGAAGGGCTCTCAACTCAAAGACGTACTTGAAGGTATAGCAGAAAACTTATTTGTTCAGGACCCTTATTTGCAATCAGGCGGAGATATGGTGCGTATGGGTGGCCTAGATTACACCATTGAACCTGCAGCATCCTTGGGTGAGCGTATAAGCAATATCAGAGATGATGAAGGAACTCCTATTGATCCAAATAAATCATATAGAGTCTCTGGCTGGGCACAGGTAGGTAGTGTAGGTAATGGTAGACTTATGTGGGATGTTGCTGCAGACTACCTGCGCAAGCAAAAGCATCTTAACTTATCTAAAGTTAATCATCCAACAATCAAAGGTGTTAAAAACAATCCAGGTATTGAAAACTATTCTGGCGATTTGATTTAATTTGTTTAGCTATTAACTGAAAATGGCTCCGTAAATCGGAGCCATTTTTATAATACATTTATGAAAAAATTATTTTTATTTTTACTGTTAATGAGTTGCGTAGTTAAGGCCGATGTAGTCAAGCCGGCACTTGTGGAAATATCAATTTTTTCTGATAAAAAAATTGAAGTGAGTATTGATCTTAGCCTAGAGGCTGCCATTACAGGCATCGGCACTCAATACGATAGTACCTCTGAAGCGCCAAATTCTGCTGAGTATGACGATCTCAGATTACTAAGACCAAAAGAACTAGAGAGTCGTTTTGAAATATTTCAACCAAAATTCTTAGACAGCATCCGCCTTTCGATAGATGGCAGGAGGCAGGAATTACAATTAGAGTCATCTTTTATTGACATAGTCGGTTACACCAAAAGACCAAGAAAATCTATCATTACGTACTATGTGAAACTCAATAAAGCACCAAAAAGTATTGCCTGGCAGTTTGGCAAGGTGCACGGAGATAGTGCTCTACGTTATCGAGTGTATAAAAAAGATGAGTACACTTGGAGCGAGTGGATATGGTTGAGAAATGGGTCATCCAGTGGGAAAATATTAATTGATGAACATGAGACAATCTCAACAACTCAAAGGGTATTGGAATTTGTATCTATCGGCTTTGACCATGTGATTCCTTCGGGCTGGGATCATTTGCTGTTTATAGTTGGCATGGCCTTGTCTACCGTGTTATGGAGAAGGTTGTTACTATTAGTTACAACCTTCACTGTAGCACACACTATAACTTTAGGACTATCAATGTATGAGGTAATAGATATTTCAGCTAGGATAGTTGAACCACTAATTGCATTTTCTATTAGTTATGTTGCTATCGAAAATATATTATTAAAACAGTCAATTGTGCGTAAGAGTTTTATTGTGTTTCTATTTGGCCTTATACATGGTCTAGGTTTTGCAAGCATGCTCAAGGATTTTGATATGGCTCCCGAAACCTTCTTAGTTACTCTGATTAGTTTTAATGTAGGCGTAGAATTGGCACAAATAGTTATTGTGTTAGGTGTTGTGTTTGTAGTGGTATTTCACAAAAAATTCATTAAAAATTATAGGAAATTCTTAATTATTCCAGTGTCTGTGGTAATTGCAATAATTGGTTTTTGGTGGGGCGTCGAAAGAGTTATTGGTTAAATAATTTTGGCTTGCATTAAGGTGTAGGTGTTGATAGCACCGACAACTTGATTATCATTATCAACTACTGGCAAAGAATTCAATTTAAATTCCTCCATTATTTGTACTGCCAATACAGCGGGCTTGTCAGCCGAAATCGATACACAATTAGAGGTCATTACTTCTTCCATTACTAAGTCGTTGAAGTTATTTTTGGTCTCGAGAACACGCCTTAAATCACCATCTGTAAAGATACCAAGCAGTTTATTTTTTTTAGTAATTAATACCATTCCCAGTGCCTTCTCACTCATTACCAAAAGAGCGTCTAGTAATTTAGTTTTTTTACCCACACTCGGTATGTCACCACCACTTTTCATAATATCTTTAACCAATGTTAATAATTTTCTTCCGAGTGCCCCAGAGGGGTGTGAGCGGGCAAAATCTTCTGCGCTAAATCCATTTTCAGTGAGCAGACTTACAGCTAATGCGTCACCCATAGCGAGAGTAACTGCGGTTGACGATGTGGGCGCAAGATTATGAGGACAGGCCTCCTTATCAACACTAATATCGAGGTGAACGTCGCATGCCTGGCCGATAGATGAATTAACACCACCTGTCATTGCAATTATTGGCACATTAATCCTTTGAATAACTGGAATTAAGGTCATAATTTCGTCAGACTCACCGGAATAAGATATTGCAATAACTACATCTTCAGGTGTGATCATTCCTAAATCGCCATGCCCAGCTTCAGCAGGATGTACTGCGAAGGATGGCGTACCAGTAGAAGCGAAAGTGGCAGCAATTTTGTTCCCAATATGGCCAGACTTACCCATTCCAATTAGAACAACCCTGCCCTTGCATGTTCCTATCAATTTACAAGCATCAATGAAAGTTTGGTCGACTCTTTTTTGTAGATCTAATAGGGACTTCGCCTCTATTCCTATAACATTTTTTGCGGTATTTATTAAATTATCAGACACGATCTAAAAATCTCCATTTATTAGGTATTAATTTCATGTCAGCCAAACTAGCCATTATAGCAGTGAATATATTTGCATCATCCTCGTAAACTAATTGATAGTAACGAATTTTCATGGTAAGTGATGAACCAAAGATAATTGAACCTAGTGCAAGAAATGAGCCTAGCGATAACGTAGAAACACCTGTAATTCCTTGGCCTACAGTACATCCCATTGCTAATACTCCGCCAACCCCCATTAAGAATCCACTCACTGTGTGGTTAATAAAGTCCGCTAAAGAGCTAAACCACTCTATTCGAAATGATTTACTAATTATTGAATAAGCAAGTGAACCTAATAATATACCTGTACCAGCTACCAATGGTATTGTCAGATATACTGAGTCAAAACCTGTATCAATTAGCTGTATTAGATGTGCAGGTGGAGAGGTAAATGTGAGAGACTGAGCGCCAAGTCCGTAAGGTATATCGTCTATCATTTCAGCTTCTTCTAGTAATTCCTGGCCCATGCTTCCGGCAGTTAAATACCAAACTATAGATACACATATTCCTATTACAATGCCACTCAATATAACATGCTTATCCGATCTAAAGTCTTGTGCGCTGAACAGATACCATAAACCAACAATTGATACAATGAAACCTATTATGATTGTGGTGTTGTATGTATCTGTAGTTAATATTGATGATCCTATAGCTCCTAAATTTTGACTGTTTATGTCGAATTCAGTTAAGTCAACATCAGATACACTGGTCCATTGCAAGAACACATCGTACCCAAAATCAGTAAATATCATAAGGTAAGCGCCTATAGACATAGTGAATAAAATAACTATTGATTTCAAATTTCCGCCACCTATTCTGACTAGAGTTTTGTTGCCACAACCTGATCCAATTGTCATTCCAATACCAAAAATAAATCCACCTAATAGATATGCAGACCAAGCAAATATTGGTGAATTGTATGGCGGTCTTGCAGTTTCACCACTATTTGTCATAGACATATCAACTAAATCAAAATAATTCAAAATCGTAGTAATAAATATTGCAGAGCATATCGCAAGCATCCAAGATCTAAGCCTCAAAGTTGATCCCATGTTGATCCAATCAGATACTGCACCCATAGTGCAGAAGTCAGTTTTATTTACTACCCAGCCCATAACAAAGGTTGTTAGAAGGACCATTAATAGTAAGTTTTGATAAATTTCAAGCTCCATCTTTTTCTCCTATCTTTTATGATTCATTTAAATTATAAAACAGTAGAACAGCTAAGCTGATTATAATTAATTAACTACCAATTAATAAAAAAACATGTCTAAATATAAAATTCTCTTTGTGTGTATGGGAAACATATGTCGCTCCCCAACTGCAGAAGGCGCCTTCAAAAATATAGTTAAACAGAATGGTTTGACCCATCTGTTTGAGATAGATTCAGCAGGAACTCATTCTTATCATGTGGGCGGGCATCCTGACAGACGAGCCCAGGAAAGTGCCAATAAATTTGGGGTTGACCTATCCAATCAAATAGCGCGACAAGTTCACGAAAGTGATTTTTATCATTATGATTATATTGTTGCCATGGATACGTCAAACCTATCCGATCTATTTTTTATATGCCCAGAAGAGCATCAACACAAACTATCTTTGATTCTAGATAATCTACCTAATTCTAAAGGTAAAAGCGTGCCAGATCCTTACTTCGAGGGGCGATTCGATGAGGTATTTGAAATGCTAAATTTATCGAGTGAATATTTGCTCAAATCACTAACTAAAATATCTATTTAAAAAAAGGCTAAGACTTGTTGACATAACCGTATTTGACAAAGTATAATTCCCCCCTTTATTGCCCCTGAAAAAACGCAGGGTAAGAATAAAAAAAATAAACATTAAAAAATTTAAATTTAAAGTTATAGAATTTTTGGAGAAATTGTATTTATGTCAACTATTAATCAGTTAGTTCGTAATCCACGTAAAAAGAAGGTTATGAAGAGCGGTGTACCAGCATTAGATAGCTGCCCTCAGAAGCGCGGTGTTTGTACTCGTGTCTACACAACAACACCTAAAAAGCCTAACTCTGCGCTAAGGAAGGTTGCCCGTGTAAGACTCACAAATTCAGCTGAAGTAACTACATATATTGGTGGAGAAGGACATAACTTACAGGAGCACTCAGTAATACTTATTCGTGGTGGTCGTGTTAAAGATCTTCCAGGTGTTCGTTATCACACAGTTCGTGGTGCATTAGATACAACAGGTGTTGACGGCAGAATGCAGGGCCGATCAAAGTACGGTACTAAGAGACCTAAAAAATAATTAAAACAAGAGAAATATTATGAGAAGAAGATCCGCACCTAAAAGAGAAATATTGCCAGACCCAAAGTTTGGTGATTTAATACTGGCAAAGTTCGTAAATATATTAATGCTGGATGGTAAAAAATCAGTGGCAGAGAAAATTGTATATGATGCATTAGATACAATTGAATCTAAAGGCAACGCAGAACCAATCGAAACATTCAAGCAGGCTTTAGACAATATCGGCCCCCAGGTTGAAATTAAATCTAGACGTGTTGGAGGATCTACATACCAGGTTCCAATCGAAGTAAGATCTGATCGTAAGATGGCATTAGCGATGCGTTGGATAATTGAGGCTTCGCGTAAGCGTGGCGAGAAGGGAATGAATCTTAGGTTAGCAGGTGAAGTTTTGGACGCTGTACAAAACCGAGGCACCGCATTCAAAAAGAAAGAAGATACCCACAGAATGGCAGAGGCAAATAAAGCATTTGCACACTTCCGCTGGTAAATAGGACCTATAAAGATGGCAAGAACAACCCCACTAGACCGTTATCGTAATGTTGGAATTATGGCACATATTGATGCCGGTAAGACAACAACAACTGAACGTATTTTATTGTATACAGGTCGTACCCATAAGATTGGCGAAGTGCACGATGGTGGCGCAACAATGGATTGGATGGAGCAGGAGCAGGAACGTGGAATTACAATCACATCAGCTGCTACAACATGTTTTTGGAATGGTATGGATTCTCAGTTCGATGACCATAGAATTAATATCATTGACACCCCTGGACACGTTGACTTCACAATCGAAGTTGAGCGCTCATTAAAGGTATTAGATGGTGCGTGCGCTGTATTTTGCGCTGTTGGCGGAGTTGAGCCACAGTCTGAAACAGTTTGGAGACAAGCAAATAAATACAATGTTCCACGTATAGGCTTTGTTAATAAGATGGATCGTGCAGGAGCAGATTTTCTGCGTGTTTGTGATCAAGTTAAGGCTCGTCTAGGCGGTAACCCAGTCCCAATGCAAATTGCTATCGGTGCCGAGGAAGCTTTTGAGGGTGTGGTAGATTTGATAAGAATGAAAGCTATTTTCTGGAATGAATCAGATCAGGGTGCAACCTACGAAGTTAAAGATATTCCAGCAGATCTTCAAGATCTTGCTGATGAGAAGCGTGAATTTATGGTTGAATCTGCTGCAGAAGCAACCGAAGAGTTAATGGAAAAATATCTAGAGGAAGGGGACCTAACTGTGGATGAGATTCGAGAGGGAATCCGTTTACAAACTATTAATAATGAAATTATCCCAATGTTTTGTGGATCAGCTTTTAAGAACAAAGGAGTTCAAGCGGTACTAGATGCAATGATCATGTACATGCCCTCCCCATTAGAGGTTGAAGCTATTACTGGTATTTTAGATGATGCAGCAGAAACTGTTGCCCCACGAAATGCAGACGATAAAGAACCTTTTGCAGCGCTAGCATTTAAAATTGCGACCGACCCATTCGTAGGTAACCTTACTTTCTTTAGGGTTTATTCCGGTGTGCTAAAGTCTGGAGACTTTGTTTACAATTCATCTAAAGAAAAAAAGGAACGTATTGGCCGAATAGTGCAGATGCATTCTAACGATCGTGAGGAGATTAAAGAAGTTCGAGCTGGAGATATAGCTGCAGCTATAGGACTTAAAGATGTAACCACAGGCGACACATTGTGCGATATGACTGACAAGATCATTCTTGAAAGAATGGAATTCCCTGAGCCAGTAATTGCAGTAGCAGTTGAACCAAAAACTAAAGCAGACCAAGAAAAAATGGGTATCGCTCTTGGCAAATTAGCCCATGAAGATCCTTCCTTCAGAGTGTCTACTGATGATGAGTCTGGTCAAACTATTATTGCTGGAATGGGTGAACTTCACCTAGATATTATTGTTGACCGAATGAAGCGTGAATTTGACGTTGAATGTAACGTAGGAAATCCTCAGGTTGCTTACCGTGAATCTATTACTTCGCTTGTTGAGCATCAACACAAATTTGCGAAGCAGTCAGGTGGACGTGGTCAGTATGGTCATGTGTACTTGCGTATTGAACCTCAAAAACCTGGAGATGGTTATGAGTTTGTAGATGAGATTAAAGGTGGCGCCATTCCAAAAGAATATATACCTGCTGTTAATAAAGGAATACAAGAACAGATGGAGAACGGTGTATTGGCTGGATTCCCATTAGTAGATATGAAAGTAACAGTTTTCGACGGTTCTTATCATGATGTTGACTCGAATGAAATGGCATTTAAGATTGCTGCTTCAAAATGTTTGAGCGAGGGTGTGAAGATGGCAAACCCGCAATTACTTGAACCAATGATGAGTGTTGACGTTTCTACACCAGAAGATTATATGGGCGACGTCATGGGTGATTTAAATCGTAGACGTGGAGTGGTTAGTTCTATGGAGGATACTCCAGCTGGTAAAGAGATTAAAGCCAGTGTTCCATTAGCCGAGATGTTTGGATATGCTACTGATTTACGATCAATGTCACAAGGCCGTGCAAGCTACTCTATGGAGTTCGAAAAGTATTCTGCAGCGCCAAGAAATGTTGCTGACGAAGTGATCGAAAAGTTAAATAAATAAATTTTATCCAGTAAGGAGAATAAAATGTCAAAAGAAAAATTTGAAAGAACCAAACCCCATGTAAATGTGGGCACAATCGGTCACGTTGACCATGGTAAAACTACACTAACTGCAGCAATCACTAAGGTGATGGCTGAAGCAAGAGGCGGTGAATTCAAGGATTACGCTGATATCGATAATGCTCCCGAAGAAAGAGAGCGCGGTATTACTATCTCAACTGCACACGTAGAATACGAATCAGAAGCTCGTCACTACGCACACGTAGACTGTCCGGGACACGCCGACTATGTTAAGAACATGATTACTGGTGCTGCACAAATGGATGGCGCTATTATCGTTATTGCTGCAACTGATGGTCCTATGGCTCAAACACGTGAGCACATATTGTTATCTAAGCAGGTAGGTGTTCCATATATCGTTGTGTATATGAATAAAGCTGACATGGTAGACGATGAAGAATTAGTAGAGCTAGTTGAAATGGAGATACGTGAGTTACTAGACGAATACGAATTCCCAGGTGACGACACTCCAGTTATATTTGGTTCTGCACTTAAAGCATTAGAGGGAGACACATCAGATATTGGTGTACCTTCAATCCTTAAATTAGTAGACGCATTAGATTCATACATCCCAACACCTCAGCGTGATACTGACAAGACATTCATTATGCCAATCGAGGACGTGTTCTCAATCTCAGGCCGTGGTACTGTTGTAACTGGTCGTATTGAAGCAGGTATTGTTAATGTTGGTGACGAGTTAGAAATTGTTGGTATTAAAGACACTCAAAAAACAACTTGTACTGGTGTAGAGATGTTTAGAAAACTTCTAGATTCAGGTGAAGCAGGTGATAACGTTGGTGTATTACTTCGTGGTACTAAGCGTGAAGAGGTAGAGCGTGGTCAAGTATTAGCTAAGCCAGGTTCAATTAACCCACACACTAAGTTTGAAGCAGAAGTATACGTATTAAGTAAAGATGAAGGTGGACGTCATACTCCATTCTTTAACAACTATCGTCCACAGTTCTACTTCAGAACAACTGACGTAACTGGCGCATGTGAACTTCCAAAAGATGTTGAAATGGTAATGCCAGGAGACAATGTGAAGATGAATGTTGAGTTGCTTGCACCAATCGCAATGGAAGAGGGATTAAGATTCGCAATTAGAGAAGGCGGACGTACTGTTGGTGCGGGTGTTGTTTCTAAGGTGATAAAGTAATTTAGTTAATTAAATTGAGTTTACATATTGTATAATTAACGGTTTTTCGTTTCGTAAGTTTGCACAGCAAATATATAAGGTAAAAAGTACATGAGCAATCAAAATATTAGAATTAAATTAAAGGCGTTTGACCATCGATTAATCGATAAATCAGCTATAGAAATTGTTGAAACAGCCAAACGTACAGGTGCTAGTGTAAGAGGCCCAATACCTTTACCAACAAAGAAAGAACGTTTTACTGTTCTGACATCTCCTCATGTTAATAAAGATGCCAGAGATCAGTACGAACTAAGAACGTACGTCAGGTTAATGGATGTAATTAGTCCTACTGATAAAACAGTCGATGCTTTAATGAAGTTAGATTTAGCAGCTGGTGTTGATGTGGCGATTAAGCTTAATTAATATAGTAATAGTAATTTAGGAATAAGTATTATGGCAATCGGTTTAGTAGGTCAAAAATTGGGAATGACACGATTAATGTCTGATGATGGCTCAGCTACAGCAGTAAGCGTTATTAAAATTGAGCCTAATCGAGTTGTTCAGACAAGAACAGCTGAAGTTGACGGCTACAGTGCTGTACAAGTTACATCTGGCAATAAAGTTAATAAAAAAGGCGAGGCCAAGATACGTCGTGTGCCTAACGCAATGAAAGGTCATTATGCTAAGGCATCCCAAGAGATTGGCTTAGGCCTTTGGGAGTTTAGGCTTGAAGCAGATGAGATAGCAGAAATATCTAGTTTTGATGTTTCACTTTTAGGTCCAGGACACTATGTTGATGTTGTCGGTAAATCTAAAGGTAAAGGTTTTCAAGGTGCAGTAAAGCGTCATAATTTTAGTATGCAGGACGCAACACATGGAAACTCTATTTCTCATAGAGCCCTTGGTTCTACAGGTCAGTGCCAGGAGCCAGGTAGAGTATTTAAAGGTAAAAAGATGGCTGGACAGATGGGAAATGAGCAGGTAACTCAAGAATGTCTAGAGGTATTGAAAGTTGACAGTGATAAAAACTTGTTATTGGTAAAAGGATCAATACCTGGATCTAAGAATGGTTTTGTAAAGGTTTTGTTGTCACATAAGAAACAGCAAAGCAATGCTGAAATTAGCAAAAAGATTTCTGAAGAGAGGGCATCTAGTGAAGTGGCTGAATCTGAAGAGTCTATTGAGGCGTAAGGTTTTATAATGAAATTAAATGTATTAAATGTAAGCACTAATAAATCGACATCTACTGATGTTTCTGATTCTATTTTTGCAAGAGATTATAACCAATCATTGGTTCACCAAGTTACTACAGCTTATATGGCGGCAGGGCGTAGTGGCTCTAAAGCGCAAAAAAATCGTTCAGCAGTTAGTGGTGGCGGTAAGAAACCATGGAATCAAAAAGGTACGGGTAGAGCCCGTGCTGGAACTACTCGTGGTCCAATATGGCGTTCTGGCGGTGTTACATTTGCAGCACAACCACGCAATTATTCACAGAAAGTTAATAAAAAAATGTATAAGGGTGCAATCAGTATTATATTTTCTGAGCTGGTTCGTTCTGAGCGTTTAAAGGTAGTTAAAGAGTTCGGTGTTAATGATCCTAAAACTAAAAATGTAACATCACTCCTCAAAACATTAAAGGTTAAGGATGCTCTATTTATGACAGATGAAATTGATGAAAATCTATATCTTTCTTCTAGGAATCTTTATCACGTAGGTGTATGCGATACTCAAAGCATTGATCCTGTTAGTTTGATAGGTTATGAAAATGTTGTTATTACTGAGGCTGCACTAAAAAAAGTTGAGGCATCATTATGAATCAAGAAAAAGTATTAAAAACCTTGTTGGCGCCAATTGTTTCGGAAAAAACAACATTGATGTCAGCTAATAACCAATATGCATTCAAGGTGCGTTCTGACAGTAATAAAAAAGAAATTAAGTCAGCTATAGAAACACTTTTTGGTGTTAATGTAGAGAACGTTTCAACAAGTAATGTTAAAGGTAAGAAAAAAATCTTTAAAGGTAAAGTAGGTCGTCGTGTTGATTGGAAGAAGGCAATTGTGAAAGTGTCTGAAGGCCAAATGATTGACGTCAGCGCTCAATAGGTAGAATTAAGTATGGCTCAAGTTATTAAAAGAAAACCAACCTCAGCAGGAAGAAGATTTGTTGTAAGTGTTGTAGATAAAGAATTACACAAGGGTGCTCCTTTTGCTCCACTAACTGAGAGCAAGAATAGAATTAGTGGTAGAAACAATAGAGGGAAAATAACCGTACGTCACAAAGGTGGTGGCCATAAGCGTAACTACAGAATTATCGATTTTAAACGTAACAAAGATGACATTGTAGCTAAAGTAGAGAGACTTGAGTATGACCCTAATCGTAGTGCAAATATAGCATTAGTTTTATATTTAGATGGTGAAAGAAAATACATTATTGCTCCTAACGGACTGAATGTAGGCGATGAAATTGTTTCAGGTAATACGGTAGCGATTAAAAAAGGTAACGTAATGCCTTTGAATAACATACCTTTAGGTAGTGTGATACATTGTATTGAGCTAAAGCCAGGTAAAGGCGCCCAGATGGCACGTAGTGCTGGAACGTCAGCTCAATTAATTGCAAAAGAAGGCAACTATGTAACTTTAAGGCTTCGTTCAGGTGAGGTACGTAAAGTTCTGGCAGAGTGTCGTGCAACTATTGGTGAAGTTTCAAAGAAAGAGCATAGTCTTAGAAAATTAGGTAAAGCTGGCGCAACCCGCTGGAGAGGAGTAAGACCAACTGTACGTGGTGTTGTGATGAATCCAGTTGATCACCCTCACGGTGGTGGTGAAGGTAAGACAAGTGGTGGTAGACACCCTGTATCTCCTTGGGGCACTCCAACTAAAGGTTATAAGACACGTAGCAACAAACGTACCGATAAACTTATCGTGCGTAGAAGGAATAAGGGTTAATTATGGCAAGATCATTAAGAAAGGGTCCATTTGTTGACGAGCATTTAATTAATAAGGTAATGAAAGCTCAAGAAATTAATGACAGGAAACCAATTAAAACTTGGTCTCGTCGTTCTGTTATTGTTCCAGAAATGATAGGCTTAACTATTGCAGTTCATAATGGTAGAGCACACGTTCCTGTATCAATCAATGAAAATATGATTGGTCATAAGTTGGGTGAATTTGCTGTTACTAGAACTTTTAGAGCACATTCTGGCGACCGTAAAGCGTAACTATATAGGTAAAGAAAATGAAAGAAGTTAAAGCAGTACATAAATATGCAAAAACCTCAGCCTTTAAAGTGAGATTAGTGGCAGATCAGATACGTCAAAAGCCAGTAGAAGATGCATTGAATATTTTATCGTTTAGTAATAAAAAAGCAGCTGTCTTAGTGAGAAAGGTATTAAATTCTGCTATATCTAATGCTGAACATAATGATGGTTTAGATATAGATGAATTAAAAGTTAGTAGTATTTGTGTAGATGAAGGTTCTACTATGAAAAGGATTCGTCCTAGAGCCAAAGGTAGGGCAAATAGAATTTTAAAACGAACAAGCCACATAACTGTTGGCGTAAGCACGTAGGTATATTGATATGGGTCAAAAAGTAAATCCAAAAGGTATTAGATTAGGTATTGTTAAGGACTGGGATTCTAAATGGTATGCCAGTAGTAAAGATTATGCTAATTACTTATTGTCTGATATTGAGGTTAGAGATTTCTTATTCGAGAAATTAAAGTCAGCCTCTGTAAGTCGTGTGACAATTGATAGATTGGCTGATAGTGCTAAAGTAACAATTCATACTGCTCGTCCTGGAATAGTTATTGGCAAGAAGGGCTCTGATATTGAGCAGTTAAAAACCACTGTTTCAAATATGATGGGTATTCCAGTTCATATTAGCATTGAAGAAATTAAAAAACCAGAACTTGATGCTCGTTTGGTTGCTGAGAACATAGCCCAACAACTTGAAAAGCGTGTTATGTATCGACGTGCGGTGAAGCGAGTACTTGGAAACGCTACGCGTCTAGGAGCACAAGGCATTAAAGTAATGGTAAGTGGTCGTTTGAATGGAGCTGAAATTGCACGTTCTGAATGGTATCGTGAGGGGCGTGTTCCACTACATACTTTTAGAGCAGATGTGGATTATTCTTCTTACGGAGCTAAAACTCAATATGGCGTTATTGGAATTAAAGTATGGATATTTAAAGGTGAAATACTTGACCATAACAAAGGCACATTAGACGAGGTAGCTCGTCGTGGTGCAACAACTCAAATTGGTAAGAAGTAAAGGATATTTAAATGTTACAACCAAAACGTACAAAATATAGAAAGATAATGAAAGGCCGTAATCGTGGTCTTGCAGCTGGACATAAAGTCAGTTTCGGTGATATTGGCCTTCAGGCAACTGGAAGGTGTCGCATGACAGCGAGACAAATTGAGTCAGCTAGACGTGCAATGACACGTCATGTTAAACGTCAAGGCAAGATTTGGATTCGAGTATTTCCTGATAAGCCGATTACGAAGAAACCTTTAGAAGTTAGGATGGGTAAAGGTAAAGGTAGTGTTGAGTACTGGGTTGCACAAATTAAGCCAGGCCAAATGCTATTTGAGATGCAAGGAGTAGACGAGCAGGTTGCAAGAGAGGCATTTACGTTGGCTGCTGCAAAATTGCCTGTACAAACAGCAATAATTAAACGGACGGTAATGTAATGGATGTTAAAGAATTAAGAGATAAAGATCTTTCTGCGCTTAATGAAACTTTGATGACGCTATTGAAGGAGCATTTTGAATTACGTATGCAACACAAAAGTGCACAGTTAACTGATAGCACTAAGTTAGGTAAGACTAGAAGAT
>Ga0206686_1000237_pt1 | contig 16626 bp, 13 predicted proteins | sample M250012015metaG_FD_155447 | JGI IMG/M metagenome (GOLD analysis project Ga0206686, IMG submission 155447) | Ammonia-oxidizing marine archaeal communities from Monterey Bay, California, United States - M2 500m 12015 | ecosystem: Environmental > Aquatic > Marine > Intertidal zone | place: USA... | reverse complement strand
ATCTTTTTTCCAACAATCAATCATAGTATAAAATCCAATTAGCAGTACTATAAACATCAAATAATAGGTCATTTGAAAGTGATTAGCACAAAACTGCAATCCAAGGGCTAATGTTGATAATAAAAATCCTTTTGAATATTTTCCGTTAAAAACCATTAAAACACCCGCAAGAACTAACGGCATATATGCAATAGCATGTGCCTTAGCATTGTGTCCAGCACCAATAATTATTATTAAATAAGTAGAAAACCCAAATGCAAGAGCACCTAAAACAGCTAATCTATATTCTACTTTTAGGCTAAGCATTAGTATATAAAAACTGAATAAATAAAGAAACAAGTAATCCGCAGGTCTAGGTAAAAACCTTAATAACAAATCTAGTTTCTTTATATAATTGTGAGGATATTTTGCGCCAAGCTGATACGTAGGCATTCCAGAAAAAGCACTGTTAGTCCAATAAGTTTCATTACTGGTTTTTTTTGCAAAATCATTCTGTTGCTTAGCCATACCAGAGTATTGGACAATATCATTTTGTAATATTTTTTTACCCTGTAAAACTGGAGAAAAATATGAAAGAGATATGAGGCAAAACAGAATTAATACACAAAAATGTTTAAAATAATTTTTTATGTAATTCTTTAGAAGCATATTATTGTGAAATTTTAATCAATTTCTTCATAATCTATATAATCTCCAGCATTATTCTTTTTTGATTTTCCTTTAGGCATTTTATCAATTGTCACCTCTCCTTCTTGTTCTTTTTTAGTATTATTCGTAGTATGTCGGTAAGTCTTATTCTTGAATTTATTAATGATATAGCCTAAATACATTCTTGATAAAAACTTAAAAACATAGTAAGCAACTAGTAAACTTAATATAAATTTTAATATGCCCAATTTAAATGATTTTTATATTGAAAAACAAAAATACAATTCTTAGAATTTAAAAGAGTTAATATATTATTAAATTATAAATGCTTTATCTTTGTAAAATAGGCTAATTTCATGAAAAAAACCCTACCTATTTTAATCGCTTTTATTTTTTTTGCAACTAATACCATATTTGCACAATACACTGAAACAATAAATTCTAACAGACCTGGAGATTCTCAAAGTGCTTTTTCAGTTGGATCAAATGTAATTCAAATAGAAACTGGAGCATATTTCTTAAATGAGAAGCATGAGTTGTTAGATAATAAAGTTAAAGGAGTAGGATTAAACTTTACCCTTAGATATGGGCTTATTCTTGAAGAATTAGAGCTACAAGTCAGTGGTGTTTATCAAACTGATAAATACACTGACTTGAGATCAACTATAGATACCGAATACAACAGAAGTAATTTTAAAAAATTCAAAATTGGAGCTAAATATTTAGTATATGATCCATATAAAAACAGAGATGATAGTCCAAATTTATATAGTTATTGGGCAAATAATAAATTTAAATGGAATTCTCTTATTCCAGCAGTTTCAGTATACGTAGGAATAAATATTGATGGAGAAAATAACCCCTACACTGCACCTGGAATAAAAGGGGTTAGTCCTTCTTTCACAATAGCTACTCAAAACAATTTCAATAATAATTTTGTGCTTATAACTAATTTAATTCTTGAGAGGATTGGAACAAACCAAAATGACTTTGAATATATAGTAACCCTTACTCATGCCTTTAATAATCAATGGGTTAGTTTTATTGAGACTCATGGAATAAATAGTGAATTTTATGCTGAAAATATGTTAAAATTTGGTGCTGCATATCTTAGTAATGAAAATTTACAACTTGACACATCATTAACAATTAATTTTAAGAACACCCCAAAAATATTTTATATTAATTTTGGAGGCAGCTATCGATTTGATTTACATAAAGAGAAAGAATGATAGAATTAAAAGAAATAAAAAATGATTCAGATTTAAAAAAATTTGTAACATTTCCATTTAAGTTATACAAAAACTCCAAATATTGGATTCCTCCTATCATAAGTGAAGAAATGAATAATTTTAAATCTGATATTAATCCTTCACTAAAAGATTCATCTATCTCATTATTCATAGCTATTAAAGACAATGAAGTGGTCGGAAGGATAGCTGCAATAATTAATTGGATTGAAGTCAATAATTATAAAGTAAGAAAAATTCGTTTTGGATGGTTTGATGTTATTAATGACATAAATGTAACTAAACTCCTAATCAATAGAATAAAAGAAATTGGTAAAGCAAATAAGCTAGAATATATGGAGGGACCTATGGGATTCTCAAATTTAGATAAAGTTGGAGTTCTTACAGATGGATTTGATAAAATAGGTACAATGGTTACATGGTATAATCACCCCTATTATTCATCACATTTTGAAAAACTTAATTTTAAAATAGAAAAACAATATGAAGAAAAGCAATTTTCTTTTAAAAATATTGACAAAAACTATTATTACAGGATGAGTAAAATAATTCAAAAAAGGTATGATTTTAAGGCTGTTAATTTCGATAAAATTGAAGATGTTTTAAATAATATGAATGAAATGTTTGACTTATTCAATAGAAGCTATTCCTCTTTATCCTCATTTGTTGAAATAAATGATATTCAAAAAGAATATATGAAGAATAAATACCTAAGATTTATGAATCCAAAATTTATTACGTTTGTTCTCGATAAAAATAATGATATTATAGGTTTTGCTGTAATAATGCCTTCTTACGCTAAAGCATTACAAAAAATGAAAGGAAAACTATACCCTTTTGGATTCCTTCATTTAATTAATGCTAGGAAATATGTTAAAAATGTAATTCTATATCTAATTGGAGTACATCCTGACCATCATAATAAAGGGGTGACAGCTATTCTATTTAGTTCTCTAATACAAAACTTAAAAGAAAAAAATATTGAGGATTGTCTTAGAACTCCAGAATTAATTGAGAATGAATCAGTAGATAAAATTTGGAAAAATTTTAATCCTACTTTAAGAAAAAAAAGATGTACTTATAAAAAAGATCTTAATTAAGAACTATATCTTATGATTTTCAGATAATTTTTTATATATACCAGAATCAAGGCGATCTGCTATAATAGAAAAAGCCTCTAACGTGTCTTGAATATCTTTAGAATTATGAGATGCCGTTGGGATTAATCGCAACAAGATTACTCCCTTTGGTACCACTGGATAAATAACAATTGAACAGAAAATAAGATGGTTTTCTCTTAAATCCTTAACTAATGCCATGGCTTCTGGCATATCCCCTTTTAAATAAACCGGAGTAACACAACTTTGAGTGGAACCTATATTAAAACCTCTTTGTTTTAAACCTGATTGTAATTCATTTACATTTTCCCATAATTTATTCTTAATTTCAGGCATAGATCTTAATATTTCTAACCTTTTTAGTATACCTGCTACCAATTGAATTTGAAGAGATTTAGCAAAAACCTGAGATCTCATATTATATTTTAGGTAATCTATTACTTCCTTTTTAGATGCAATAAAGGCACCTGTACTAGCTAAAGCTTTTGCAAAAGTTGCGAAATAAACATCTATTTTATCTTGAACACCTTGTTCTTCACCAGCTCCTGCCCCAGTAGCTCCTAAAGTTCCAAAACCATGAGCATCATCTACTAATAATCTAAAGTTATATTTATCTTTTAAATCTGTAATTTCTTTTAACCTGCCTTGCTCACCTCTCATACCAAATACTCCTTCTGAAATAACTAAAACACCTCCACCAGTATGTGCTGTTATTTTTGAAGCTCTATTAAGGTTTTTTTCTAAACTAGACATATCATTATGCTTATAAGTAAACCTCTTTCCAAGATGTAATCGAACGCCATCAACTATACACGCATGAGAATCCATGTCGTATACTACCACATCATTTTTGCCTAACAATGAGTCTATGGTTGAGAGTATACCTTGATAACCAAAGTTTAATACATATGCAGATTCTTTATTAGAAAATTCTGCTAATTCTTTTTCTAATTTTTCATGTAATAAGGTATGGCCAGACATTAATCTTGCGCCCATTGGATAAGCAGATCCATATAATTTTGCTGCTTCAGCATCTGTTTTCCTTATATCAGGATGATTAGCTAACCCTAAGTAATCATTGACGCTCCATGTTATAACTTCTTTACCCTGAAACTTCATTCTATTTGAAATTTCACCTTCAAGTTTTGGAAAAGCAAAATAGCCTTCAACAACATTAGCCCATTTACCTAATGGACTTTTATCATTATACATTTTTTCAAAAAGATCTTTCATTAATTATTTTATAAAATATTCCTTTATTTAACAAACTGAATGCTCTTTAATGTAGTCTCATGTTCTGAATCAAAAAATCCTTGTTTTTCCATCCACTGATCACTATATATTTTACTTAAATATCTTGATCCATGATCTGGGAAAATAATAACAATTTTATCATCTTTTTTAAATTCTCCTGACTTATTTAATTGTTTAATAGCTTGAAATGCAGCTCCACTAGTATAACCCACAAAAATTCCTTCAACTTTTACTATTTCACGAGCTGAATGTGCGCTTTCCTCATCATTTACTTTAATATATTTATCTATTATATTAAAATCTGTTACTGATGGAATTAGATTTTTACCTAATCCTTCAATTCTATATGGAAAAATTTCATTCTCATCAAATTCTCCGGTTTCATGATATTTCTTTAAAACTGACCCGTGAGCATCAACTCCTATTATTTTAATCTTTGAGTTTTTTTCTTTTAAATATTTAGCTATTCCTGATATAGTTCCTCCTGTCCCGCTACAAGCAACTAAATGTGTTATTTTTCCATCAGTTTGATTCCAAATTTCTGGTCCAGTTGTTTTATAATGGGCTTCTGAATTTAAACTATTAAAATATTGGTTTATATAAATAGAACCTTTAATCTCATTATGTACTCTTTTAGCAACATTATAGTAAGATCTTGGATCATCTGCTGAAACATTAGCAGGACAAATAAACACCTTTGCTCCCATTGCTTTTAGCATATCTATTTTGTCTTGTGATGATTTTGAACTAACAGCCAATACACATTCGTATCCTTTAATTATAGAAACCATAGCAATACTAAATCCCGTATTTCCTGATGTTGTCTCAATTATAGTATTTCCTGGCTTTAAAACACCTCTTCTCTCTGCTTCTTCAATTATGTATAATGCTATTCTGTCTTTGGTTGAATGCCCAGGGTTAAATCCTTCTAATTTTGCTAAATATTCGCCTTTATATTTAGTTGTAATTTTATTCAGCTTAACCATAGGTGTTTGACCTATAAGTCCTAATATATTATTTGCAACTTTATCGCTTTTAGCCATAATAAAAGTTTAAAATCTAATATTTTTTAAAGAAATGCAAAATTAGTGTTTTTTTTTATTATTTATCAATTTTATCTAATTGAAACAAGAAGGTTATATTAAATTTTAATACTATTAATTTTAGTTAATAGATAATCATGTTTTTCTTTTGTATAATCTAAATGTGTTACAATTCTAATCTTATTTATTCCCATAGAATACCAATCAAAAGAGATGTTTAGTTTTTTGAAAACATCTACAATTGTATTTTTTTTAATTTTATTATCAATTTCAAAAACTATTATATTTGTTTCTATCTCTTCTACCTTATTAACAAAAGACAGATTAACTAACTCCTCACTTATTTCTTTTGCTTTTATATGGTCATCTTTAAGTCTTTTAATATTATTATCTAAAGCAAAAATAGCTGCTGCAGCTAAATAGCCAGATTGTCTCATAGCTCCACCCAAAATTTTTCTAATTCTAATTGCTTTTTTCATTATCTGATTTCTTCCTATTAAAGCTGAACCTATTGGGCATCCAAGTCCTTTGCTAAAACAAACTGAAATTGTATCAAAAATATTTCCATATTCTAAAGGGCTTTCTTCTTTTTTGACCAATGCATTCCATATTCTAGCTCCATCAAGATGTAACCCTAAATGATTTTCTTTACAGATCTTTTTTATGTTATTAATCTCGTTCATATCCCAACAAGCTCCACCGCCTTTATTCGTTGTATTCTCTATAGTAACTAAAGAAGATAATGGACTGTGATAAAATTCTTTAGGATTAATTGATTCTAGAAGTTGATTACTATTAAACATACCTCTATTTCCATTAATTAATTTAAAAGAAACTCCACTGTTAAATGCTCCTCCCCCTCCTTCATAATTAAAAACATGAGAATATTTATCACATATTACTTGATCACCTGGGTTGGTGTGTAATTTAATAGCAGTTTGATTTGCCATTGTTCCTGATGGGAAAAACATTGCCACATCCATTCCAAACATAACTGTTAGCTTTTTTTCTAATTCTCTTACAGTAGGATCTTCACCATACACATCATCTCCAACTTTGGCAGAAAGGATTGCACTAAGCATTTCTTTCGATGGAATTGTAATAGTATCACTTCTTAAATCTACATGCATAAAACTAATTTATATAACTACATTCACTAGAACCAATTGGTGATCCATCTGGAATTTTTAGTGACTTAGACATTACATACTTTTCAGGATTTGATTTAAAGTTCTTAATTAAATTCTTATAGTATGAGTTATAGGTAAAATCTTTATAAGCTTTTGATGATAACAACTTTTCTATACTGTCTATAGCCTTACTCGCTGCATCTTTTACCTGAAAAAGACAATCATTTGAAACTACTAAATTCATTAGATATTCCAAGGCTTTATGATTTACTGTCTGTTGAATTTCATTTATATATAAGTTCTCATTATTAACCTTAAATGTATAAGAAATCAATCTATCAAATACTTCTGATATACTAAGTGATGAATTATTTAATGATTTCTGAAGAATTAATCTATTCATTCTCTCAGGATTAAAGAGCAAGGAAAACGTCATTTCACTAGCTGTAGAAGCTATGCTTATAGGGTCGAATTGAACACCCATATTTGATTTAAAAGACTCTCTTGATCTTGGATAGCCAAAGGCTCTAGGAGGAAAAAGATTTAACTTGTTCTTTGGGATTGCTAAGAACTCAGCTTTTATAGTTCTAAAAACTGAATTTAATGCATCACTCTGCTGTAAATAACCTATTTGATTAACTATCGTCTGGTTATCTCCTCTTGTTGCATAATTATACTCTAAACCACCTATAAGTTTTACAGCTGCTTCTGTTTGATACCTGTGTAGAAAATATAGTGGAACGAAAACATCTTCTAAAACAGAAAAGGGTTGATTTTTTCTAATATTATATTCTGAAAAATTTGAAATAGCCTTATTTCTAACTTTAATTATATCCTCTAAACCAACAGAAGCACTTTTACCGTTATCCCATAAATGTCCAAGAGAATGCGCACCGCCAATTGCTCTAGCATCACTATCAGTGATAAATCTTAGACCACTGCTATATGCGTTATCCAATACTTTATTTAATGTCTCCTTTTCATCAATACTTTCATCAAAATCTGAATAGCTATAAGCTACTGTAATCTTGTCCCATTCTCCAATACCTATATCATAGGCTTCATCAATATTTATATCATTATTATAAATAGAAATAAGTGGATGAGGATAATCCATAACAGATGCTCTATCTTTTGTACTAGCTGCAAAATTATGAACAAATCCAAGGGTATGCCCTACTTCATGAGCACTCAGCTGTCTAATTCTTGCTAAAGCCATTTCTAACATAGGATTATGATTATTACCTTCTAAGTAAGGTTGATTTAATAATGCTTGAGCTATTAAAAAATCTTGTCTTATCCTTAGGCTACCAAGACTTACATGTCCTTTAATAATTTCTCCCGTTCTTGGATCAACAACACTTGAGCCATAACTCCATCCTCTGGTCGATCTATGAACCCACTGGATTACATTATATCTGCAATCCATTGGATCAGCATCTTCTGGTAAAATTTTAACTTGAAATGCATTTTTAAAACCAATAGCCTCATACGCTTCATTCCACCAAGAAGCTCCTTCTAATAAAGCAGATTTTATAGGCTCTGGTGTTCCAGGGTCTAAATAATATATAATAGGTTCTTTAGCTTCACTATAATCTAAATTAGCATCTTTTTTTTCTAGTCTATGTCTTGTTATATATCTTTTAACAATAGGCTCGTAAACTGGAGTAGCATAGTCCATGAATGAGATTGAAATAGCACCACTTCTAACATCAAATTCTCTAGGGATGTAGTTATCATCAGGTAATTTGATAAAGGAATGATGCTGAATAACAGAAACTCGATCTGGATCAGGAGAAACACTTGAAACTAATCTTCCTTTAGCCTCACCTGAAAAAGTTAACAATGCTTCAAATTCTACATTTTCTGGAAAAGCTTTTGTTCTTTCTAATTCTATTGCACTTTTACTCTTATCTACCTTGTATGAACCTTGTTTAGAGCTTTTAAGCCTTTTCCCAACACCATGTCTGTCTTCCATAAGAAATGAAGTAAAATCTATTATATATTTATTATCCTTTTGTTCTGCTATTTTGAATCCATAAATAACTGACTTTGCAAAAGCCTGCTCCACACTTCTTTTTTCTAGGTCATTTTCTGAAACAGCTCTATAACGTAAGTTTGGTTGAATAAGGAGAATTTTATTGCCATATTTAGAGAATTTGACTAATCTCTCATTTCCTAGCTGCCCCCTATCTAATCCTATGTCATTTGAACCTAGCCCAGACGAAAGTGAACTGATATAAAGAAATTCTTTGTCTAGATTGCTTATTTCTAGATATATCTTGTCAGATGAATCATCATAATAGAAGTTAAAAAATCCATTATAAGCCTTAAATTCTTTAGTAATAGATTGAGAAAAACTGATACTAAACCATAAAAAGAACAGTGTTTTAAATAGTAATTTCATAAGTATATTAATTTAGTTAAATCTACATAAAATATATTTTTTAAAAAAAACAATCTAACTAAATTAATATGCATTAAATTTGTAATAAACATATCTAATATGATTACTTCTGAACAATTCAAAGAACTTAAAGAGCGTCTGGATGCGTTAAGGAGGTATCTTTGACATTGATGCTAAAATTTCTCAATTAAAATTAGAAGAAGAAAAAACACACCATCCCGAATTTTGGAATGACCCAAAATCTGCAGAAAGAGATCTTAAAAAAATTACATTTGTTAAAAAGTGGGTTACTGATTTCAATAATGCTGAAAACAGAGTTAATGACCTAGAAGTTTTAATAGATTTTTATAAATCTGGTGAATCCACGGAAACTGAGATAGATGAATTGTATTCTAAATCAAAGGAGCTGATTGAAGAATTAGAATTTAAGAATATGTTGTCAGATAAAATAGATAGTATGGATGCTATTTTGCAAATTACAGCTGGTGCAGGAGGTACTGAAAGTTGTGATTGGGCTCAAATGTTGATGAGAATGTACACAATGTACTGTGAGAAAAATAATTATTCGATATCTCAATTAAATATCCAAGATGGAGACTCTGCTGGTATAAAAACTGTAACTCTTCAAATTGAAGGAGATTTCGCTTTTGGATGGTTGAAAGGAGAAAATGGTGTGCACAGACTAGTTAGAATATCACCTTTTGATTCAAATGCCAAAAGACATACTAGTTTTGCTTCAGTATATGTTTATCCGCTAATAGATGATTCTATTAATATTGAAATTAATTCATCTGACATACAGATTACTACATCCAGATCTAGTGGTGCGGGAGGTCAAAGTGTAAATAAAATTGAAACAAAGGTACAGTTAGTGCATAAACCTACAGGAATTCAAATTTCATGCTCAGAGACTAGATCACAACTTGACAATAAGGTTAGAGCAATGCAAATGCTTAAATCACAGTTATACGAAATTGAATTGAAAAAAAAGAACCAAAAACGTTCTGATATAGAATCAGAAAAGATGAAAATTGAATGGGGAAGTCAAATAAGAAATTATGTTATGCACCCCTATAAACTTGTAAAAGATGTAAGAACTTCATATGAAAGCGGAAATATTGATAACGTGTTAAATGGAGATATTGGCCCTTTTCTTAAAGCCTACTTAATGAATAAAAAATAAAAGATATGATAAAGATTTACCATAATTCAAGATGCAGAAAATCAAGAGAAGCATTAGATTTATTAAAATCTAATGAACTAGACTTTGAAATTATTGAATATTTAAAAGATAATCTAACAAAAAATCAACTACAGGATTTAATTAACAAATTAGGTATTGATCCCATAAATCTAGTTAGAAAAAATGAACAAATATGGAAAGAGAATTTTAAAGATAAAGTGCTGACTAACAATGAGATAGTTGAAATCCTTTCAGAAAACCCTACATTAATTGAACGCCCTATTATCGAATTAGATAATAAAGCTGTTATTGGAAGACCTCTTGAAAATGTTTTTAATTTAATCTAGTCCAATCATATTATTTAACATGTTTTTTTGTTTTTATTAACATAAAAACTTAAAAAATAGAATTATCTTCGTGATGTCTTAAATTAGACTGTCGATGCTAAAATATTATTTTAATTTTCTTCTTTTTTTATTTTTTGTTTCATTTACCTATTCACAAAACCCATATAAAGCGGCTGAATTTACAAATCAATTTAATGTATTTGGAAAGATAATTGATGCAGAAGGCAGTGAACCTTTAGAATATGCAACTGTAACTGTTTTAAGTACCGTAGACAACAAGGTTATTACGGGTGGAATAACAGATAAAAATGGAGTATTTAATATTCCTATTTCAAAAGGGGAATATAATATTCTTATTGAATATATTTCTTTTAAAAATTATACTATTGAAAACCTAAATGTAAGTGAAAATAAAGACCTTGGAGTTATTTCATTAATTATTGATATTGAGTATTTAGATGCGGTAGAAATTATTGCAGAGGAAACTACTGTTGAAATTAAACTAGATAAAAAAATATATACTGTAGGTAAAGATTTAACTGTAAGAGGAGGAAATGCAGAAGATGTTTTAGATAATATCCCATCTGTTTCTGTTGATTTAGAGGGTAATATTTTATTAAGAGGTAATGATGCTGCTAGAATTTTAATTAATGGCAAGCCTTCTAGTCTAGTTGGAATAGATTCTCATTTTCTACAACAACTTCCGTCAGATGCAATAGAGAAAGTAGAGGTAATAACATCTCCTTCTGCAAGGTATGAGGCTCGAGGAAGTGGAGGTATAATTAATATAATTCTTAGAAAAACTAAAAAATTAGGACTAAATGGTTCTTTAAGCTCAAATATTGGATATCCTGAGAGAACAGGCATATCATCAACCCTAAATTATAGGGATGGTAAAATTAACTTTTTCAATTCATCAGGTTTTAGTGATAGAGTTAGCCCTGGCACTGGATATAATTATTCAGAATATTATAATGGTGATCAGCCTAGTACATTCTTTGAAGAAAATAGAGAAACAGAGAGAGATAGAAACAGTTTCTTTACTAATAATGGAATAGAATGGTATATAGATGATAAAACATCCATTGTTGGAGCTTTTTTCTACAATCAAGCTAAATCTGACGACTTAACAATAAATAATTTAGATGAAATAGATGAAAATGGGAATATTTTAAATCAAACTATTCATGATGAAAATGAAAAAGACATTGATTTTAATAGAGAATATAACTTAAATTTTGAGAGAAAATTTAATGATTCGGGGCATAAACTAACTATTGACTTTCAGTATGACAACTCTAAAGAATGGGAAGATGCATTAATATCAGAAAATAATATTCTTAACGAGGTGGTTTCAAGTGATGCTTCAAGTGAATCCTATCTAATTAAAGGAGATTATGTTAACCCTATTGGAGAAAACAAACAATTTGAAGCTGGCTTTAGGATAAGTCAAGATGATAATATAACAGATTATAAAGTTTTTGTTGAAGACGTAGACGGAGAAGTTACGGAAATAGATTCAACTCAGAGCAATCTTTTTCAATATAAAGAGCAGATAAATGCATTATATACTCAATATGGTGTAAAAGTTGAAGATAAATACTCTTTTTTAGTGGGGTTAAGACTTGAAAATACAGTTAAAGACATCAATCAACTAACTATCCAAGATTTTACTAATAAAAATGAAATAGGACTATTTCCAACATTTAATTTTGGTTGGGAAATTTCTGAAAATGAAACATTAACTTTTGGCTATAACAGAAGGATTAGAAGGCCATGGTCTAGATCTATTAACCCCTTCCCTACTAAAACTAGTCCAATAAGTATTTATAGAGGAAATCCAGACCTAGATCCAACATATTCAAATAACATTGATTTTGGCTATTTAAAAAAATACAAGTCTTCTTTTACAATTAACACCTCTGCTTATTATCAAAAAGCTACAAACACCTTTAATTATATAGTTGAAGAAACAGGTGAAACTGCTGAAATAAATGGAGTTGAAGTACCAATTACAGAGAGATATCCTATAAATCTATCAACAAATACTAGATTTGGTTTTGAGTTAAACTTATCTTACAGGAAAGGAAAAAATTGGAATATATTCTCAAATTTTAATGTTTATAGCAATAAAGTTGAAGGAAGCTATAATGATGTTGTTTATGATAATGAAAATGTAAGTTGGAGTTTTAGATTAAATAATAAATTAACTCTTCCTGGAAAAATTGAATGGCAAACAAGAATGAATGTCAGAGGGCCTTCAGAAACTGCAATTACCAAAAGTGAAGGAGATTTTTCAATTGATTTAGCTTTTAGCAAAGAATTATTTAAAGAAAAGGCTTCATTAACTCTTAATGTTAGGGACCTACTTAATCAAAGAGGATGGAGATCTAAGACATTCAATGAAACTTTCTATAATAGTTCTGAGTTTAGGTGGAGAAAAAGATCTTTTACTTTAAACTTTACTTACAGATTTAACCAAAAGAAAAATCAGTACAAAAGACAGCAACAACAGCAAAGTTATGATGATGAAGCTATGGAATTTTAGGAATAGTTATTTTTTAGCTTTTCTTTCTTGTAAAAGCTCATTAATTCTTTCAATTAAAGCTCCAACAACCCAATAAGGAATTACGACAAGCAGCAGAAGAAACATTATCCAAAAACCCATGCTTACAATAGTCATAAATGCTAAAAATCCTAAGTATTGATCAAATTCAAACATATCTTGATAAGAAATATTGCTGCAAAGATATAATATTACCAATTTATATTACCATATATTCAAAATTAATTTTTCAACAAAATACTTTATACAATTAACAAAATAATAGAGTAAATCAACTAAAATGCGTAAATTTGCATATATATAATCAATTCATGGATTATAGAATAGAAAAAGATACCATTGGTGAGGTTAAAGTACCTTCTAACAGATTATGGGGGGCTCAAACAGAACGATCTAAAAATAACTTCAAAATTGGACCAAGTGGATCAATGCCAATTGAATTAATACATGCCTTTGCAATCCTAAAAAAAGCTGCTGCCAAAACTAACCAGGAGAAAGGAATACTTGATAAAAAAAAATCAGATGCTATTTCTAAAGTATGTGATGAAATCCTTGAAGGAAAATTGGATGATGAATTTCCTCTTGTTATCTGGCAAACAGGCTCAGGAACACAGACAAATATGAATGTAAATGAGGTAATTTCTAACAGAGCCCACCAAATATTAGGAAATGAACTTGGTAAGGGTAAAAAACTTGTCACTCCAAACGATGATGTTAATAAGTCACAATCATCTAATGACACCTTCCCTACAGCCATGCATATAGCTACATATAAGTTGATTGTAGAGAATACTATTCCTGCACTAGAAGATTTAAGGTCTTCTATAGGCTCAAAAGTAAAGGAGTTTATATCAATTGTAAAGATTGGTAGGACACATCTGATGGATGCTACCCCTATTACATTGGGTCAAGAGTTTTCTGCTTATGAATCTCAATTAGATCATGGCATTGTTAGTCTTAAAAATTCACTAGGTCATCTATCAGAAATTGCATTAGGTGGAACCGCTGTAGGAACTGGAATAAATACTCCTGAAGGATATGCTAAAAGAGTAGCAGAAGTAATTAAAGATCTTACTAAATTACCTTTTAAGTCTGCTTACAATAAATTCGAAGCATTATCTGCACATGATGCTATTGTTGAAACCCATAGTGCACTGAAAGGATTAGCTGTTTCATTAAATAAAATTGCTAATGATATTAGAATGCTTGCTTCAGGTCCAAGAAGTGGAATTGGTGAGATAAATCTACCAGTTAATGAGCCAGGAAGCTCAATTATGCCTGGAAAAGTAAATCCAACCCAATGTGAAGCAATGACTATGGTTTGCGCTCAAATAATTGGAAATGATACAGCAATAACATTTGGAGGCACTCAAGGACATTATCAATTAAATGTCTTTAAACCTATGATTGCTGCCAATATTCTTGAGTCTGCAAGACTCTTAGCTGATGCCTGTAGTAGTTTTAACACTAATTGTGTTTCTGGTATTACTGCAAATAAAGATGTAATAAAAGCTAAGCTTGATAACTCTTTAATGCTTGTAACAGCATTAAATACAAAAATTGGATATTACAAAGCTGCTGAGATTGCAAATACAGCATTTAAAAATGGGACTTCTCTTAAAGATGAAGCAATTAAGCTTGGTTATCTAACTTCTGAAGAATACGACTCCTGGGTTAAACCAGAAGACATGGTTTAATTATCAGTATGTCCTTACTAATAAAAAATATAAAAAAATTAATTCAGTGTAGAACTGAAAATACACCTTTTGTATCAGGAAAAGACATGTCTTTTGTGCCATCAATTGATAATGCATATTTAGTTATTAAAGATGGTAAGATTAATGATTTTGGAAAAATGCAAGAGCTTAAAAAGATCAATACAGATCAAGTTATAGATGCAAAAGATAGAATGGTGCTTCCATCATGGTGCGATTCACACACCCATATTGTTTTTGCAGGCGATCGTTCAAAAGAATTTATTGATAGAATAAAAGGGTTTAGTTATGAAGAAATAGCTGCTAGAGGTGGTGGTATATTAAATTCTGCAAAGTTATTACAAAACACTTCTAAAGAAGATTTATATAATCAGTCTAATATGAGAATTAACTCTGTAATTAGGCAAGGTACGGGTGCAATTGAAATAAAATCTGGTTATGGTCTTTCTTTAGAATCAGAATTAAAAATGCTTCAAGTAATTAAACAGATCAAAGACAGCTCTAAAATGCAAGTTAAATCCACTTTCTTAGGCGCTCACGCCTATCCTAATGAATTTAAAGAAAATAAAGATGGATATATTGACTTAGTTTTAAATAAGATGCTACCAGCCTTTAAAAAGAAAAATTTAATTGATTACATTGATGTTTTTTGTGAAAAAGGGTATTTTTCACCAGAGGATACTGAAAAAATAATTAAAGAGGGTTTAAAGTATGATATAAGATCCAAAATACATGTAAATCAATTTAATGTACTTGGGGGTGTAAAAATAGCTGTAGAAAACAATGCCTTATCTGTAGATCATCTAGAGGTTCTTCAAGACGATGATATTAAAATATTATCCAAAGGATCAACCATACCAGTAGTATTACCTACATGTTCCTATTTTTTGGGAATTGGATATGCTCCTACTAGAAAACTAATAGATGCCGGTTTACCTATTGCTATTGCTAGTGACTTTAATCCTGGATCCTCACCAAGTGGAAATATGAATTTTGTGATTTCCACAGCCTGCACTAAAATGAAACTTACCACAGAAGAAGCTATTAATGCTGCTACAATCAATGGCGCCTATGCAATGGGGCTTGAAGATAAAGTTGGTAGTATCTCCAAAGATAAAATAGCAAATCTCATAATCACAAACAAAATAAATTCGATTGATGAGATTCCATATAACTTTGGAGGAAATCAAATACACAAAGTAATTCTAGAAGGAGAAATAATTTCTTAACTCTTCTTATAACTTGTCTTCTACTATTTTTAAAATTTTATGTTCTAATACATCTGTTTTATCAATTATATTGTTAGCAGATTTAAGTATTTTTTGAACATATTTCTTATCATCCAAGTCTTTACAATTTATCTTAACATTTAAAAATGCACCCATTATTGCTGCACGTGCACAATGCATAGCAACACCTGCATCACTAATTGAATTTGGGTTGCCTTCTTCTGCCATCTTCATTATGACTTCAATTGAGTCAAAAGATGTCTTCATTATTTCAAATGGAACATTAATTGCATTTTTAGTAGCTTTTTGAATTTCCTTACTCCTAATAGTTAATTGTTTATCGTTTTCCTTAGGTAAAGAAAATGCCTTCATTATTTCATTAAATGCATGTGTATCTCTGTCTACTAACTCTAATAATTGATTTTGGCAACAAATTCCTTTTTCACCCCATTTAGAAAAGAATTCCCATCTATCATCCCATCCTCTTTTATGTGCAGATAAGTTTGCTACCATTGTTGCTAATGCAGAACCAAGTACGCCACAATAGGCAGCAATGGATCCGCCACCAGGAGCTGGAGATTCACTTGAAGTTTCATTAGCAAAATCTTGAATTGTCATTTTTGCTAAAGGATTATCATTACTTCTTGAAGTTTCATTAGCAGAATTTTCTATTGTCATTTTTGCTAAAGGATTATCATTACTTTGAATTAAATATTCTATAATTCTCTCATTTGGA
>Ga0206686_1000234_pt1 | contig 16766 bp, 3 predicted proteins | sample M250012015metaG_FD_155447 | JGI IMG/M metagenome (GOLD analysis project Ga0206686, IMG submission 155447) | Ammonia-oxidizing marine archaeal communities from Monterey Bay, California, United States - M2 500m 12015 | ecosystem: Environmental > Aquatic > Marine > Intertidal zone | place: USA... | reverse complement strand
CAGCGTTGACGGTAATTGCAGTTGCGCCAACTTCAGAATCATCAGGGGTACCTGCAATCGTGTAGGTAGAAGCAGTTCCTGCCCCTCCATCTGCGTTATTTGTAAAGGTCATCCAATCTGCACAACCAGTACAAGTGAATGTGATTGCACCATCCGTGTCAACCCAAGTGCTATCTGAATCGTACGCAACATCTTCTGTAGCTGATGTCGTCGGAGTTGAAATCACAGTAGGTGACCCAAATCTAGCATCAACCGTATCTTCGAGAGCGCTAGCACTAGCGCTACCGCTATCGGCCATTTGGCCAGCAAGAATGATCAGTGCAACCGCAGCGGCTAGGCCGATTGCGATGTTTCTAAGGTCGGTCGATGTTACGGGCTTCTTGTCTGTATGGCTCACTGTAATGAGCGGCATGGCTGCAACCATGTTGATTCCCACGACTTCTCGCCATATAGAAGGTTTCGGCGAACACCCTACGGGTGGTGGATATGGCCAATGGCTGATAATAAATTAATTCAGAGAAATTATCTGCGAAATTATCCAAAAAACACAATTTTCTCGGCCGATAATACATTCAGCTGTTTCACCCACTCCCACCACTAAGCCCAATACTTGTAAAGTTTTATTGAAACAAATTTTAGCCGAGTAATTATTCAATCTAATGCCGTAATAGATCCAATTACTAATGCAATATTACGACAGGCGCTGGGCGGAAAATACAACTGAAATTTGAAACGGAATCTGGCTGAAATATGAAAAATAATTTCCAAAACTAATGTCTCAACAATTTAACAGAGTTAGGTGAATTTGGAATATTTATCAAAAAAAATAATAATAATTCAAGACAAACAAAAATTAGAAGATATATTTTTGCGCCACTTACCCCCTACTTTGAGAGTTTTTTCCACCGGAAACTAAGGTTTTCTTTTATATACTCAAAATTCAACATCAAAAATTGCCTGAGCATTTTGAGGAAATTAATCAGAACAAAGGAAGAACTATTTTGAAACTGAAAGGCAAGTTGGAGAGCAAATACTCAGACTTGAGAAAGTAATTATTATTTCAATTTGAAAAAAAAAGGACCGGAACGCCGGGACATTTCTGTCCCGACGAACCGGTTTTACGTCTGTCAGAATTTGTTTTATTCAAACTCTAATCAGTTTTCGTCAACATCTTCGTCATCGACTACTTCTTCCAAGTCCTCATCATCGAACTCGTCAGTATAGTCGTGCTCGTCATCGAACTCGTCGTCTTCTTCAGATCCACGGAACATTCGACTCAATCCTAGAGCGGCGATAAATACACCAATACCAACTCCAGCTGCCTTAGCAGGCTCTGCACTGATATCATCGAGGATAGTTAGTTCGACACCGTTGTCTCCAGAACCATCAGCATTGTGGTCATCCCACTCTGTTGGGTCATATTGGAAGGCATCTTCTTCATCGAGGATGTTGTTGATATCGACTGGGTCTGGGTATCCATCACCGTCGTCATCTGGGTCGATTGCGTTGCACAGCCCATCTCCGACAATTACATCGTCGTCTGTTCCGAACACGCCGTCAGCTCCAACATCAGTCTCATTATCCACAGGCATTACATCTGCGTTTCTTGAATCTCCTTGGCCACCAGCAGCAGCACAAATTGATTCAGTCACATCGAGCCATCCGTCACCATCGTCGTCCTGGTCAGTATTGTCTCCAGTACCGTCACCATCTAGATCGTTGGTCTCACTTGGATCCATTGGGAATGCATCGTCAGTGTTGATTACGCCGTCGTTATCGTTGTCTTGGTCGACTACGTCACAAAGTCCATCACGGTCATTATCAGAAGGTACTGAGAAAACATCTGCACCATCTGTACCACAGTTCTGCTCTTCGTTCTCTGTCCAGCCGTCTCCATCGTCGTCGTCATCAGTATTGTCACCGATTCCATCGCCGTCAAGATCGGCCCACTCGCCCGCATCATATGGGAATGCATCGTTTTCATCGAGCACACCATCACCATCGTCGTCAGTGTCAACCTTGTCACAAACAGCATCGCCATCGAAGTCATCAGGCACTGAATCAGCATCCAATGAATCGCTTCCACATGCGAATTCTTCTGCATCGGTCCATGCGTCACCATCGTCATTCAAGTCAGCGTTATCGCCGACTCCATCACCGTCAGTGTCTACCGATTCAGTTTGGTCGTAAGGGAATGCATCATCTACGTCGAGAACTAGGTCGTTATCGTCGTCAATATCAGCATTGTCACCAATTCCATCGCCATCAAAGTCAGCCCATTCAGTTGGGTCTGTGCTGAATAAATCATTCTCATTGTCGACTCCATCGCCATCCATGTCATTATCGATTGCATCACAGATGCCATCGAGATCCTGGTCAGTTGGGATGCTTGTCAAATCCAATGGATTGGATAAACACTCAATTTCGAGAATGTCATCGTAACCATCGTTATCGTCGTCCATATCGGCATTGTCACCGACAAGGTCACCATCGTTATCAGCCCACTCAGTAGGGTCTTTTGGAAATTCATCATCGAAGTCAAGGTACCCGTCGTTATCATCATCAGGATCGAGTAGGTCACATATTGTGTCATTATCGAAGTCAACTGGATAAGATCCTGCATCCAATGGATCGGTGAGACAATCCGCCTCATCCGTGTTATTCCAACCATCGTTGTCAAGATCGTAATCGGAATTATCACCAATTCCGTCACCATCGTGGTCCGTAGATTCGTCAGGATCATTCGGGAATGCATCCTCAGAATCGATGACTCCATCACCATCAGTATCTGAATCGAGAGTGTCGCAGATTCCATCAGCGTCCGTGTCTTGAGGAACACTAGCGTTGTCATACGGGTCAGTACCACATGAGAGTTCCATGTCGTCGTACCATCCATCACCATCAGCATCAAGCGTGAAATACGAGATTGTGACGTTGTAGTCAATACCAACCGAGCCAGGGTAGCTAGAAGCAAACCAGTTTCTGACCCCTATCATATTTACGTCATCACCGTAATATCCGTTCCCCGAGGTAGTAGACCAACACATAGGATTAATCCCGAAGTAAACGTAGACGTTGGCAGGCAGCGGATTACCCGACGAACCAAATAGGTCCAGGATTATCAGTACTGTACCATATGATCCACCGGTGCCGTATTGTACACCATCATGTTCCACACAAACCTCGTATCCGTGGTTTGCTGGGACATCGAATGTGTACCTATCGGTTGTGTCTACAACAGGGTGATTCCAACCTGAGAACTCGAGCGTATTGTTAGCAGTCACGTTGTTCCAGTTGTCGGCGTGAAGCGCATCACCTGCACCAGAGCCTGCATCTAGGCCTGAGCCTGCATCATTTTGTATACCTCCAACTAAATCTGCTAAAGATAGGAATTGAAGATCCATTGTGTAGGTAATATCTACTGCTCCATAAGTGTAAATACCCAAGGTCAACCATCCGCCATTCGTCACCCATAGTCCAGAAATACCAGATGTTGATCCTGAGTTTGAGGACTGCTGTGAAACATAGTATGCACCATTTGCAGGGTAAGAGCAAGGTATTGTCTGTACTTGACACTTGTACATGTAGGTGTAGATCCATTGCCCATCAGGTATCCATGAAACGTTCATCGAAAGATATTTGCCAGCTGGCACAAGGATGTTGTAGTAATCATACTCATCCCACATATCTGATATCCATCCGGTACAAATTCCAGCAGTATCGTTAGCATCACCATTCGCATCAATTTGATTTGAATTGTTTAGCCAAGTATTTCCACCTGGATTAGTGTAGATATTGTCGGAAGCATCGACTCCCGTACCACAATCATCAGGATTCGCGCCTGGCTCATTATCTGGCGTAATCATTGTAATATCGAGTGTATATTCACCACTTCCTCGGTCAGTCATAACCTTGATGTAAGCATTATCACCACCGTATTGGTACTGGATTGAACATGTTTCAGGATTATAGTTGTATGAACCGCATCGCGTATATAGGTAAGTGTTACCAGGAGTAGAAGGCGTCATAATATACAATTCTAAATCGTTCTGTATTGGGAATGTTAATTCCACCATCAAAGCATAACCTGGAGGGATGTAAATTTCGTATGTATCATACATATCCCAAGAATCATGCCCATATCCAGTCAATGTGTTATTCATTGAGACGATAGGTGTGGAACCAGTTGAATAATACGAGGTATCACCAGCATCGATGCCGAGTCCGGCATCGTTTTGGTAAATACTCGCATCAGGCTCTTCAGTTTGATTGTAAATCGACCATTCCATTGTATAATTCATTTCAAAATCATCTGGAAGGCTGTATCCCCATACTCTCAGCCATACTGTTGATTCGGATGAAAGAGCATTGATGTAAGAATAAGATTCGTTGGTTGCAACAGCTTGGGGAAAGCCGTAATTCAGTGTTGACCAAGATAATTGAGATTGATATCCAAGATCCATATATTGATAGAAATACAATACATCAGAGTCCTGAGTATCGACCCAATCGAGTCGCGCCCATAATCCGTGATAAGCAGGTACTGTGAATTCATACCAATCCTCGTCATCATAACCAGTGCAGACCATTCCAGTAATTGTTCCCGCATTACCCAAATTAGTCAAGTCTAGAGGGCCATCGTTCGATAGGTCTACTGCGTCGTCACCAGAGCCACCATCATCTTGCGTACCACACGGCGGCGGTACAGCAGGAGAGAATTGGATAGTTAATTTATAACCAGCCCATGAAGAACTTGAACCCCATGGATAATAATCAACCTTTAGGAAAACAGTTGTATTAGTCACTGCTAAACCAAGATCGATGAATTCAGGATTATCATACCAGGAATAATGTGTCATTCCTGTTCCATCTGAATTAGTGTACACATATAGGTCAAGATCTGCACTTTGTTCCCAACTCAGAGATATATTAGCGACTAGACCATCGGGTATAGTTAGACCCCACATGTCACTTCCATCAGTTGAACTGACTATTCCAGAGCCCACGTCAACTAAATCAAACATAGTACCAGTCAAAATTCCAGTTAGAGGATCAGATAGGGACGCCCAGTATGCCTCAATGCCACCATCTCCGAAACTGTCAGTCAAAGTAACTGAGCAAGAGTCAGGTCCAGTAACTGTAGGGCCCTGATATCCAGAACCGTCTCCAGAAGGAAATGCGCCGAATGAGTACGAAGCTGCATTTGTACAAGTCATAGATATTGCGCTTTCATATAGAGCGTAGTTATCCCAATTCATAAACAGCCCAAATGATTCGCCAGAGGATAGAGTCATTGTATGTGGTCCTGATACAGACCAATAACCAGAGCCAGTTGAAGGGTCTACTGAATTTACACAAAAGCTTCCTCCGTATTGCATGCAATTACCTACAACCGTATGACCAGAGTCCCACGGCTCAATTCCCACAGGCGAAGATTGAGTAGTATCGCCAGGTGCTCCGGCATCTCCAGCGAACACAGTAATCTCTAACGCGTAGTCTTGGTAGGCGTTGTTGAAACACTGATTACAGTAGACACCAACCATCATAGGTTCCCCTGCAAGATCATGAGGAACATCGGTAAATGTTGAGTAGTAATCTGAGGTTGGCTTGTAGCAATATCCGGTTCCACCGGCGTAGTTCCCCTCGTACATTTCCCAGTTTTCGGTAGACATCTGTAACTCGCCAACGTCGCTGCGGTAACAGTATGCCCATGATTTGCCGTAAGTGGAAGTATCAGTGTAAGTGTACCCCAGCATATCTTCGGAACCCATGTACAGGTAGTAGGCGTAGGATTCTGAGTAAAGGTAGGAACCCGGAGTTGAATGATTCCAAGTTAGTTTGGCGCTTACTCCATACCCTGCAGGTGGATCAATGATGAACATGTCATTGCTAAGGTCATCGGCGTAGCCATAGGCTGGCGCACCAAGATGGTCACCATAGTAAACATTCGTTTCATCAACACCCGTCCAATCGAAATCCCCCGTTAGGTTAATCGCTGTAGCGTACGTATTACCTGAATCGGTTCCACGACAAGCATCGTTCCCTAAACACGGAACAGGCGGAGCCTCAAAGGCAACCCGTTCATCAGACAATTCTGACCTCTCAGGAGGTGCGTCAGCTAACGGCACCATGGCCGAGACAATCATCAATAGGGCTAGACAAACAGAGCGGAGGGTGTTGCTTTGCATAGGGTTCACTGCTCCTCATCAGACGATGAAAGGGATATAACCATGTCGTAGAATGCTCATCCCGCAGCCTGAAGAAGCAAGTGTGAGAATACCTATAAAATCATAAAAATACCATAGATTGCACACGTATTACGGAATTTTCATTCCAGTATACGGAAATTCAGTCAATAAAGCATCAAAGTAAGTTTAAATTCTGATGCATGCATTTTTCAAGGTCAAATAGAATATTATGACGAAAACTAACTCAGTCCAAACCAGGTGGTGGTGGAGGCACGTCACCCGCATTATCATACTGCTGAGGGGGCTGTTTTGTAAGTTCAGATTTTGGTTCAAATCCAGGTGGTGGAAGTGGAGGAGGAGTTGGGCTAATTACAGGCTCCAATCCAGGTGGTGGTGGTGGTGGTGCAGTTTCGTCAGAATCCATTCCAAAATCTATTTCTTCGTCGGCAGAAATATCATCATATTCACTAATATCATCATCTTGATCGAGATAGATAATATCTGAGTTTTCATCTTTCTTTTTTGACGACATGAAAATAGCTCCTCCGATTCCTCCTAAGATTATCAATAGGGTTCCAATTACCATAATCGGATGCAAACTTATTTTATCTCCAATTGACAAAGGGTTAGCATTATCTCCCAAACCATCATTGTTTCGATCTTGCCACTCATTAGGGTCTAGAGGGAATGCATCGGAATTGTCAAGGATTCCGTCTCCATCGTCATCCTCGTCCATCGTATTACAGGATTCATCCCCATCAATGTCATCAGGAATTGAATTGTCTGCGAGTGCATCAGTGCCGCAAATCGCCTCGATATTGTCATACCAACCATCACCGTCATCATCGAAATCAGCATTGTTACCAGTACCATCCCCATCGGTATCGTATTGCTCGGTTACATCGAACTGGAATGCATCGTCCCAATCGAGGACGCCGTCATTGTCATCATCTTCATCGGTAGAGTCACAGAACATATCTCCATCGTAATCGACAGGTATTGAGTTAGCATCGAGAGAATCTGTACCACAATTTGGCTCATCTGCATCTAGCCAGCCATCCCCATCATCATCAGCATCGTTATTATTTCCGATACCATCACCATCGGTATCATCCCATTCAGCATCATCAAAGGGGAAATCATCAGATAAATCAGGAACTCCATCGTTGTCGTTATCGGTGTCGACAATATTGCAAATGTGATCACCGTCAGCATCGTCAGGCATCGAAACAGGATCCATTTCATCTGAACCACACTCGACCTCATCGACATCGAGCCAACCATCATTATCGTCATCTGTATCAGAATTATCCCCAATATCATCTCCGTCGTTATCTGCCCATTCATATACATTCAATGGGAATAAATCGTAGTCGTCGCCGACATTATCGCCATCATCATCCATGTCAGCATTATTTCCAGTACCGTCACCATCAGTATCGAACCATTCTAATGAATCCTCGGGGAAAACATCAGCTGCATTATCGTAGCCATCACCATCGATATCTGGGTCGAGGGCATCGCATATACCATCGGAGTCCATATCTGCAGGCCGGTCGTACCAATCAAGAGGATCTGAACCACAATTTATTTCTGTATCATCCGTATAAGCATCGCCATCATCATTCGTATCGGCATTATTCCCTATGCCATCATTATCACTATCGAGCCATTCTTGGTCATCATGAGGGAAATCATCGGAATCATCTGGCCAACCATCGTCATCGTCATCAGCATCAATCGCATCACAGTCCCCATCACCATCAGTATCGATTGGAATGTCGAATCTATCTAACTGATTGGTTCCACAGAGATTTTCCGTTGTATCGTTCCAACCATCATTATCGTCGTCTTCATCAGCATTATCACCGATGCCGTCATTATCGTTATCTGCCCATTCGGCCGAATTAAACGGGAAAGGGTCATTTCCATCATCTACCCCATCATTATCATCATCTTGGTCAAGCGCATCACAAGTTCCGTCACCGTCAAAGTCATCGGGTACACTATTGGCATCATCTGGATCAGAGCCACAATCTGTCTCATTCGTATCCCAATAGCCATCACCATCAGAGTCGAGAGAGAAAAACCACCAAGACATTCCATAATTGCCCTCACCAGAGGTTGCACGAACTTGAACCAAAATATCCATTCCTTCTACAATCATTCCCGGATAAGTACCAGAACCGTTGGAAGTGACATATTCTGGATTATTGGTGTTTGAATAATCAATCGTATTAGTCTGATTGTCAGCTAGAATGACTTGGAAATCTACTTCTGTAGAATTAAACCATACCGAAACTGCAATTCCATAGCCCATTGGTACAGTTGTTTGATAGTTATCATTAAGATCATCATTTAATGAGCCCCATCCAGAGAAACTATTGTTTGCTGAAACCGTGTTTATCGTCAAATTAGTAGGATTCAGGTAGTCATTAGAAGCATCTCCTCCAGTTCCTGCATCATTCTGATTATATACAGGTAATCCTGATGTCGAGAAAAGTTCGAGAGTTAAATTATACCACCCAGGTGCAGTTGAACCCCAATCATCAACCTGCAAATAAACAATAGTGCCGCCCACATTTGTGCCATTACTTGCTACATTTTCAGGTTGGAGACCAGTAAATGCAATATCAATTTGAGTGCCATTTGAATCATATAACCACATGTCAAAATCGGCAGAGCTAAGATGAATCATCTCAATCATAATTCCATGATCTTGTGGAATAGACATAGCAAACCAGTCTATATCATTAACAGATGAAAGATTTGCCTGATAAGTAGTATTAGTTGCAGTAATATTGAGTGCATTAGCCATTGTACCTGGTGCATCTTGGCAACTTCCTGCATCATTATTGGTACAATTTCCGCCGCCGCCGCCGCCACCGCCGCCAGTAGAGAATATCCAAATTTGCATAGTGTATTGACCAGTTCCACTGCCTGACCAATATTGTACGCGAATATAGACTAGTGTCCCACCAACCGATGTTCCATTCGATGTGACATCATCGATGCTCGATGAAGAAAAACTATCATCGATAGTATTGCCTGAAGCATCATAGAGGTACAAATCAAAATCAAAACCACTAGGAGAGGTTAATTGAACAGCGATTCCAGTATTTGCAGACATATTGATGGCATAGTAATCATCGGAATCGCTAGATGATACATTGCCATAATAAGTTCCATTCGTAGCTGTCAAATTCGCTGCAGTAGAAGTCGTACTTCCCGCATCCCCGCCAGTTCCAGCATCATTTCCTAAGGCAGGAATCGCGAATGACGAAACTACCAACATTGTAACAATCAATCTTGCACCTATGCGAGAGTTCATGCATGGTCGAGGGTGGTTAGGAATAAGAACCTATCAAAAGGTCGTTTGGAAACAGACAACCCCTCACAAGTGAAAGATTTCGGAGTACTTCAACCATCATGAGTATTGGTAAAAACCGCTGCCAGATTTCCGTCCTAATTTGCCCTGTTCAACCATTTCGATTAACAGTTGAGCAGGTGCATATTTTTCATCACCAAATCCTTCGTAAAGGACATTCATGATGTGTAAAACCGTGTCATTTCCAATCAAATCAGATAGTGCTAACGGACCGATAGGGTGATTCATTCCCAATTTCATAATGCCATCGATAGCTTCTGGTTCTGCCACTCCTTCTTGAAGTGTCAAAATTGCTTCATTTATCATCGGGCAAAGAATTCTATTGCTTACAAAACCCGGCGAATCGTTGCATGAAAGAGCGGTTTTACCCATTTTTTCCGCTGCTTCAACAACAGCTGAATTAGTTTCCTCACTAGTGTCGCTGCCGTTGATGATTTCGACTAAACGCATAATTGGAACTGGGTTCATGAAATGCATTCCAATGACTTTGTCGGTACGGCCGGTGACTTCTGCAATAGCATCGATGCTGATACTACTAGTATTCGTCGCAAGAATTGTTTCGGGTTTGCAAATTGCATCAAGTTCGGAAAAAGTTGAGTGTTTTAGCGCTAAAATTTCTGGAATTGCTTCTACGACGAGATCTGCATCCGCTGCTGCTTCTTTTTCTATTGCTGTACACACACGTGCGAGCGCTGAATTTGCTTCATCTTGGCTCATGCGCTCCTTGGCGACGAGTTTGCCCAAAGAGTGCTCTATTGCCGCCATACCATTGTCAACATATTCTTGTTTGATGTCGATCATAGTCACATCGTAACCAGCGCAGGCAGCTACTTGTGCGATTCCATTACCCATTTGCCCTGCACCGATTACAGCGATATGCTGAATTGCCATGATGCGGCGAAATGTCGATGGGAAATTAGTCTATCTCTCATCCGTGGTCAACTGATGGCAGTGTGAAAAATTCAAATTATTTCAATCGAGATCGATTGTATCATCGTCTTTCGGCTTATCTGCGATAGTGTAAATCGACTCATTGCGAGCCTTCCATGCTTTCAATTCTTCCATTTCAGGGAAATCTTCTTCATTCACCGCATCCCAATCCAATGGCTCAATCGGTTCTAAATCTCCAGCGGTCGAACTACCTAATTGACCATCTGATGGTTTCGAATTTGCAAGAATATCGCTTAATTCATCGAGTGAATCTTCTATCGATTTTTCATCTCGTTTTCTCCGGCGACGCTTCAATGATACAGAAACCATAGCCGGGGTAATAATCAGCAACAAGCCAAGACCTAATGCACCGAGGAATTGCCACAGCATTGGGCCTGAATTTTTTGCATCGTCTATTGCCCAGTCGACCCATTCTTGGTTTAGGACTTCAATTGAATGTGAATTTTGATTATTGACCTGATCTGAGCTTACCCCCTGAATCAAGTGCATACCAGGTACTTCTGGGACGCTTAGTAACAATTCGAATTCGCCAGATGAATCACAGAGGAAAGTTTGGCTGTCAATATCGCTCCAAATCTTTACTCCAACTCCACTTTCGCATTCTCCAGAAAGTACCTTTTCAGTTTCTAATGGAGATGTTCGATTTATGGTTTCGTAGAAACTGAGGATAGGAGGGGTGGTATCTCGTATAATCGAAAGTGAAAACGAATCAATTTTATCGAGAGCGTGAATTTCGATGACAAAGTCGTTAGTACCCTCGAACAAATCAAATTGCAATTGAACAAATTCAAGCCCGGCTGGTACCAAATACTTGTCAGAATCGTCCCCAACACGCCACCACCACAATTCTTGGACTGGGCCTCTTCGCCCCACCGCTTCAACAGAATCTTCAGTAGTAATTCCACCATCCCACGGTGCGGTGACCGAAGTTTGATAAATTGAAGCGTTAAGTGTTAATATGCGACATTCTAAGAAATGATTTTCGTTGAACTGCCCCTCAGTAATATCCCAAGCAGCGATACAGAATTCATGCGTGCCAGTCTCGTTCAAATCGAAGAAATGACCGCCGGCTGAACCATTCCATTCGGCTAATTCGATACCGTTGTGAGTGAATCTGAGATGCACACTTTCATCGGCAGTCCATGACAATCCTTGCCGGTGATCAGACAATTCTGTTGCAGAGGCGGGTGATAATTCCCATTCAACACTAGGAGTGGTTTGATCCAATAACAATTCCCAAGACTGCGAAGCAATATTTCCTGCCCAGTCTGTCAAATTGAATCTCATTTCATATATTCCATTGAGAATCTCAGTAAAATTCAGAGAAATATCAGGACCAAAATCCCCGTCTGCACCCCACGGAGTGTCTTCAGAAGTAGCAGGAGGATCAAAATTAGGCAAGAGATTAGTGCCACATTGTTGGTATGCGACCTCATTATATTGAGTAAGTAATGAAAAGCACCAAGTCCGAACATCGCCTTCAGTTCCAAAGTATACATAACCATCCGATAAATTGTTTCCAATCGCCATCTGTTCTAATGAAATCGGCATCTCCAAAGGATCCAAATCCGCATCAATGAATTCCAAGTGCCCAAATCCATTCATTCGAATATAGGATGACTGATTATCAAAGATTACACGATTAGCAATACTCGCATTATTTCCAGCCCTGTCAGTCACACTAACTTCAAACAGATTATTACCCCAATTATAATAATGTGGATCCCATGAATCAGAGCCGGGTTGAGCCACCATTATTTGAGTCAAATTAAATTGATAATAACCCTCACCATTTTCATCTATTAGAATAGGAATATCATCATGGTAAACAATCAGATTTGGTTCAGAAATAATCGTGTAATTCAAGACTTGTTGTTGAGTAAATTCAGGGATACCAAATAAAGCTAATAATGGCGTTGTAATATCGTAATTGACAGATAACCAATCCTCATCGACAAGCCCAGAACGATCTGTCAGGTTTAATTTGTATTCATGCCACTGCTCCACTGCAGGAACGGTTGAGTTAATCCAAACCTCTCTGAAAGAAAGATTCTCAGGCATTGCAAAATGATTGCCTGAATTCCAAATGGAAGTCAGGTTATGAAAATTCAAATCTGTATCAATAGCCTCGACCAAATCAGCATTTGGAATCGTCGTCAAATTGTTCTTTGGTGACCAATTCAAATCATCTAAAGCAAAGCCAATTCCTGTATCGAGAGCATGGATTTCCACAGGTAAAATTTGATTGCTATGGGTCAAATTTTCAGGCACAATAAAATCAACCTCTGGAGCGAGTTCAGCAAGGACATATTCGTATGGTAATTTGAGGCTAATTCCACCGACCAATTCGATCTCGACATGGCCCATCCAAATGCCTGCTGATTCTGGCCTCAAGAAAGCTAAATTGACCTGAATTGCACTCTGCGGAACCTCACCAGCTAGAGTTAAGGAACCATTAGGCCAAATAGAATTGATTTCTGTTGTAGACAAGGTCATTTGATTAGTAATATTCAACTCATTCCCCCCTATCATATCAATATCAATCCAAAATTGAACTGTAACAGATGGAACCGACCAACCTAGTACTGCAATAGCATAAAATCCATCATCGGGCGAATCAATATTTATCGATTCTGACGAAGTGCTGGAAATAGAGCGGCGTATCTCTTCGCTCGACTCAAATTCACCATTCTCATTATCATCTCTGAACAAATATAAATCCAAATCAGCATCATCATGTGCATTCATCGAAATCGATAATTCTGAGACCTCGTCGAGAGTGAAATTCTTCCACCAAGATGCTGACATTTTATCACCAGAATTATCTTGGTAAGCAGTCTCATTTTCAAGATAAATCGGTTGAGTCCAGCCATAAGCGCGTACGGATTCAACCTCCATTGGAACTGTAGAAACGACGTGGACAGCATCTACGCCTTCCCCCTCTGACCAGTCGGTCACATAGCGCTGGAAACCCCCTTCTTCGGCAGCAACATAACCCACTGATACGTTCAGAGGATTATCATTAGTACTAACCCCGTGCAAGGCTGTATGAAGGATCATTTGGTGTGTACCAGCCAGAGCGGGAACTGTGAAAACTTCGCGACTAGTTCCTGTATAAGTCCCCCAACTATGTCTTCCACTTCCAACATGATTATTCGTGGATCGAGAAGTGATTGAGAAAGTCGAATCACCATATGCATCCGGATCATCAGCAGCGTAGCCGTGTGGCGTTTCGTCAAGCCAAAGTACATCGATATCGGTATATGGATTGTCATCCCAATCCACATCGAGAATAACTGTCCCACCAGTCGCCCATTCGGCTGGCCAATCGACAGTTAAAAAGCGCCAATCTCCACTCTCGGCACGCCAATTCCACCGCGTAGCACCACTAATCCATTCCTCATCATATAGGGTTTGATTACTGACATTACCATCGAGTGGTTTTGGAGTGATTGTAAAGGGTCCAGACCAAGGGACATTTGTGACTACAGGCAGTGTCCAATTTCGGTGTGGAACCTGTGCCACACTGCCATTTTCATCGATTAGATATGATTTGACTAAAACCCCGTGTTGATGAAGGCCAGATTCTGCATCCATAGGCACATCGATTTGCATTTGAATCGTATCAGTACTATTTGCATCCGAAACAATTGTCGAAGGCAAACTTAGCCAATCATCTGAACCCGAACCGAATGCAGTCCAATCTATTTCGATGCTGACTGGATCATCTGAATTTTCCCCATAATCATTCCAAACACCGAGGAATAAACCATCTCTTGCATCCTCGAAAGGATTCCCGACTCGAACCTCAGCATTCGGTCCGTTCGACCACCAATAGGTGACTTCGTCGAACTCTCCACTTTCAGTCCAGTCATCCGAATCGACCATCGAGTCATTGTCGAAATCTTCAACGTAAATTCCATCACCATCATTGTCAGTCCACCTGTAAATTTCCAAGTAAACTCGTTCTTCTGAATTACGATCCATATCACCATCGAAGGCGGCATAATCAATTGTTGCACGAGCCCGTAATTGTCGTGTATCTTCGGGTAAGGCAAATGTCGTATTAGGAAGATGAAGTGGAATTAACAAATCAGGTCTATCGCCCTGATGTCCGTCCCAAGTGTCATTCTCACCATTCTCCGAGCCGTTTCCTAGGCTCATCCAAGTACGCGTTTGATGCATTATTGGATTGAAATTTGTCGGTGTAAATGAAAGTAATATATCCGATTCGCCCAAATTATAAAAATCTAAATCAACAGATTGAGATTCACCAGGGAATATATAATTGATATTCGCATCACGATGAGATCCTTGAAAATACCCACTATTCCATTGGGCTGGACTCATCGACCAAGTTCCATTATCCCCCTCGAGCGTATTTACCGCTCTCGATGCATTGAACCAGCCTCCACCTTGGACGAATGGTTCGTATCCTCGGTCGTCGGCAGTTGAAAGAACAAAATTACGGAATTCTTGTGATTTTGGTATTTCTCCGTGATTTTTAACCCAAGCTTCGGCAACGACGGCTAATAATCCAGCAGTGATTGGAGTTGCCAAACTCGTCCCTCCCCAAGTTGCATAAGCCGAATTTGCATTATTGCGTAAATTCAGAGGATAATCACCTGTCGCAGACCAGCCGACTGAAACTATGTCAGGATCCATTCGTCCAATCGCATTGGGGCCGCGATTAGACCAAGGCGCATTTTGCCCCCACGAACCGCTGGAACGGCTACTGAACGCGCCTACTGAGAAAACTCCGTTTGCAGCACCAGGTACTTTCGTCGTTCCAAATCCATGGCCTCCATTTCCAATAGCAACCGAATATGTGGTTTGATTATTGTATACACGAGTCAGCCAATCGAGATAGAGTGAATAGCCATCGGCTCCAGCATCATCGATTGATGAATATCCAAAAGAGAAAGAACCAATATTAGGTTGATCAAAAGCAGTTTGGGGTTTGCCATCATTTCCTTCTGCTATCCAACGCCAACCATCAAGTGCATGACCACCAGAATAATGATTGCCAATCGAAGCGATTGTTGCATTCGGAGCCATGCCCATAACCTTGCCACTTGCTATCTTTCCTTGAGCAGCAACAGCACTCGCACAAAGCGTACCATGACTCCCTGATTCAAGCATAAATAGCACGAGGTCACCCGAACCAGCAATCCGGTTTGAATAGCCGTGTCGAGCGGAGTATGTAGGTGCATATGGCACTCCATTTCGACCATCGGACACCCAGTAAACTAATCCACCGGAAATGTCCCACAGTCCATCGTTATCAGTATCGTAACCGGTGGTTTCAGAACCGGGTTTTATCGCTTTCTCGCCAGTGAAATTTCCATCGACATCCATGTCAGCATAAACGGTTCTGTAAACTCCTGTATATTCATCATCAACTACCAAAATTGGAACGTCGGTACCGACCTTTGAACGCAGATTAGAATCTGGGTGCTCACCTAAGTGATACTCGCCCGAAATAGAAGTAGGAAGCCCGGAAATATTGTGACCAGAATTGTCCAAAACTCCATTCGAATCATTATCAAAATCTACGGTTGAAGTATCTGCATACCAGGTATTTCGAGTAGGATATGCATCACCATTAACCAACCAATAATACATCGAATTATGGTCGAACATCATTGGCCAATCGCTCCAATCTGAGCGTGAATCGGTAACCCTAGCTTGAGTTCCGTTAAGATCTGGGTGCCCAAAATCAACCCCCGTATCGGCGATGGCAACAACAATTCCTTCGCCCGTAAAACCACGCTCCCACGCATCATTTGCACCATGAATTTCTCCGGTTCGCACACTTTCTGGTTGCATGCCATCAGGCATCTCGAATGGTGTAGTATCGAATGGTTCGGGGCTATTTTCTGCATCAAGAATCGCAATAACCCCGGCAACTCCAACCAATTTAACAAGGAAAGAAGAATCAAGCCAAAATGTACGATGATCAATTTCACCATTAGATGGGTCGGTTACCTCCAATATTTGTCCACCTTTTGCAGGTGCTTGTTCTTCTTTCGCACCGATTTTGTATTGCCAATCATCAAGTTCAGCCAGTGACCATGTAATCACTGTCACTCGAACTTTTTCCACCCCGAATGCAACGCGTTCTTCTAAGGTAGGCTCGAGCCAAGGATTGCCTAATTCAGGTACATTCTGCTGGGCTGAATCAAACTGATTACCAGCAGGTTGTGAAGGGAAATCATCATTTTTTGAACCGTCATCAA
>Ga0206686_1000232_pt1 | contig 16786 bp, 15 predicted proteins | sample M250012015metaG_FD_155447 | JGI IMG/M metagenome (GOLD analysis project Ga0206686, IMG submission 155447) | Ammonia-oxidizing marine archaeal communities from Monterey Bay, California, United States - M2 500m 12015 | ecosystem: Environmental > Aquatic > Marine > Intertidal zone | place: USA... | reverse complement strand
AGTTTTCCGCTTTCGTACCAATCTCTGTATAACCCATCTAACTCACCATCTTTCCAATTTTGTTCACAATCCAACTGACCATTCTCGTACCAATTTCTTCGTAAACCATCTGGCTTTCCATCTTTGTAATTGTACATTCCCCAGACTTTACAATCCCTACTTTTAAATACAATTCCTGTGTAATCGTCTGGAATTAAATCATAATCTGTAGTATGAAAACCAATAATCGTATCACAATCTGGCTGTTCAGCAGTTTTTTGTGAGTTAGCTACACTTGTAAGTCCAAGCATCAAAAACACGAATAGATATTTCATAAGAAAGTTATCTCTAATATACTCACTTCAATTCTAAATACTCCATGTTTCAGCAGTTCGTCTATTGTCTGTATTGTCATTGTAACTTATATTTTTTATCATAGTCACAAAGGAGTTCTCTCCAAAGGAAAACTAGCCTAAATTCTTCTTATTTTGAAATTGTTTTCCCTATATTCGATGTTACTATTAAACCTCTACTAATTGAAACTACTATTTTCCTTAGGAATTATTTTATTTTTTTGTAGCTGCTCCGCAAGTTCAGATTGTGAACAAAAGGTTCAAAAATTGGAAAAGGAATTGGCCTCACTAAAAACAAAAAGTACAACTCAAGTAATTGATCAGAATGGTGAAAAACGTGAAGAAACCATTGAACGATTTGAAAACGGATCAAAAAAACTGGTAGTCACCTACAGAGGATCGGGTAGTAATGAGCTGGTAATCTCAAAGGTTAGCTATTACTCCAATGGGCAAACAAAAGAGATAGAGAATTACATTAAAAATGAGCTCAGTGGACCATATTTAGAATATTATAGAAATGGGGAAATTTCAGTAAGCTGTACATACTTAAATGGGAAAAGACACGGAGACTTTGTTGAATATTATTTTGACGGGGGAACTTGGGAATCCGGAGAATTTTATAATGGCGATTATGATGGAGAATACATCACTTATTTTGCCAATGGTAAAATCAAAAGCTATGAGCGCTACAACAAAGGTGATCGTTTAGAGGCTGTTTGGTATAATTTAAATGGTGAAGTTGAATTTAGAAATTAGTTTCATTACTTCTATAATTTTAAATCCAAATATTTTTGTTGTCGTCTCATTTTATTAAATTTACCTAAAATCATTTATGAGATTCCTGATTATTTCATGTTTATTCCTTATTTGCATTTCTTGCAAAGATAAATTTCGAGAAAAAAAAGAAATCAAATTGGAATGTAAAGTAGGAATTCAGCCCGTAAAAAAAGTACTGTTTGTGGGATGGGATGGTGTCAGAACTGATGCAATGGAACTTGCCGATACTCCCTGTTTGGATACCTTGATTCAACATTCATATTACCATACGGCTACTAATAGAGGTGCATATACTGTAAGCGTTCCGGGATGGTCTACTATCCTGCATGGAGTCTGGCCTGCCAAACATAATTTAGAAACAAATGCATTTGATAATAATGATTACTACAATTATCCCGATATTTTTACGCTTGCAAGAAGAGTTAAACCAGAGCTCAGTTGTGCTACTTTAAGTAACTGGCAGGATTTTCTTAGAATTACAGAAAATGAGAATTATGCTCAAAGATATGATTCGGATGCAGCTGTTACAACAGATGCATTGATGGTTATTAACGATTGCACGCCTGACATTATGTTATTGCATTTTGACAAGCCTGATCATATTGGTCATTCGAGTGGTTTTTCTCCCACTAATCCAGACTATTTGAGTGCAATTTCTCAATGCGATATGTTGCTGAGCGAAATCATGACGGTTATTGAAGAGCGCGAAGCAAGCTTAAATGAAGAGTGGATGGTGGTTGTAACAACTGATCACGGTGGCGCAGGTACAACTCACGCAAATCAATATTATGTGGAGGAAACAAGATACATATGGTTTGTGGCCAGAACCCCAAATAAAAACGGGGCTACTTATCTTAATAATCCAACTCCATCAATAATCGATTTACTCCCTACAATGCTTAAATGGCTTGATATTGACGTGGACCCTGTTTGGGATCTGGATGGAGTTGCAGTGTATTGATTTTTATCTTGACTTTAAGCAAAATAAACCTCATCAAACACATTATTAATCTACAAAATCTTCTGAATCAAATCTGAAAGATTAACTACCTTTGAATTATGTCCGATACAATCTATATGCAAAGATGTCTTGATCTTGCAATAAAGGGGATTAGAACCGTCTCCCCTAATCCAATGGTCGGATGTGTAATCGTACATAAGAACAAGATTATTGGCGAGGGTTATCACGAAGTATTTGGCAAAGAGCATGCCGAGGTAAATGCCATAAATCAAGTCCAGGATAAAGAGCTGTTAAAGGAATCAAAGCTGTACGTTTCATTGGAACCATGCACGCATTCCGGAAAAACTCCTCCTTGTTCAGATCTTATTGTAAAACACGAAATACCTGAAGTACTAATTGGAATAGAAGACCCCAATCCTAAAGTTTCTGGTAAAGGAATAGCCAAACTGGAAAAAGCTGGGATACAAGTAAAGGTAGGAATCTTAAAATCTTCCTGTCTTGATCTCAATAAACGATTTTTCACATTTCATCAAAAACAAAGACCATTTGTGATTCTAAAATGGGCGCAAACACTTGACGGATACCTCGATAAAATAAGAGATGGTGATGAGCATACAATAAACTGGATTTCAGCACCCGAAACTCAAACCTTAGTACATAAGTGGAGAAGCGAAGAGCAGAGTATTCTCGTAGGACGAAATACCATAATTAATGACAACCCTTCCCTTACTGTTAGAGAATATGGAGGAGTAAACCCAATTCGAATAGTAATAGACAGTCAATTGCAAATCAGCGGTTCACTTAAAATCTATTCAAAAGAAGCCCCGACCTTTGTGTTTAACAGACTAAAAAATGAAAAAAAGAATAATATTGAGTGGATTAAGATTAATGAAACGAACACAAAAAATATTTTAGATGAACTTTACAAAAGAAATATTCAGAGCGTATTTGTCGAAGGAGGTAGCAGAACCTTACAATATTTCATAATTGACAATGCCTGGGATGAAGCTCGAGTTATTGTAGGTCAAAAGAACTTTAGTGAAGGCTATAAAGCTCCGGTAATAAATCGAATTCCCGTAAACTCACATAAATTCGGTAAAGACATGGTCTATTATTTCAAAAGAAGATGATTGTATTAGCAGGTACTGTACTCTTCACCACTCTTATTTTTATCATTTTTCGTCTTTTTGAAAAATTCAAAATTGACACTTTCCAGGCTATTGTATTCAATTATTTTGTCGCATTTATTTGCGGATGGGTCTTGTATTCAGACGAGCTCAGTCCACGAGCATTTAGCAATCTGGACTGGTTACCCTATGCAATAGCTGTGTCCTTTTTGTTTATTTATATTTTTTTCGTGATAGGATTGAGCTCTCAAAAAAATGGCGTCGCCATTACATCCGTTGCAGTGAAAATGAGTCTGGCGGTATCTATGATTGGAATGATCATTATATATAATGAGTCATTAACTATTTTAAAAATATGTGGAATTCTGCTGGCTCTGGCAGGTGTTTTATTGGTTTCATTGGAGGGGTCGAAAGGAAATAAAAAAAGCAGTTCATGGAAAATGTTACTCATTTTATTTATTGGAAGCGGTATTCTTGATCTGACATTAAATTATGCCCAGCAGCATGTATTAAATGATTTAACTCCCTCCTTGTTTTCCGCCATTGGCTTTGGTATAGCAGGATGCATCGGAATTGTGATTCTGGCATTCAACAGCATCTTCAAATCCACAAAAATTAAGCTAAAGAACATTCTTGCTGGCATTGTACTTGGAGTTCCAAATTATTTTTCCATCTACCTACTCTTAAAGTCATATGAAGTACTTGAAATTACAAATTCAAGTATTTTAGCTTTTGTAAATGTTTCCGTTGTTGTGTTCTCTGCTCTAGTTGGATTCACGCTGTTTAAGGAACTATTTACACCCAGAAAGGCAGTTGGTTTAGCTGCCTCAATATTAGCGATTCTCACGCTCTATTTCGCTTCTTAAATTCGTACATTTACAATGATGAAACATCTCTTGATTTTCTGTTTTGGCCTACTGACCCATTCCTTTTATGCTCAGGAATCCATTTCTTTGGCCGTATTAAAATACCATGGAGGTGGTGATTACTATGCCAATCCAACAGCTCTTCCCAACCTTATCGAGTTTTGTAATAGCTCGCTAAATACAAAAATAAACGAAGATGTGCCTTATGTAGAAGTTGGCAGCAAAGACCTTTTTCTGTATCCATTTGTTCATATGACCGGACATGGCAACGTCGTTTTTTCTAACAAAGAAGCTGAAAATTTAAGAACATACCTGAAGGCAGGTGGCTTTCTGCATATAGACGACAACTATGGCATGGATGAATTCATCCGTGTGGAGCTTAAAAAAGTTTTTCCGAGTAAAGAGCTCATTGAGCTTCCGTCAAATCACCCGCTTTTTAAACAGAAATACAAATTCAATGGTTTGCCAAAAATTCATGAACATGACGGCAAAAGAGCCCAGGCTTTTGGAATATTTGCTGATGGCAGACTAGTCTGCTTGTATACCTACGAAACTGATTTAGGGGATGGATGGGAAGACCAGAACGTACATAACGACCCAAACAACAAAAGACAGGAAGCCCTGCAGATGGGAGCCAACATCATCTCTTACTCTTTTAATAATTAAGCTTAATGCTTGTGATCATGTCCGTCATGGTCATGTCCGTCATGGTTATGACCATCGTGATTCTCTTTTGGAGTTTCAGCTGCCTCTTCAACATTGAGTAATTCAATATCAAAAACCAAATCCGAATATGGAGGAATTGGGCCTCTACCCTTTTTGCCATAAGCTTGGTAATAAGGAATGAAAACCTTTATTTTACCCCCTTTACCAATCATTGAAATTCCCTCCTCAAAACCAGGAATCATACTCTGAACTTTGTATGTAAAATTAAAAGGTTCATTGCGATCCCGAGAAGAATCAAATTTTTTCCCATCCTTTCGGAAAGTACCAATATAATGAAGAGAAACTGGAGAACCGGGAACGGGAACCATTCCTTTGCCTTGATTTTCTATAACAAATACCAATCCTGATTTTGAAATTTTTGCATTCGGGAAGTCCTTTTTAACCTCTTCAAACATAAAGCTGCTGTATTGAAAATCCGACATGGCATCAATTTTTGCAAATTCGGCATTGACATTGGCATTTTCTTCTTCGATTTTTCGAGATATTCTATTAAAAGATTCATTAGCGTTCCACTTTTTAGCCTTTTTACCTTTTCTAATAATTTTAAGTTTTTTGATGACGTCATCTTTTTGGATCGAATCGACCACATCCTGCCCTTGAATCACATGACCAAAAACAGTATGTTTACCATCCAGCCAAGGTGTCGCTTTATGCGTGATAAAAAATTGACTTCCATTAGTTGCAGGGCCGGAATTTGCCATAGACAATATGCCTGGGCCAATATGCTTTAATGAGTTATCAATTTCATCCGGAAATTTATAACCAGGATTACCCGTTCCATTTCCTAGTGGACATCCTCCTTGAATCATGAAATCAGCAATAACTCTGTGAAAGATCAAACCGTTATAGTAAGGTTTAGAAATTTTAATTGAATCTTTTTCGAACTTCCCTTGAGCTAAGGCAACAAAGTTACCTACCGTCATTGGTGTTTTTTCATATTCTAATTGGCAGTAAATCTTGCCTTTATTGGTTATAAAAAGCGCGTAAACCCCATCTTCCATTTTTGGTTTTTGGCCAAAAACCAGAATAGAAGACAAAATAAATGCTAGGAATAAATATGAATTTTTCATTGATATAGATTTAGATTTAATTTTTATTCTGATACGATTTCCAAAAGCTCAACCTCAAACACCAATGGCATGTATGGCATGATCGCACTACCAGGTTGCGGATTTGCACCATACGCCAGCTCCTGAGGAATAAAGAATTTAAACTTAGAGCCAACCGGCATAAGCTGAACCCCTTCGGTCCAGCCCTTAATGACCTGATTCAAGCCAAATTCAATAGGCTGACCTCGGTCAACAGAGCTGTCAAAAACTTCCCCTTGCGGAGTTGTTCCATGGTAATGGACTTTCACTTTGGAAGTAGCGGTCGGTTTTGGTCCATTTCCTTTTTTCAAAACAATGTACTGCAATCCAGATTCTGTGACCTGAACGTTCTTTTTTGTTTTGTTTTTCTCAAGAAATTTCTCCCCTTCCACTTTAGCGATGAGATTCTCTTGTTCAGCCTGCTCTGTCTTTATCCTATTCTTTTCCTGAAAATAAGAATTCAAAACAGCATTGTTCGGGTCTGAGCACATGCTTTCTTTATTATATAAGCCATCTCCTAAGCCCTGCATTACTATATCCTTGTTCACTTCGCTCATATCCTTCATAACATTCGCTGCAATAGCCTGGCCTATTAAATAGGATACACTATCCAATTGGTTTGTGAGCGGTAATTGTGCTGTTGTATTTCCCGCCACCAATAAAAACATCAAAACGCTTATCTTTTTTATCATTTGTATATGTATTAATTAATTTCTTTTATCAATGCCCCAGAGCATCTTATTTCTAATCGTATCTAAAAAATTATTGTCTTCAAATTTAATTACGTTGATCATGAAATCCGCTTTCTTTATTATAATCTCCTGACCTTGCTTTATATTCATTGGTTTCCCGTCAATACTCATTAAATAAGAACGTCCTCTTCCCTCCACGCTCATTTTAATAGGCATATGATCCGGAACCACCATTGGACGAACATTTAGATTGTGAGGTGCAATAGGAGTAATAATATGAACCTGACAACCAGGAGTAATAATAGGGCCTCCACAGCTTAAATTATAGGCAGTTGACCCTGTTGGAGTCGACACAATCAAGCCGTCAGACCAGTATGAATTCAAATAATTATCATCTAAATGCACATTTATCGCGACCATAGATGAGCTGTCCTTTTTGTGGATAGCCAATTCGTTAAGGGCAAAATACTCCTTATTTGAATCTCCGTCCACCTGAACGCTGAGTAAAGACCTTTTTTGAAATACGTAATTCTTGTCTTTAACATCTTTTAAAGCATCGTTGATCTGATCTTTTGACACATTCGCCAAAAACCCCAATCTTCCTGTGTTAATTCCCAATATAGGAACACCAGAATCCTTGATGTATCTAACACACTTCAAAAAGGTACCATCACCACCCATACTCACTACCAGATCAATACCATTTTTGATGTCCATAAAAGAATTGAATGTGTTGTATTCAAAACCTAATTTCCCTTTTTGTTTAAGTGATTTAGCTAGCTCCTCTTCAATAAATATCGTCCATCCAAAGGACTGAATACATTCAAAAACATCATAAAAAGATTGAAGGTTTGCTTTTGAGATTTTCCTACCGTAAATAGCAACTTGCATCATTAAAAATTCAAATAGTTCATTAGGGCATCATAGCGCCACTGCAAATCTTCAGCTCCTGTGCCATTTTGATATGATGCCTTTACGACATAATCATATCGTTCAAAAGTACGAATGATACGCGTCAAATCCTCCTGATTGATCTTTAATGTAACATCCAGCTTCGTGGAAGACGCATCAGATAAAATGGTTGAACTCAATATTTTAGCATCATTACTTTCAACAATTTGCCCAATTTGTGCCATGGAGTAATCCAATTGATTTATTTCAAGAACAATTATCCCTCCACTATCTTTAATACTAGAGGTATTGGCAATAGAAGTCATAAGTTCAAAAATACTCGTACATCCCAAATACTGTTCATTATCATCCAGTATGGGCATCACACTTATCTTAAATTCTGAAATTTTTGACAAAATTTCAAACAAATGGGCACTGGACAATACAAATGGGCGTGGTAAATGTTGAAATAATACATCAAGATTTTCGGTGACATCCATTTTATCGAGAATATGAGTTTCTGACACCACTCCAACAAAATTGCCATTTTTTAATACGGGCAGATGAGATACCTTAAATTCATCCATCCATAATAATGCCTTTTCCCCTGTATCAGTGTGTACAAGCGGTGGAATTTCGTATGTGATTAAATCAATTGCATTCATGAGCAGTCCAAAATAGTAAAATCATTTAAGAGTTTGTAAATTTACTACTTCAAAATTTATACCATGATTAATTTGAGTGTAAATATTAATAAAATTGCAACCATTAGAAATGCGCGTGGTGGAAATATACCCAACCTTGCAAAATTCGCAATGGATTGCGAAAAATTTGGTGCCGATGGCATTACAGTTCATCCCAGGCCAGATGAAAGGCACATTACCTTAAAAGACGTGCATGATATTGCTGAGAACATTCAAACTGAATTCAACATTGAAGGGTATCCTGATGAGCGATACATGAAAATAATAAAAGATATACGACCGAAACAGGCGACACTGGTTCCAGACCCACCAAATGTATTGACCTCAGACAATGGGTGGAATATTGAGAAAGACAAAGAAATGTTGATCCCTATTATACAATCCATTAAGGATTTGGGAGTACGAACTTCCCTATTTGTCAATGCAGATGAAAAGAGTATCCGAGCGGCGGCACTAACGGGAACTGATAGAATAGAATTATATACAGGTCCTTTTGCAGAACATTTTCATCAAAACCCGAGTGAAGCTATACGTTCATATATTGAGGCAGCAAATATTGCTAAAGAATGTGGGATTTCTGTAAATGCAGGCCATGACCTGAGCTTAGATAATTTGAAGTACTTCGCGGAAAATGTGACACATCTAGACGAAGTATCAATAGGGCATGCATTAATTTCAGATGCCTTATATTTTGGGATAGAAAATGCGATTCAAATGTATAAAAGATGTTTATTGAATCACTTTTGATTCTGCATGTGAATTGTCCGTTGAGGAAAAGGAATTCGAATATCATTTTCTCTGAATACACGATCAATTTCAAATCTTATTTCGGACTTATACGTTCTTATATCCCAATGCTGATCGGCCCAGAAAATCAACTCCAGTTCTAAGCCATTTGCTCCGAAATCCGAAAGTCTGACCAGAACCTGTTGAGTTTTCTTCACCTTTGGATGAGAAAGTGCTGCCCCCTCTAATAATGACCTAACTAATTCTGTATCTGTACCATAGGCCACGCATACCTTGATGGAAAATCTAGTCAACCTTGAACTATGACTCCAGTTTTCAACTTGCTCTCTGGTTAGCATAGAATTTGGTATAACTAAAACATTCCCTTCCCAAGTCTGAATCTGTGAAGTTCGGATATTAATTTTCCTAATTCTGGCAATGAGCTCCTGTTCCTTTTCAGTAGCAGATATTTTAATGATGTCACCCACTTTAAGATTGCCCTCTAACAATAAAATAAATCCAGCAATTAAATCCTTAAATGCATCTTGTAAACCCAAACCAATTCCCACAAGCACTGCGGCAGAACCAAAAAGCAAATTGGTTAAAGGGATATTTAACAGCTGAAAGCAAAAAAGAACCGAAAAGACATATATAACATACTTGATAAGCTGGGTATATATGTAAAGATTTCCTTCAGTATAATCTGGATTACTTCGAAGTTTTTTGGCAAGGTATAATTTACTAAAAAACACGAAAATTCTCGCACACAGAAGTACGGTGATTACCACTGCGATATGATAGAATGACAGCTTAAATGAACCTATTTCAATTATGGGGTAATTAAATAAATCTTCAAAACCCACTCTTGGATTATTTACTCTCAAGCTCAATATACTGATGTAAAAAGCCAATAAATAAATACTTTGACTCACCAATTTAAGCCAGGCAAGTTTCTTTCCCTGAATCTTTATTTCTGCTTTACGTACGTATCTATTTAGTAGACCATGAGCTATTCTTTTACCTCTATACGCCAGATAAAAAATGAGGCTCAGAACTAAAACATTCCAGAGATTTAATTCGAAAGGGCCTAAATTAAATAGTATTTTACTCATTATTTTAATATTATTCTACCCAGCCTTTCTGAGAGTATTTTCTTAATTCGTTCGTAACTCATCTGTTCAGAAAGTAAACTTAATAATTCATCGTCATTATTTGCTCTCTGCTTTATCTCAATTTTAATTTTCGCAATTAATTCATCTACCTTATGGTATTTAAAATTATAGACTGAATTCATCACGGATTTATACAAATCATCACTTTCCATTTTTGTGTAAATATTGAACTTTTGAATCCAGTTATAGCTAAGCTCAACTTCATTGCTTTCAAGATTGGAAACGAAAGATACGACTTTTTGATTCTCTAATTTCTTGAAATAAGATGTAGACAATAAAACATCTTCTTTCAGTCCGTTTACAAATTCATCAAAAATCATTTTATACAAGTCATTCTCAAATTGCAACTCATCTTTTTTAAGTTCGTTGTAGATTAATTCTATAACACTACTTGTCGTCTCTTCATCATTAACCATCAGTTTAACTTCATTTGTTCCAAAAAGCACCATTAATCGAATCAGATCCAGCTCGTATTCCGAAACTTCCGCCTTTACACTCGTTTGTTTATCTTCTTCCTTCTTAATATGTACCTGTGAGGAAGTAGATACCGGTCTTTGAGTACTTTTAGCATTTGATAATTTAGACCTCAATAATTTGATGAGTTCATTGGAAATAGTGCGCTCATTAATCTCAAATTTTTTAGCGATTTCCTGTACGTAAACACTTCTGGTAATTTGATCCGGTATCAGCGATACCGATTGAACCACTTCACGAATAAGTTTTGATCTCTTAATTGGATCATCAGTCTCAGTCATTAAAACGGAACTCTTAAACGAGATAAAATCCTGTTTATTTGTATGAATCATCTCTGCCAATTCTTCTCTGGAATGATTTTTTGCATACGAATCAGGATCTTCCCCTTCAGGAAACAAAACTACCTGCACATTTAACCCTTCTTCCAAGATTAAATCAATTCCCCGAAATGAAGCTTTAATACCTGCTGCGTCCCCATCAAATAGAATTGTCAAGTTTTGTGTATACCGTTTAACCAAACGGACCTGCTCTTTTGTAAGAGCTGTTCCCGACGAAGACACCACGTTATGTATCCCGGACTGGTATAGAGAAATGACATCCGTGTATCCCTCACAAAGTAAACATTCATCCCTCTTAATGATTTCGCCTTTTGAAAAATAAAGCCCGTAAAGTATCTCGCTTTTATTATAAATAGGACTTTCTGGAGAATTATAATATTTGGCAACTTTTTTATCGCTTTTTAAGGTTCTACCTCCAAATCCAAGCACCCTTCCAGAAATACTATGAATAGGGAAAATTACTCGGCCTCTGTAGAAATCAAAAGAACGGTCTTCTTTCGTTTTTGTCAATCCCACTTTAGAGAGGTATTCCAATTTATACTCTTTTTTCAGTGCAGACTTAGTGAAATCATCACTTTTATCCATGCAATATCCGAGCTGAAATTTTTCAATAATTTCTGGACTATACCCTCTTTCGACAAAATAACTTAGACCTATTGATTTGCCTTCATCACGTGAATGCATGTTATTTTGAAAAAACGACTTGGCAAATTCATTAATTACAAAAAGACTCTCCTTTTCAGAAATTTTTTCCAGCTCTTCTTTTGTCTGTTCTCTCGGAGCAGGAATTTCAATACCATATTTATCGGCCAGCCATCTTAAGGCCTCAGGATAAGAGAAATGCTCCTTTTCCATCAAAAATGTAACAACCGTACCTCCTATTCCACTGGAAAAACACTTAAAAATCTGCTTGGCAGGTGAAACCACAAAAGAAGGTGTTTTCTCATCCGTAAAAGGACTCAGGCCCTTTAAATTGGACCCTGCTCTTTTTAATTGAACAAAGTCACCAATAACCTCCTCCACCAATGCAGTCTGCATGATTTCATCAACGATATGTGCAGGGATCTTACTCATTCAATATCATAATTTTTTTCTTCAACCAATTCTCCTTCTTTATTATAAAATTTCCATACTCCAACTTTCTTATCATTTCGGTATTCCCCATGATAGTGCCGAATTCCATTTGGGTATTTAACCACTGAAAATCCTTCCTTCATTCCATTGGTATACGTAGTCATAGATAGCTCTAAGCCAGTTTGAGAGTAATACACCCATGCACCATGTCTTTTTTTATTTTTATCTATCTGACCGCTCATTTTTAATTGGTCTTTTCCCTGATACCATTCAGAAACCTGTCTATTTACAGTATCATTTAATACTATTTCTGAAGGAGGATTATTACTCGTATTCTCTTTCGGCTTATCCGCCTGATCAGAACAGGACATAATCAGCAAAGACACCATAACGTACAAAATAAAATTTTTCATTCTAATTTTCTCTCATTATTGTATAATCCACCAATCCAATAAGCGACCTCTTTGCCTCACAATCAGGATAATTCTCCAGTATCCCCTTTGCCTCCTGTGCATATTTATTCATTTGCTGATAGGAGTACTCAATACCGCCATGCTCAATAACCAAATCCGTAGCTCGTTTTATTTTTTTTGCGTCTTCGTTATAATTCTTCACAATACGTTTTAGCTCTTTTTGAACTTTTTTAGGGCCATTCTTTAAGGTGTAGATTAAAGGTAAAGTCATTTTCTGTTCTCTAATATCAATCCCAGTAGGTTTTCCAATTTTCTCAGGTGTACCATAATCAAAAATGTCGTCCTTAATCTGGAAAGCCAAACCAACCTTTTCTCCAAAATTTCTCATTTTTTCTCTGTCATCAAAGGCTTTAACACTTATGGCACCCGCTTCACAACACGTAGAAATTAAGGAGGCTGTCTTTTTTCGAATTACCTCAAAATACTCCTCTTCAGTGATGTCTAAGGACCTCGATTTTTCAATTTGAAGTAACTCTCCCTCACTCATCTCTTTAACTGACCTTGCCACAATTTGTAATAAATCCGTATTTTCTTTTTCCAAGGACAAAAGCAATATTTTTGACAGCATATAATCCCCTACCAACACGGCAATTTTATTTTTCCATAGGGCATTCACAGAAAAAAAACCTCTTCGTTCATTGGCATCATCCACTACATCATCATGAACTAATGTTGCTGTATGCAACAGCTCAACCAACGACGCAGCATTGTATGTGGTCACATTAATTTCCCCCAACAGTTTAGAGGTTAAGAAAACAAACATAGGCCTCATTTGCTTCCCTTTTCTCTTCACAATGTAGTGCGTTACCTTATCGAGTAATGGCACATTGGATTTTAAGGCATTTTCAAAATGAGTTTCGAAATCACTCAATTCCTCTTTAACCGGTTCAATAATGTCTTTAACACCCCGCATTATACAAATATAGAAAAACGCATCATGCTATTTTCGATAAAACTGATTAACGTGACAAATGCATATTACGCTCTGAATATACTTTTCTGAAAAACGGATCTTTCAGATTATCAATAAAGCGAATTGCCTCCCCGGTGGATTTCATTTCGGGACCAAGCTCCTTTTTCACATTTGGAAATTTCTCAAATGAAAAAACAGGTATTTTTATGGCGTATCCCTTCTTTCTGGGTGAGAATTTAAAATCTTTTACTTTTTTCTCTCCAAGCATTACCTTTGCCGCATAATTCACATAAGGTTCGTCATATGCTTTTGAGATAAAAGGCACTGTCCTTGACGCTCTCGGGTTTGCCTCGATAACATATACCTTGTCATCTTTTATGGCAAACTGAATATTAATCAAGCCGACTGTTCGTAATTCCAAAGCAATTTGTTTGGTGATGTCTACAATCTGTGTCATCACATAATCTCCCAAATTATACGGGGGAAGAACCGCATAAGAATCCCCAGAGTGTATTCCCGCAGGTTCGATGTGCTCCATAATACCAATAATATAGACATCTTCACCATCACATATGGCATCGGCTTCTGCTTCAATAGCTCCACCTAAAAAATGATCTAAGAGTATCTGATTATCACCCATTTCATTGATTATATCCACGACATGATGTTCAAGCTCTTCCTTGTTAATGACAATTTTCATCTTTTGCCCTCCCAGAACATATGAAGGCCTTACCAACAACGGAAAACCTAGGTCATCCGAAAGCTCAAGTGCCTGTTCTGCATTTTCAACAACTCCGTATTTTGGAAAAGGAATATCATTTTTCTCCAGCAACTTTGAAAAACGACCACGATCTTCTGCAAGGTCCAGGGCATCATAACTGGTTCCTAAAATCTTAATGCCATATCTATTAAGCTTTTCAGCCAATTTAAGCGCTGTCTGTCCTCCAAGCTGAACAATCACTCCTTCAGGATTTTCGTGCTGTATAATGTCATAAATATGTTCCCAAAAAACCGGCTCAAAGTACAGTTTGTCCGCAGTATCAAAATCAGTAGAAACCGTTTCTGGATTACAATTAATCATTATGGTCTCATATCCGCATTCTTTTGCAGCCAAGACACCGTGAACACAGGAATAATCAAATTCAATTCCCTGACCTATACGATTGGGTCCTGAGCCTAATACAACGACTTTCTTTTTATCAGTAACAATACTCTCATTTTCAAATTCAAAGGTTGAGTAATAATATGGTGTTTTGGCCTCGAACTCCGCTGCACAAGTATCAACCAGCTTATATACTCGCTTAATACCTAATTCTTCCCTTTTCTTATACACCTTAGATTCCAGACATCTCAATAGATGTGCAATCTGTCTGTCTGCATAGCCTTTTTGTTTGGCTTCAAATAACAACTCTTTTGAAATGGTATCAATATGCAATTTTTCTATTTGCTTCTCCAGAATTATGAGGTCTTCGATTTGTTTCAAAAACCAGATATCTATTTGTGTTTTTTCTACAATGGTTTTAAATGGAATGCCAAGTTTTATGGCATCGTATATATGAAACAGTCGATTCCAGCTGGGATTTTCCAGTGAATATAAAATCTCATCCTGATCAGTAAGCTCACGACCGTCGGCACCTAATCCATTCCTATTAATTTCAAGAGACTGACATGCCTTCTGCAAAGCTTCCTGAAACGAGCGACCAATTCCCATTACCTCTCCAACAGATTTCATTTGAAGACCCAGCTTTCGATCTGCTCCGGGAAATTTATTGAAATTCCACCTGGGTATTTTGACAATTACGTAATCCAGGGTGGGTTCAAATAAAGCAGATGTTGTTTTTGTTATTTGATTTTCAAGTTCATCCAAATGATAACCAATGGCAAGCTTAGAAGCAATTTTCGCTATAGGGTAACCTGTTGCTTTAGATGCCAAAGCAGAGGATCTGCTTACTCTAGGATTAATCTCAATAGCAATGATATCTTCATTTTCATCAGGAGAAACGGCAAATTGAACATTGCATCCCCCTGCAAATTCACCTATGGAACGCATCATCTTTATAGCCATGTCCCGCATCTTCTGATATGTCGTGTCTGATAAAGTCATGGCAGGAGCAACGGTAATAGAATCTCCAGTATGTATACCCATTGGATCAAAATTCTCGATAGAACAAATGATTACCACATTGTCGTTTGAATCTCTTAGTAATTCCAATTCATATTCTTTCCATCCCAAAAGCGCCTTGTCAATCATCACCTCATGTATTGGAGATAATTGAAGACCTCTCTCAAGAAGTCCATCAAATAGATCTGGATCATTCAGAATAGAAGCACCTGAACCACCAAGAGTATATGATGGTCGTATACACAATGGAAATCCAAATTCCTGGGCAATTTCCTTGCCTTCAAGAAACGATTTAGCTGTTTTTTGGGGAGCCATAGGAATTCCTATTTTATGCATCAATTCACGAAAGGCTTCACGATTCTCAGTAATTTCGATCGCATTAATATCTACACCAATAATTTTGACATTAAACTCCTCCCATAATCCCATTTCATCGCACTTTATACAGAGGTTTAATGCAGTTTGTCCTCCCATAGTGGGTAGTACGGCATCTATTTTATGGTTCTTTAAAATTTTCGTGATACTGGCGGGTTCTAAAGGCTGAAGATATATATTGTCTGCAACCACCTTGTCGGTCATGATTGTTGCAGGATTCGAATTAATCAAAGTTACTTCGATTCCTTCCTCGCGTAATGATCTTGCGGCTTGTGATCCGGAATAATCAAATTCGCAAGCCTGTCCAATGACGATAGGTCCACTTCCAATAATTAAAACAGATTTTATGGATGTATCTTTAGGCATAGAGCGTTCAATTTTAAAAACATCATTTCACATGATAAATCGAATGCAAATTTAATTTAATTGAGGCTTGAGATGAAAAAAGATGTATAAATGTTTTTGAACAAATTTCAAATCTTGTGTTAATTAAATGTTTTTACATGGCAAAAAGTGAATAGTATATTCTAATTTCGTTGATAATGAAATCAAATTATGTCAAACAAGGATCTGTACAAATAGAATATTTCACCCTTGGTTCGGGTTCAGAAACCATTGTATGTCTTCATGGACATGGACGGAATGTCTCGGACTTTAATTTTCTAAAGAAAGAGAGTCGTCGATTGATCTTACTCGTTTTACCATTTCATGGGAATTCGTATTTCCCAGAAGAACGAATTGAGGACAATCCAATTTCAATTGAAGAGTTTAATAAATTATTTAAGCAAATTCTTGATAAAGAAAATGTCAACACCTTTCATTTTGTGGCATTTTCTCAAGGAGGACGATTTGTGCTTTCGCTTATTCCATTACATAAACACAAAATCAAATCTGTCTATTTGATTTCTCCAGATGGTATGGATTACAATAGCTTCTATAATAGAAAATCCCGAAA
>Ga0206686_1000230_pt1 | contig 16872 bp, 17 predicted proteins | sample M250012015metaG_FD_155447 | JGI IMG/M metagenome (GOLD analysis project Ga0206686, IMG submission 155447) | Ammonia-oxidizing marine archaeal communities from Monterey Bay, California, United States - M2 500m 12015 | ecosystem: Environmental > Aquatic > Marine > Intertidal zone | place: USA... | reverse complement strand
ACTTCCCCACTCTTTCAATAATCCTATTGATATAACAGCGTTTGAACAATTATGCTTAATTCCCAAGTTCAATGAATAATTTAACCTTTCACTTTCAGATTTAGTGTCTTTTTTTATCATGCTAATATGATATGAATCTAAATTAGATTCGTTTGTCTCTGCACTAAATAACCAAGAATATTTTAATGACAACTCACCCTCGTCGTTGGCTTGATAAATATTAATTTTATTCTGCTCAGGATCTTGCTTGCTAAAAGATTTAGATAAATTATTAAATACCCCTTCAATTAATAAACCCTTTGTTTTAAGTGCTTCCAGAAGTTTTAACTTTGTTTCTAGTATATTCTCCTCACTGCCAAAAATACCTATATGGCTATTATTAAGATTAGTAATAACCAATGCATCGAACCATAAATACTTAACAATAAGATCAAAATCACCAGCCTTTCTTGCGCCACATTCCACAATTAAGTTCTCAGTATCTTTATCTATTTTTAAAACTGTATAAGCAATACCAAATTCATTATTCTCATTATCTTTTGTTACGACTGTATTCTGATGATCAAGCAAAGACCCTATCATTTCTTTCACAGTTGTTTTCCCATTGCTGCCTGTGATTGCCAAGGTCCTTGGCTTTACTTTGTTCAATTGATATTGAGCTAATTTGAGTAATGCTAAATAAGTATCATCGACAACAATTGTCCTACCTGGAATTTCTGGATCGTCTGTTATAACAGCACAACATCCTTTGGATAAAACCTCTGAACAAAAAACATTGCCATCAAATTTCTCTCCGTGTAGAGCGATGAAAACTGAGTTCTGTTGTGTGTTTCTTGAATCAACTACAAGAGATCCGAAGGTAGTATTTTCTCCCATCAACTGTCCTTCAACAACTTGTGCTAATTTCTCTAAATCATCAATACCTATAAGCTTAAACAATGCATCCCTTTCTAATTGGTGCCCCGAAGAGGATTCGAACCTCTGACCCCCGGATTAGGAATCCGATGCTCTATCCTGCTGAGCTACCGGGGCATTTCAATCAACTTTTATAAAAAAATAATTATAGTCAATTTAATGCATAATTATCCCAATAGTGGGCAAATAAAAATAAATAAGTAGTGACTCAGAAAATTCATAATCATCTCCTAAAGTTAAGTACAGCCCATTGCAAACCATTAGCATCAATAATAAAAGCCAATGGACCTATAAATATTGAGATCCCAACAGATATAGAATTATTTGATTGTCTTGCACAAACAGTGGTTGAACAACAGCTATCATATAAAGCAGCAAAAAGTATTTGGAATAAAATTAAAACTAGCTCAGAAGAAAGAAACATTAAACTGATTGACTATTTTGATACTAAATATATAGCTGATATCAGAAAAGATGGTTTATCTGAAAATAAAATTAAAGCAATTCTTGGTGCAAAAGAAGCAGTTAATGGTGGTGAAATTACACTCAAAGGACTATCTGAAATGAATGATATAGAATTCAAAGCATCTATTACAGGCCTATGGGGATTTGGTGATTGGTCTGCTGAAATGATTGCAATCTTTTATCTTGGAAGAACTAATATCTGGTCAGAAAAAGATTTAATCTTGAATAAAGGAATCAATCATATTTGTGAACAATGTGAATTAACTCCGCATGAACTTCTAGAAATTGTTGATCCCTATCAATCATATTTGGCTCTTCACATCTGGAGATACAAAGATTAAAAATAAAGTAATCTAAGGTTTAGTAAAAACAAGAGAAGCGTTTGTGCCTCCAAAGCCAAAACTATTAGACATTACAGTATTCAAACCAATGCCCTCTTCCATAGCTGTCACAATTGGTACTCCCTTTGCACCTTCATCAAGATTTTCAATATTTGCAGAAGCTGCAATAAAGTCTGAATCAAGCATTAAAAGTGTGTAAATTGCTTCATGGACGCCAGCCACTCCTAATGAATGCCCTGTAAGGGATTTCGTTGAAGTGAGTTTAGGTATATCCTCACCAAAAGTTTCCTTAATTGCCTCAAGTTCTCTACTATCACCAACCGGTGTGCTTGTCCCATGAGTATTTAAATAATCAATTTTACCAATATTCTGCATGGACTGCTGCATACATCTAACAGCTCCTTCTCCAGAGGGTTGAACCATATCAAAGCCATCAGAGGTCGCACCATAACCAACTAGCTCAGCATAAATCTTTGCACCTCTTGAAATGGCATGTTCATATTCTTCAACCACCACAACACCACCGCCACCAGAAATAACAAAGCCGTCTCGATCATTATCAAAAGGTCTTGAAGCACATTCAGGTGTTTCATTGTAATTTGATGACAAAGCTTTCATTCCATCAAAAAACGAAGCTAAAACCCAATGGACTTCGTCACCAGCACCGGCAAAAACAATATCTTGTTTATCAAATTGAATTAGCTCAGCAGCATTTCCTATGCAATGTGCACTCGTAGCACAAGCTGAGCTGATTGAATAATTAATCCCCTTTATTTTAAAAGCTGTGCCTAAGACACCAGAGTTACCGCTAGACATTGATCGAGTCACTAGAAACGGGCTAACTTTTCCTTTTTCCCTGAATGAATCTGCACCAAAAACAATTGATTCTGGTGAACCTCCGCCATTACCCATGATTAATCCAGTGCGAAAAGAACTGACTTGATCCTGATTAAGTTGACTATCCTCTATCGCTTCTTTCATGGCAAGATAATTAAAAGCAATTCCGTCACTCATAAAGCGTTTTAGTTTTCGATCAACGTGGTCTACTAAATCAAGATTAATGGTTCCGGCAACCTGGCTTTTGAGACCATAATCGGCAAACTGTTGGCAAAATTCAATACCAGATCTTCCTGTTTTCAAAGAATCAGTAACGTCTTGTTTGTTATTACCGATGGCACTTAGGATACCTAAGCCAGTTATAACAACTCTTCTCATTAATTAGCCTCTGAAAGTTCAGTGAACAATCCAACACGTAAGTCCTTACCTGTGTATATCACTTTATTGTCTGCCATCAGAGTAGCGTCAGCAATTCCCATCGTGAGTTTTGAATTAATAATACGTTTGATGTGTACGTGGTATGTAATTAATTTAGTTGTGGGGGTAACCTGTCCAACGAATTTAATTTTACCACTCCCAAGAGCACGCCCTCTTCCTTGGCCGCCAATCCAACCGAGGAAAAAACCAATTAATTGCCACATAGCGTCAACGCCTAAGGAGCCAGGCATAACAGGGTCAGAAAAAAAATGGCAATCAAAAAACCAAGCGTCTTTCTTTATCTCCAGTTCGGCGATAATCTCACCTTTACCATAATCACCACCTTCATCGCTTATATGCGTGATTCGATCAATCATTAACATTGGGGGTAATGGTAATCTACCGTTATCAGGACCAAAGAGCTTTTCTTTAGCACAATCCATAAGTTCTTGAAGATTGTATGCGTTCTTTCTTTTCATAGATTTTATTTTAATAGAAACCAAGTGAAATGAATAATTGTTTCTAGCTACCGTAGTGTAATTGGAGTGTTTTTACTTTACCAAACCAAGGCACTGTTACCACAAAGAGCTGGTCTAAATCTTGTAGAGAAGCAGGTTGGATGTTTTTACTTCCTTGAAGCTCAATAATCAGTTGAGGTAAGACCTCGGGGTGCGTGACTATAAGAATAATTTTACCCTTATGATGATCCATAATATCTTTTATCAATTCTTCAACACCCTTAGGATCAACTATATTGATAGGAACATTCAAGCTTCTCGAAACAGGTTCAGCGGTTTCTTGTGTGGCCCTTAGTGGAGTAGCATAAATAGTGTCAACTCCAGCAACAACATCAATTGATAACAACATCTTTTGAAGTGATGTCGCACGTTTTGTGCCAGCATCTGTTAAACCAGGATTTGATTGTAAATCGGATTCAATCTCTGTGTGGGTTGTTATCAACACCGTGGTGGTCGCTTGTGATTCAAAGAACCATGAAAGCATAACAGCAAAGCCAATAAAAACTAGGACAAATGCGACTCGCCTTAACTGTCGTTTCTTTCGTTTATTTTTATACTCATCTATGCGATCAATCATCAGAATCCTTGTTATCTAAAATAGTGTATTCTGCATCAATTACCGTGTCATCTGTATCTAAATCTTTCTTTCTACGGTAAAAAAACCCTCTTACATAAAATCCGATTATGACTATAACAATTAATCCAGCGAGAGTAATAAAAATAAAACCCCCAAGAACAATAGCAACAGCAAGGATGCCTAAACTAAAGACAATACCCAGTGCTCTAATAATCAATTCAAATGGTAACATTAAGACTACATCAACTATTTAAAAGGTTATTAAACTCCATATTATTTAGGTAGGCAACTATGGATATCTCATATATGAAAATATTTAATAAAAATTTAAAATATTTTGTTGAATGTTCTCTTTTTGTTCTCTATTATCTAACTGTCTAATTAATTGACTATGAGGAGTGAAATAATGCTGACACCCAGCGAAAGAAAAACATTAAAATTTATTCAAAAATATTGTATGGGGAAAGGTTACTCCCCTACTCTGACTGAAATTGCTGAGGGCATTGGCATTAAGTCAAAAGGAGTAGTTCATCGCTACTTAAAAACTCTTGAATCATTAAATATGGTGAGTATTGCAGCACATCGAAAACGTGGCATTTGCTTAAATCTTGAAGCTTATGAAAACCAATCAGTTGCTCCGATTATCCCTTTACTGGGTCGTATTGCTGCAGGTCAACCTATTGAAGCTATTGAAGGAAGGGAAGAAATTAACCTAGCTGACTTTATCATGAACCCAGATCGTTATGCTCTTCAGGTAACAGGGGATTCAATGATTGAAGTAGGGATCCTAGATGGCGATACCGTCATTATCAAACATCAAAATATAGCTGATAATGGAGATATTATTGTCGCTCTTATTGATGGCATTGAGGCAACATTAAAAAGACTCAAGAAACTCCCCAATGGCATGGTTCTTTTGGTCCCAGAAAATAAATTAATGGAAGCAATTTCTTACGAAGCAGAGCGCATTCAGATACAAGGAGTGGTTGTTGGTCAACTCAGAAGTTATCAGTAACTGGTCTTGGACAAAAATGATTGCGTTGGTTGATATGGACTCATTTTTTGCGTCCATTGAACAAATGGATCAACCGGAATTATTTGGACGTCCTGTTGCTGTCACTAATGGATTACAAGGTACTTGCATTATCACCTGTTCATACGAAGCCAGATATTGGGGTATTAAAACAGGAATGCGTTTAAAAGAAGCCAGGAAATTATGCCCAGATATTATTCAAAGGCCCTCAAGGCCTAAACGATATGCAGAAATATCAACAAATATTATGCGAGCGTTAATAACCATTACCCCTGATATAGAGGTGTATTCAGTCGATGAAGCTTTCTTAGAATTAACACACTGTAAAAAAATTATTCAATCCCCAAAAAATATAGCCAATAAAATTCAGGAACTAGTTCTTGAGGTATCAGGTTTATGCTGCTCTATTGGAATCAGCGGTGATAAAACAACCGCTAAATACGCCGCAAAACAAAATAAACCGCATGGCATTACCATTATTCACCCTGAAACTTCAGAAGAAGCTTTAAGTAATGTAGCAGTTGAGGAGTTATGCGGTATCGCACAAGGCATGAAAAGATTTTTAAATGCCTATGGAGTTTATAAGTGCGGTGACATGAAGAACATACCAATTAGTGTGCTTGGAAAGCATTTTGGAAATCCAGGGCGTCGTATATGGTTAATGGCTCAAGGCAGGGATCCTGAAAATATAAACACCAAAATAGCTGCGCCAAAATCAATTGGTCATGGCAAAGTGATGCCACCAAACACTAAAAACCTAAAAACTATCTTGATCTATTTACAACATATGAGTGAGAAAGTTGGATCTCGTCTCAGAAAATATAACTTTAAAGCATCGAGTTTTTATATTGGGATTAAATCTAGTAGGGGTTGGATTGGCGGCAAAATTAAGTCACCCTACCCTATTGATGATGGGAGGCTCATTATGAAACTTGGCCAAAAGATGATCAACTATGGTTGGAATGGTGAAGGTATTAGTCAAATACAAGTCACAGCAATTAATCCAAAAAAATTAAATCAGCAAATTGACTTTCTTGAGGACAGAGAACTGCATGCTAAGTCAAATATTAAAAATAAAGTCCTAGATATGATTAACCAAAAATATGGTGACCTGACGATAGTGCCTAGTAATTTAATTTATAGATCCAGCATGCCAGATGTAATTGCACCAGCATGGAAACCTAGCGGTCATAGAAGGACTGTTTAGATATGTGTGGTGGAGCATCATACACTCATCATGGGGAGCATATGAGGGTGTATTTTCCTAATCCAAAAGCAAAACTTCCTGTGATTGTAAAAAATAATGAGACGAGACTAATTCTGTGGGGACGAAGGAAAAGTCAAATGGGTAAATTACCGCTTGGAGGATGGGCCAGACTAGACTCTATTCATGCAGGTATTTGGGATAGATGGTTTCCCAAACCAGTGAAAATACCTGTCATAAGCTTTATGGAAAAAGATCACGAAGGTAAGAGCCATTGGTTTGATCTAGTGAAAGGTCAGTGGATACAAGGCTTGGTCGCTGTTGAAAAGCAAGAACAAAGACTATATGTCGTGACAATTGAACCCGAACTAGAGCACAATATTCATGATCGTTGGCCAAGAGTTATGAGTGGTTAATTAATACTTCCTTATATAGACTGTTATCGTGAAAAAAATTCTTTCATTACTCTTATTTATCGTATTGATCTTTTTTATGGTTGCTCCAAGCCTGTTAGAAAAACAGTTTAATCTTATTTCAGAACATACTCTTTTTATAGTTTCAGAAGAAGCACAAAAACTTCATAGGAATTTATTTATTGGTGATTTACATGCTGACAGCACACTGTGGGATCGTAACCTATCAAATCAACATAATTTTGGACACGTAGATATTCCTCGTTTACAGAAAGGCAATGTGGCATTGCAAATGTTTACCACTGTCTCTAAAGTGCCACAAGGTCTAAATTATGACAGAAATGAGACTTCGGCTAATGACAGTATAACTGCTTTGGCTGTGATACAAGGATGGCCAATTAAAACTTGGAACAATTTAACAGAAAGGGTGATCTACCAAGCAAAAAAAATACAGCGAATTGCAAAAAAAGATAGTGATAATTTTATGTTAATTTTATCCCAATCTGACCTTGATAAGTTCATTAATAAAAGAAAGTCTAATCCAAACTTAGTAGGTGGATTGATTGGCACCGAAGGATCTCATGCACTCGAGGGTAATCTAGATAATATTCAACGCCTATACAGCGAAGGGTTTCGAATGATGAGTTTACAGCATTTTTTTGATAATAAATTAGGAGGATCGCTGCATGGAACAACTGGACAGGGCTTAACAAACTTTGGGAAAGATGCTATTAATGAAATGATCCGTCTTGAGATTATCATTGATGTTTCTCACTCTTCTGAAAATGTTGTCAAAGATGTTCTAAAACTTACTACTCAACCCTTATTAGTAAGTCACACTGGCTTTAATGGACATTGCGCTTCACCAAGAAATATTGATGACTCTTTGATGAAGGAAATTGCTGCAAGAGGTGGCTTAATAGGAATTGGCTATTGGGATGCTGCGGTGTGTGGGAATACCCCTAGAGACGTTGCATCAGCCATCCAGTTTGGTATCAAACTGGTTGGTGCTGAGCACGTTGCTTTAGGCTCTGATTTTGATGGTGCAGTCTTGTCTGGATTTGATACCTCAGAACTTATTGCTCTTACTCATGAATTACTTGAAGCTGGAATACAGGAGCCAGAGATCCGTCTAGTCATGGGAGAAAATTTATTACATTTTTTTGAGAGAAATTTACCTACAAAGTAAAATGGGAAAGAAAAATCCCATCAATTCTTAATCTCTTACCGTGTTCGCTTTTCTCCAATCTTCAGGATCAAGAAAATTACCGCTCCAAATCCCTATTTTAGCGTTCATTGCTTCAACCATTTCATTTTCATAACGTCTAGAATATTTTAGATAAGCAATGGCCATACCAGATCGAACCATTTCAGATTGCAGATCAAGACCATTAACAAAACAAATACTCAATGTTCTACCGTACCTATCCTTTCCCTCATCAGTGCATTGAACCAGCTGATTATTAATGAGTTTTTTAAGCTTTGATGTGGCTTTCTTGCCGCAAGCCCATATTTTTCCATTTGCTTTTTTACAATACTGGGTTTGACCATAATAATAACTCTCGGGTGCATCAATACCGCTAAAACGGATCTTAGTGTTATTGATGGTAATGGTATCACCATCAACAACTTTGGCTTTACCTGAGATATTAAAGACTAGTGGTTTATTTTCATCTGTGAGTCTTTCATCTCCCAAAGTATCATCCTTAAAAGATCGAGGATCTGTCAAAGTAAAATCTTGTGATTGGATTGGTGAGTTTGATGGTAATGGTTCACCTATGACTTCAGATTCTTGAGCAAATAGTGGCTGACTAGTTATGATAAGAAAAACTAAAATTAGTAACCTTGGGTTCATTTTTAATACGACCTCTGAGTAAGATATTTGGCAATAGATCTTGTTAAGTTTTGTGGTATCAGTCTAGACAGAATAGCAAAAAAATTATTCAGTTGACCATTTATTATTATACATTTCCCTTTCATAACGGCATCAAACCCTTGTCTCGCAACAGTTATCGAGTCCATCCATAGCCAATTTGGTGATTTAAGAACCTCATGCATATTAGCTGCTTCATGAAATTCAGTACGGGTTAGTCCAGGACACACAGCTGAGCAATGAATATTATGGTCACAATATTGGAAATGAATACTCTCAGAAAATTTTATCTGGAATATCTTTACAGGACTATATAAGCCGGCCATATCTGGAGCTGGCATATAGGGCGCTAATGAAGCAAGATTAATAATCCGACCATATTGTTTCTTGATCATGCCTGGTAAAAATAAATAGGTTAATTCAGTGACAGCAGTAACCATAACTTGAAGAAAATCCTGATGAGATTGCCAAGGCATGTCCTCAAATTTACCTGGGTTACCATAACCTGCATTATTCACTAGACAATCGACATGTATTCCATTTTCTGTACAAAAATCTAGGATATTATTAGGTGCCATAGGGTCTGATAGATCAGCTTGAATGATATGTATATTAGTTGGCCCAATAAGCTTTAAGTTACTAGCAATTGCCTCTAAACGGTCTTGCCTTCTAGCAGTCAAAACTAAATCAAACCCTTGTTCAGAAAAAACTTGAGCAAATGCCTCTCCAATGCCTGAAGATGCCCCAGTAATTAATACAGTTTTATTAATATTCTTCGACATATTAGCTTCGCATCCAATTATAGCCTAGCACAGCCAACATAATACCAATGAGAACTTGGATAGAAATATAGGCAGCCAATTTCAGAAACTCACCATTTTGTATAAAAACTTGCGATTCAATTGCAAATGCAGAAAAAGTAGTAAAGCCACCTAAACAACCAATGGTTAAAAAGAGAAAAAGATTTGAGTCACTGGTAAGTCGCTCTGAAAAGAAACCTGCTAATATACCAATGAGAAGACACCCAATAAGATTAACGATCACAGTACCAATTGGAAAAGAAATAACAGTGTATTTATTAAGAAATTGAGTAGTTAAAAACCTCAGTAAGGTGCCGATAAAGCCCCCACCTGCAATTAATAATGATGTTTTTATAAGTTCATTCATTACATTAATAAATTGATAAATCCTGCCCTAAAGAAACGTTTCCTGAATAGTTAGCCTGCACTTCATCTATAATCTCCTCTTCTGTTGAACCCCAAAAAAGAACATGCGTCAGAACCAATAACTTTGGTTGAGCTTCATTAGCAATTTCAGCCAGCTCTTTCGTAGAAGTATGATGAGAGGCATGATATTTTTTCCAAACTTCTGATCTGCGATTAAATCCAGCTTGTGAATATACCTCATGCACTAAAATATCTATACCTTTACTCATTTCAATTAACTTCTTACTCGGGGCTGTGTCCCCAGAAACAACAATAGTTTTATCCTTTGTAATAAATTTATACCCAAAAGCATCAGTCCATGTCCCATGGTTAACTTTGAATGCTATCACTTCAATCAGTTCATCCTGATAAATAATACCTTCATTAATTTCTATTGCTTCAACCTTCCAACCATCAATATTGGCAGGTTCCAATCCTTCAATACGATAATCAATGTCTTTGCTGTATGCCTTAATAATATCCTGGGTCATCTCATTGAGTCCTTTGGGACCAAAAACTTTTAAGGGAGTTGATCTTTCTAACACCCAAGGAGTTAATATTAGATCTGGATAACCAGCCGTATGATCAGAATGTAAATGGGTTAAAAATGCTACTTGAAGATTTTTTGGATTTAATGCCTCTATTGACCCTCCCCAATCTTCTGATACAGCAGCTGCTTGTCTAACAACACCGGGGCCAAAATCAACCAGATATGATTGCCCCCCTGTAACAATTGCTAAGGCAGGCCCTGATCTATTTGGGTTAGCATTAGGTGTTCCAGTTCCTAAAAGAACTAACTCAGTTTGAATATTCTGTGACTTAAGGGGTAAGCACGGAATTAACATGAAAAGAAGAGTCAAAACTAATTGTTCATTGCGAATAGTCATACATCCTCTTTAATCAATTCATCTATTTGTTTTTTTGATTTCTTTCTTTCATAACGTTTCTTACTTATATGTTTTTTTGTAGTAGCAAAATCGGGTATATTTTTTCTGGGTTTTAGTTTTTTATCTTTTACGTTCATTGCATTTCTTTGATCCACTGATAAATCAGTTCAACACCTTCTTTATGCATAATAGAACGGCCTGATTCTGGCATCATAATATCAGGTGAATTAGACATCATCCTATAAAGTAGTATAGATTCATCAGGATGTCCTGGAACTATTGAATAATCTAATTCACCACTACCCCTTCCTGTTGCAACAGGACTCTTAAATACGCCAAGTTGCTTATTTCTATTTTCTTTATAGTTTAAATACAAGCCAGAATTACTTGCAGATCCAGTAACTGAATGACAGTGGCCGCAATTAATAGCTAAATAAGCACGGGCTCTTTTATCAATTGGTTGTGAGGTGTCTAAATAATCTGCAACAGGCATGTTATTCTCCGAATATGATTTAATATATCCAAGCTCTGACCATTTTATAAGCTGATTCATAGTCCCATCATCATAGTTATAATTTGTGTTTAAATTTCTAGCTTTGGGGCCAATAGGAACAATTGCTTCATCTTTTAAATGACATTCTTTGCATTGGTTCTTATTTGGAACTCGATAGCGAATATTTGTTTTTTTACCTTCACTATTAATGTAAGTGGCTTGGACTGTTTTACCTGCTACTTTGAGTTCAGCCTCTTCACCATCATTATCCCAAACATAGGCGTATGTCTTCCATCCTGATTCCTTTCTTATTAATAATCTTGTTTCAATTAAATGTCGATTCAACGGAGGCTCCAATGCTGTGGCATAAGAAAAGGTTTTTATTAATGTTGAACCAATTGGAAAATTAAACACTGAATCAGCTTCATGAGTTGCAAATCGTCCCTTAGGAATATAAACAAAACGGTGTTTATCAGCATAATCAGAAAAAAGAGGTGTAATTAGATCATAAGGGAGTACTCCTGGAGCTGGATTTTGTTGCTTTTGATTCAGAAAAAAACCGTATTGTGAGAGATGTTTTGGTGGAATATCAGAAAGAATTATGTCGTCATTCACCATAGAGTAAAGATTAAAAGGAGTTATAAATAAGATCATTATTAATCTTAATAAAATCTTATTTAACATTTCTTTATTCAGAGAAATTAATAACCACGGGTTGTAAAGGTTTAACCTCATGATTATAAGGTGTTTGATCTGTAGAAATAGGATTAGGTAATGAGAACATATATCGAATAGGCCTAATAGTTAAAAATGTTGCATCACCATTATTATTTAATATTAATTTATCTTCTTCAGGTTGACCAAAAATTACCTGTGTTAAAGGTAAAACTCCATCCCAAAATATATCTGTCATTTTTCCTTCAGACAACTCATAAAGAATCGCAGCTATTTCTTTATCGGTATCAGGATTAAAACCACTGTTGCTAAAGTTATTATCATGAACTTGTACTGATTTTGGGTGAGGATAATATGTGCTATTGGTGTATCTTTCTTGTCCCTTTTCATGATCTAGTTCATCAGTATAAACTTGATCATTAGAGTCGCTAAAACTAACAATGGCTATATTAACTGTGCCATTGTCTGCAATAGTATTATTAAAAATTTCAACATCAGAGTTAGCCATAATAATAACACCTGTGCCTCTTGGTACTTCGCCAACAATATTCCCTTCAGGGGCAAAATTATCAGTGTTGTTATTGTTAATTTGATTATTAAAAACCCGAACATGATGACCACCCTGTTGTGGTAAATCAGGAAGATCAAAAACTAAAATTCCCCCTGTATTATTTTGAGCAGTATTATTATGAACATCAGCATAATATGAATTTTCAATTTCTATTCCAGCTACATTGTATTCTGCCAAAGAATTTCTCACGATAATATTTTGTGATTGGCCAACGTATATCCCTGCATCTGAAGCACCAATTGCGACACACCCGTCAATTAAGACATTTTTAGAGTCCACTGGATATAGTCCATAGGCACCGTTCATTGAGTTAGGTCCACCGGTCCATTCTGTTCTTATATTAATAAATGAAATTCCATTTGAACCTTTGGATTTAATTGCATCCCCTTTGGTATTAATAACCGCAAAATCTTTTAATAAGACATCACTAGAAGTAACCATTAATCCCTGAGCACCAGTCATTTGATTGCTAAAATCAAGCACAGTGTTTCGGTGTCCAGCACCCTTTAGACTTATTCCATCAATATCCAGGGAAAGTCCATCTTCTATTATGTACACCCCGGTTGTAAGTTGAATTTCATCGCCTGGTTTAGCCAGGATCATTGCTTCTTGGATTTGTTCCTGAGCATTCTCGCTGGGTGGGATAATAATAATTTCTGAGAAAGCATTAAAGCTGACTAATAATGAAATTAAATGTATTAGAAAAATTCGCATAAAAAAATATTTAGAACTCAGAGTAAGAATTGCTGATTACTACCACCCACAAGCTCTGCCTTCATTCTCCTGATCTAGCCACTGCTTTAAAGGAGCATAATAATTTAGCATTGCTTTGCCACTTAGTTCTTTATCATCAATCATAGCCTCCAATGCCTCTTGCCAAGGTTTGCTTTGTCCAAGACTTAACATTGATCTTAATTTTTCACCAGCTAATTCATTACCGTATATTGAACATTCATGAAGTGGTCCATCAAATCCAATTGAATTACAAAGCGATTCATGAAATTGATATTGCAATATCCTTGCTAAATAATATCGAGTATAGGGTGTATTGCCGGGTATATGATATTTTGCACCAGGATCAAAAGCATCAGAAGGCCGATCAATTGGAGCTTGAATTCCTTGATATTTTTCCCTTAATTCCCACCAATAATCATTAAGTTCTTGATCATTTAGTTTGCCATCAAAAACAGCCATCCTCCACTTATCAAGCATCAAAGTCCAAGGAACTCCTACAACGCCATCAAGAGCTTGTTTCATTAATAATGATATTCCATTTCGCTTAGCTTCAGCTGATTCTTCAGGGGTTATAAAATTTATTTTCTCTAGATAATTTGGCGTAATAGATAACGATAAAAGATCACCAACAGCCTCATGAAAACCATCGTTAGCCCCACTCTGAAAGATCTCAGGTAGATCTGAGTAAGCTTGATAGTAGAAAATATGGCCGAGTTCATGATGGATAGTAATAAAATCTTCTTCATTTTTTTGGATACACATTTTGATTCTGAGATCTTTATTTTGAGTATCTATATCCCAAGCACTTGCATGACATACTACATTTCGATCTTGAGGTTTTGTAAACAATGATCTTTGCCAAAAAGTTTCTGGAAGTTTATTGAAACCAAGTGATAAAAAAAAGTTTTCTGCAATCTCAACCATTTCTGTCTCTGATAAATTCTTTTCCAAGATAATATTAGTCAAGTCAATAGAAGTGCTCTCTTCCTCTTCATAAACCAGATCAAAAATATTGGACCATGACTGAGCCCACATATTACCTAGAACATGAGCTGGCATGGGTTCATTCAATGGTATCACTGAGTCACCATAAATCTGATTGAGTTCAGCCCTAACATGACATTGAAGTGCTTCATACAATGGTTGGATATCTTCATAAACATTATCAACCATGATCGCAAAGTCTTCGCTCGGCATATCGTATTTACTAAACCATAAATCAGAGAGGCCGCTATAACCTAAATCCTTTGAGCCTTGATTACCTATATCAACCATCCTTAAATATTTGTCTTTCATTGGCTTCCCTATCTCTCGCCAACCAGACCAAGCTTTTAAAAGCTCATTTGGATCCCTAGAGCTATCAATAATATTTTCAAATGCTTCAAGATCATAACAGTCGTTCTCTGTAAAACAGTGCTGCCCAGTTCCATACATAGCTTCGAGCTCAGTCATAATTATAGAAAGTTCACCAGCCAAGTCGTCATTAAGGGGTGGTGGCATAACAAAACCATTTTTTATTAGATTCAGTGCCCTTCTATCAAGGGCTTCCAGTTCAATATCATCAAATGTGGCAGCAATTCTAGCTTCTTCAAGTCCTTTAAGGGTATAACGCTTACTATAATCAGCAGCAACAACTTGTGAATCATGAGTAATAAAATTAGAGGAGATCCAAAAAGCTGAAGAAATTACAGGACCCTCAGTGGTTGCTGTTTTTTGATATTCAGTTAAGAAATCCTTAGCTTGTTCTGCTGTTGGTCTTTGTTGATCATCCGTTGTGCATCCAATCAGGACTGCAAATAAAAAAAGGAATGTTATAGTTCTATTCATAATAATGATTATCTTATCAGAAGAGGGATTTTCTTAATACTAGGTTCTGGCGGAGAGGGAGGGATTCGAACCCCCGGATAGCTATTAACCATCAACGGTTTTCAAGACCGCCGCATTCGACCGCTCTGCCACCTCTCCTATATTTTTAATACTCGTATTTTATAGAGGTTTCAACAAATATCATACTATCTCTTATTCTAAGATTCCCATTTGACCATCCGTAATTGACCAATACTATCCTAATTCCGAGGTTACAATTAAAATAGTATCGTCGAGCATGGCATTGTAATTATCCAGAAATGGAAGATCAGCAATTGAATACACCTTTACCATTGAATGTTCGAGAGGTTGTTGAGTTAGACTAACTGGGTCATCCTCATCCATTATCAATGTATTCCGGTAATCAATGGCAACGAGTGGAGTTGGGTCAATCAGTTCGGTGAGTAAATCATGAGCATCTTCTGCTGACAAAAGGAAAGGTGAACTTTCAACAGGTGCAATTTCTGGCAGAACAATATCCTCAACCGATCGTCCGGTTTCAATTAAATCAAGTGGGTCGTGCTCTGATGCGATTCCATTGATATAGACCTCATTCGCTGAGTCAATTTGACCAAATTGTTCGCGTTCAAATCTATCGGATTCTAAGCTTCGTCCAGACTCAAGGGAGTCACGAACTCTAATAACACATACTTCAGTGGCACGACCGCCGTAACCATCAGTGACCGTGATTTCAACCAGATAGGTGTTGTCCTGATCACTGTCCTCAGGGTTCTCATAATCAGGAGCGTTTTTAAAACTTAAAGCCCCGGTACTGGCATCAATGGCAAAGAGGGTTTGATCCGCACCACCGGTGATGGAGTAAGTGAGGGCATCGCCATCATCATCAGTGACCATAATGTTTGCTACTGCAGTGGTGTTCTCATCGATGGAAAAGTTAGTATTGGCTTGAATTTTTGGGGCATCGTTGATGTCTACAGTCATAAAATTTGCTGCGGTAATGTCACTAGCGTTAGTGTTTGCAATCATTACTAAGTATTCACCGGTGGCGGTGATACGAACTAAGGTGTGCCCTGTGTAATCATAGTGGAAGGTGTAACCGCCAACTTGGAACGAACCAGCCGTGCCTTGTACAATAGTAAGTTCAGCAAAGGTCAGACTGTTATCCAAACCAATAAGGTCAACACCATTTTCAAAATCATGAATGAAATTAGTTTGAGGGAATATATAGCTAGATGAGCCATCGCCTGCACGGATCACAAAAGTGTCTTTGCCATCACCCCCAGTGAGGTTGTCTTTCCCGGTACCGCCATCAAGGATATCGTTTCCAGTTCCACCATTGAGGGTGTCATTGTCTTTTCCACCATACAAAGTATCGCTGCCGGTACTACCCTCTAGGGTATCGTTACCTTCATAGCCATAGATCGTATCGTTACCAGTACTGCCAGACAACTTGTCATTATCCCCAGTGCCTTCAAGGATTTTATTGACAGTAATCACATAACTCTGACTGACACTGCCTCCGTTACCGTCACTGACTGTGATTTCAACCAGATAGATGTTGTCCTGATCGCTGTCTCCTGGGTTCTCATAATCAGGAGCGTTTTTAAAACTCAAAGCCCCGGTGCTGGCATCAATAGCAAAGAGGGTTTGATCCACACCACCAGTGATGGAGTAAGTGAGGGTATCGCCATCGACATCAGTGGCGGTAATATCAGCTACGGCAGTGGTGTTCTCATCGACAGCAAATTCCATTACCCCAACCAGTTCTGGGGCATCGTTGATCGGGGTCACCGAGATGGTGACGGTGCTGGAGTCGGTGAGACTGCCATCAGAGACGTTGTAGGTGAATGCACCAAAGGTGGTGGTGTCATCATTGAGGTTGGCAT